>Ga0129308_1003653_pt1 | contig 10702 bp, 5 predicted proteins | sample L827metagenome_FD_94440 | JGI IMG/M metagenome (GOLD analysis project Ga0129308, IMG submission 94440) | Ring-tailed lemur group fecal microbial communities from Wisconsin, USA - L827 metagenome | ecosystem: Host-associated > Mammals > Digestive system > Large intestine > Fecal | place: USA... | reverse complement strand
TGGACGGAGCGGATCCGCCCCAGATGGAGGAGCATCCCGTCGCGTTGGCGATCATCATTCTGTCGCCGAACAGCTGAGTGACCAGCTTGATATACGGAGTCTCGCCGCAGCCTGCGCAGGCGCCGGAGAACTCGATATACGGCTTGGCGAACTGGCTGCCCTTTACGGATGTCTTGGAGGTCAGATCGTCTCTGATCGGCATCTTCATGGCATATTCCCAATTCTCCGCCTCCGCTTCCTGTGTGGACAGCGGCTTCATGACCAGAGCCTTGTTCTTGGACGGACAGATATCCGCACAGTTTCCGCAGCCCAGACAATCCAGCGGGGAGACCTGCATTCTGAATTCATATTCCTCAAATCCCTTGCCGGTGGCCTTAATGGTATTGAAGCCGGCGGGAGCCGCAGCTTTTTCGTCCTTGTTGACCAGGATCGGTCTGATGGTAGCATGGGGACATACGAAGGAGCACTGATTACACTGGATACAGTTTTCCGGGATCCATTCCGGAACGTTCACTGCAACGCCTCTCTTCTCGAAAGCGGCAGTTCCGGAGGGGAATGTTCCGTCAGCGATATCCTTGAAGGTGCTCACCGGCAGATCGTCGCCTTCCTGTCTGTTCATCGGTACCAGTACCTCTGCGATAAACTCAGGCAGCTCTTTCTTTCCGCCGTCCTTGTCCACTGCATCCGCCCAGGAAGCGGGAACTTCTACCTTGTGCAGGCCGTTTACGCCCTGATCCACAGCATCCTGATTCATCTTGACGATCTTCTCGCCCTTCTTGCCGTAGGTCTTGACGATGGACTCCTTCAGATAGTTCACCGCGTCTTCTACTGGAATAACATTGGCCAGTTTGAAGAAAGCGGACTGCATGATCATGTTGATCCTGTTGCCCAGGCCGATCTCTTCCGCAACCTTCGTAGCATCGATGGTGTAGAAGTTGATATCATTCTTAGCGATGTAGCGCTTCATGTAAGCAGGCAGGTTTGCATCCAGCTGCTCGTCGTTCCAGATGCAGTTCAGAACGAAGTTTCCGCCCTTCTTCAGACCCTTCACCAGATTGTACTGATGTACGTAAGCCTGATTGTGGCAGGCCACGAAGTCAGCCTCTGTGATCAGGTAAGTGGACTGGATCTTGTTCTTTCCGAATCTCAGGTGAGAAATGGTGACGCCGCCGGACTTCTTGGAGTCATAAGCGAAGTAGCCCTGCGCGTACATGTCGGTCTTGTCTCCGATGATCTTGATCGCCTGCTTGTTGGCGCCTACGGTTCCGTCGGAACCCAGACCCCAGAACTTGCATCTCACGGTGCCTTCCGGCTCGGTGGCGATGTCCACGGTGGGCAGGGAGCTGTCGGTCACGTCGTCCACGATACCGATGGTGAACTGATTCTTCGGGGACGCTTCCTTCAGATTATTGAACACGGCGACGATCTGTCCCGGCGTGGTGTCCTTGGAACCCAGGCCGTATCTTCCGCCGTAGATCTTTGGCGCGTTCTCCTCGTCGTAGTACATGGTCTTGATGTCCATGTAGAGCGGATCGCCCTGAGCGCCCGGCTCTTTCGTTCTGTCCAGAACCGCGATCTTCTTTACCGTCTTGGGCATGACTGCCTTCAGGTATTCCGGAGCCCACGGTCTGTAAAGTCTGACCTTGATCAGGCCGACCTTCTCGCCCTGCGCCATCAGAACGTTCATTGTCTCTTCGATGGTCTCGCAGACGGAACCCATGGCGACGATGATATTCTCAGCGTCGGGAGCTCCCACGTACTCGAACAGTTTATGCTCTCTTCCGGTGATCTTGGCGACTTTCTGCATATACTCGTCGACGATCGCCGGCAGATTATTGTAATAGGTATTGCTGGCTTCTTTAGCCTGGAAGAAGATATCCGGATTCTGAGCCGTACCTCTGATGACCGGATGCTCCGGATTCAGGGCGTTGTCTCTGAATTTCTGAACCGCTTCCATGTCGATGATGGATCTCAGATCTTCGTGGTCGATCAGTTCGATCTTCTGGATCTCGTGAGATGTTCTGAAACCGTCGAAGAAGTGGAGGAAAGGCACTCTTCCCTTGATCGCGCACAGGTGAGCGACCGCGCCCAGATCCATTACTTCCTGAACGGAGTTGGAGCACAGCAGCGCGAAACCGGTCTGTCTGGTGGCCATTACGTCGGAGTGATCGCCGAAAATAGACAGAGCGTGAGTCGCCAGGGCTCTCGCGGACACATGGAACACGCCGGGCAGCAATTCGCCGGCGATCTTGTACATATTCGGAATCATCAGAAGAAGACCCTGAGACGCCGTGTACGTGGTGGTCAGGGCGCCGGCCGCCAGAGATCCGTGGACGGTACCCGCCGCGCCGGCCTCAGACTGCATCTCGACAACTCTGACTTCCTGGCCGAAAAGATTCTTCTCGCCATGTGCAGCCATGTCGTCCACAACCTCCGCCATCGGGGAAGAAGGTGTAATCGGATAGATTGCCGCTACGTCCGTAAACGCATAGGATATATATCCCGCAGCACTGTTTCCATCCATGGTTTTCATTTTTTTGCCCATGTTACTCTCTCCTTTTAACATTTAGACTCTACCGATATACCCACTGTCAGCCGGCCGGAACATATCCGCGCGCAGAGACGCTTTCGTGTATGTCTCTGCCGGCCGAAAGTATTTGTATACCTAACTATGGTTGGTTCATTATGTCAGCCGTTTTCACAGCAAAACGAACACATACATACGGGTCTATTATAGTACGGACGTCCAAAAATATCAAGTTTATGGGGCTTCGCAAAATATTTTTTTGTCAATTCCGTAAAATCTAAGGTTTGCTAACCCAGATGATGCGATTTCGCCAGTAATTTCCCTATCGTTTATATCTTTATCTCGAAATATTAACACCTGGCAATCCCTCTTCCTTGTCAGAATCGGATAAAATTGGCTTTTCCTGTCTCTCAGGTAATACCGTCCGGCGTCGCATAGACCCTTTTCCATGTAGAAACGGTCCCTTTTTGATGAAAAACTGTCCTTTTCGCCGCAGAAAAAGTCCTCCCCATCTCCGTGGGCCGCAGCACTGGCCGCTCCGGTCTGGCCGGCCAGGGAGCGGAAGCGGCCGCAGCCTTTTCCCACATCTCCCACCGGGCAGTGAGCGCTGATCATGAGCGGGATCCATCCTCCGGCTGCGGCCTCCAGTTCCATGCCCAGATCCCGGGCTTCTTTTCCGGCCGCCGCGTAGTCAAAACCCTTTTGTCCGTCGAAACCCGGGCGGCCGGATCTGCTGCGGCTCCGTTCCGTGCCGGCGGCTCCGGCTCCTGTCAGCGTCTCGTTGGAAAGGACCGTTCCCGCCAATCCCAGCTCTGCCCCAAGCCTCAGATCGGCCCTATTGTAAAAATTCAGTCCAAAATCGCCGTACACCCTGGCGCCGGCCTCTGCAAAGATCCGAATGTGCGCAGGATTTCCCACAGATACGCCGTACCGAAGGGCAATGCCCACGAGTTTCTCCCGATTCTCCTCTATAAACGCGTCCTCCCGCCCCCGAGTGACCGCCGGAATGAAGGGAACGGTCTCCTTCCCCGCTCTCCGCAGTTCTTCCAGAACATCCGCGGCTTCGGGATCCAGAAACATCTCGTAGGGCAGATAATACCGGCTCACGGGCAGACGGCCCCATCCCGGTATCTCCCGTTCCGCCGTCTTCGCCAGCTCCAGCATCTCCACGCCGGCCTCAAATAAATAGTAGCATATCTTCGGGATCCGCCGCGGCTGCGGTGGATCCATGGGGGCCGACCCGTCCGGGGAGTCCCATGGGCGCGAAAGCTCCGCTGCTTTCCCCACAGCGGCAGCGGCAACGGCCTGGGACACCCGCTCTTCTGCCAGGCGGCGGCCGGTCTGCGCCTGGCGATTCAGCCGACGCTCCAGCTCCTCCAACACGCTCCTCCTGAGTTCGTTCAGCACGGAGAGACGGACAGACACCGGTTCCGTACCCAGATCCAGCTCTAGACCGGCCAGCCGGAAAGGCGTCCCGCCTGTCTTCTCCAACTGCTTCAAAACGGTCTCCCGATCCAGGGGCCGGTTCAGCGCAGGCTCAGCCTTCGCTCCGGACCGCGCTTCCGCCGCCGCAGCGGTCTCGTTTCTGTCCGCCGCTTCATTGCCCGCTTTCCCTTCCTCACCGCCGGCCTTCCCGTCCCCTTCCGTCCCTGCGGCAGGCTCCGCGTCCCACGCGGTCAGCGCCACATGTTCCCCCGGTCTCGCGTACAGCTTCATCAATATATCGCGTGTGCGCGAATTTTTCTGTTCGCTTCCGCTTTTCATCTCGTAACTGGCCCGGGCCTTTTCCATGAGCGCCTTGTCCGTGATCTTGTAGACGGCGTCGCCGGGCTCGATCCGTCCGGTCAGGTATCCGATCTCGTTTCCTTTTATATAGGTGATGACGTTGCCGGTCAGCTCGGCGCTGCGGATCTCCACGCCGTCGCCGATGGAAAGAACGGCGGCCTCGCCTTTTCCTGCAGTTCCCTTTCCGGCCTCCCGCCCTGTTTTGTCGAGACGCACCACGGCGGTCCGCTTTCCGGGATGATAGGAGACCACCTGTCCGATGCGCACGCCCTGATGCTTGGGCAGATCGCCGGACAGCAGATCTTTTCCCGGATTGCCTGTCAGATAACCGGCAGTGAAGGCGCCGCGGCTGAAGATCTGATGCAGGGCCAGACGATCTTCCTCCGACACCCGGTATGCTCCGTTTCGGGCGTATTCATCCAGATACCTGCGGTAGATCCCGGTCACCACGGCCACGTACTCCGGTGATTTCATCCTGCCCTCGATCTTCAGCGACGCCACCCCTGCCTCCGACAGCTGGCCCAGATGATCCACCGTGCAGATATCCCTGGGACTGAGCAGATATCCCTCGCCCATCTTTCGAAGTCCCCAGGGCTCCGCCGGCCATCCGCCGCGCTCCGCCCGAAACGCGCCGGCGCTGTCAGCGGAAGCGGAGAGTCCGGCCTCCTGCCGGTATATCTCATAGGCCAGCCGGCAGGGCTGAGCGCACTCCCCCCGGTTCCCGCTGCGTCCCCCGATGATCCGGCTCATCTGGCACTGACCGGAATAACACATGCAGAGCGCCCCGTGTACGAAGACCTCGATCTCCACGCCGGCCCCCGCCGTGACGGCGCGTATCTCCTCCAGCGACAGTTCTCTGGCCAGAACCACCCGTGAAAAGCCCAGCTCCGCCGCCTGCCTCACTCCCGACAGATTGTAGATCGTGCCCTGGGTGCTCAAGTGCAGCGTCATCTCTGGGAAATGCTTTCGCAGCAGAGCCGCGAAGCCCAGATCCTGAATGATAAAAGCGTCGGCCCCTGCCTCGTACAGCTTCGCGGCCTGCTCAACGGCCGCCGGCAGCTCGTCGTCCCGCAGCAGCGTGTTCATGGTCACGTGGATATCCACGCCCCGCATGTGAGCGTATTCCACAGCCTCCGCCATAGATTCCTCCGTAAAATTGTCCGCGTTCATTCTGGCATTGAACAGCCTGCCTCCCATGTAGACGGCGTCCGCCCCGTTCTCCACAGCGGCCCGAAGCTGCCGCGGTCCACCCACCGGCGCCAATAATTCCGGAATTCGATTCATATGTGTTTTCTCCTGTTTTCACGTACTTTTCTATTGTATTTGATCTTCTGTCTCATTTATATTTCGTGTGCGCCCCGTGGAAAGGGACCGCCGCGCGACGCCCCCGGCCCCCCGGATCGTTGATATGGTATTATATCAGGCCCCGGGAAAATCGTCAATTTCCATTCATTTTAACACATAAAAACATCCGGGATCTCTTTGCTGTCAGAAAGATCTTCCGGATGTTTTTATTGAGGCTCAGTATCCTGTTGCTCATACATGAATGATATTCCGCGGGCCCGTGCGGAGCCCGGCTGCAACCGCGGCCGTTTGCGGCCTGCTGAAGGGCGAGTCTGTTCTATACTGTCCCTTTCCGCTGAGCCTTCATCGCCGCTTTATTCTGGTACATGGCGTCGTCGGCCCGCTTAAACACATTGGCGAACACCAGATCTGTCTCTCTGTCATAGATGGCGATGCCCCGGGCGATGGACAGCGCGTCGCTGCCCCCGGCGCTGCAGCTTTCTTCGATCTCCCGGGAAAAGGCCTCCAGCAGTTCGGCGTAATGCTCCAGATCGGAGTTTTCCAGAATGACTACGAATTCGTCTCCGCCCACCCGATAGACGGCGCTGCGTTTAAAGGTCCTGCAGATCAGTTTGCAGGCGCTCATGATCAGGATATCGCCGAAATCGTGACCGCAGGTATCGTTCACCTTTTTCAGGCCGTTGATATCCATCACTACCACGGCGAATTCCGGCTGACCCGTACGCATCCGCTCCTCCATCTGCCGTTCGGCCTCCAGATAAGCTGTCTTATTCTTCACGCCGGTCAAAGGATCCCGATAGGCCAGCCCGTTGATATAAGTGATGTATTTCTGCAGGCTGTCTACTGTCTTCTGGAAGCTGTCCGCCAGAGTGCCCACCTCGTCTTTCGTCTGATTGCTGAATGTTACGCTGAGATCGCCTTCTGCGATTTTTTTAGCCGCCTCATTGAGTTCCTTCAGGGGACGGATGAGACGGCGCGTGAACAGCACCGTCAGTGCTACGGACAAGGCCGAGATCAGCGCCAGCGCCGTGAGAATGTGCAGGATCAGACTGTTTCTCGCCGCGTCGATCTCTGCGACAGGCGCGGTGACAGCCAGATGCATCTCATTTCGCAGGGTTCGAAAGGACAGCTCCTTCTTTTTTCCCTTCCAGCTGTAGCTGAACAGACTGCTGCCCGTGGTCCCGTTTTCCAACTCGGCGGCCACCGGGATAAGGCTTGCGTCCACGTTTGCCATGGGCGTTCCCATGGGTATCTCCCTGTGGCATACCACCTGGCCCTCCGAATCCGCCAGAAAAGCGTATCCGCTGTCGTAGACCCGGGTGCCGTTTACCACATCCTCGATGATGCTGAAATCAATATCCATTCCCACTACCCCCGCCGTCTCGTTGTCCTTGTAGATGGGGATGACGTAGGATACCATCTCAACGCCGATGTTTTGATTGAAATAAGGCGCCATCCACGTGGCAGCGCCGTTGTTCACCGGGATATAGTACCAGCCCACATGCTCCGAATCGGTGGGGCTATAGGTGGAGAAATCCGTGGGCGTCAGCTCCTGAAAGCTTCCGCTGCGCGTGGTCCTGCTCCAGAAAAGGCCGGAAGTAGGCGAGGTGAAGTCCGGATTGAACCGGACGTAGACCGCCAGGGCCCCGTCGGTATTGTTGGCCGCGGTAACGGCCACGGACTTCAGATCCGACGTGTACTCTTGCATATAGGCCTCGTCTGTTTTCAGCCGTTCCAGACTCTCCATGTGATCCGCAGTATAAAGCGCCAGCGTTTTCACCGACTGCTCGATCCGGGAAAACAGGGCGTCCAGCTCGCAGGCTTTTTCGCTGCAGAGCAGATTCATGATCTGGGCGGAATCCCGGTCCACCACCGTGTGAGCAATGCGAACGCCGGCTCCTCCGATCACCACGGAGGAAAGCAGCACACAGCTCAGTATGAGTGCTATAAACTTAGTTTGAATGGATTTCATGGAGTTTCCTCTCCTCCTTCTTACGTGTCCTGCAGTTCGATCCGAATGTCCGGGTGAATGTTCCGCAGCAGCCTCGCCACGTCCTCTCCGCCCAGTCCCCGCATGTCGGTCTTTGCGTATACCACATCCACAGGGTTGTTGTACCCGTACTTTACGGCCAGCAGCGGATCGGTAAAGGCCGTCACCTTTACGTCTGCCCCCTCCTCCTGCAGACACGCCGTCAGCCGTTCCAGCTCCGCCGGATCGTTGTCGATCACCAAGATATTCATGACGCGTCTCCTTTTTTCGCTTACCGCCTGTTTCCGATGAAACATGGGTTTATCTGGTCTCAGCATAGCCCCTTTACCGTAACAAAAGCGTAACAAAAAACCGGCCTATCCTGAAAAAGATAAGGCCGGACCAAAAAAAGCGAGCAGGATGGGCTTCAGCGCCGATCCAGATAGCCGACGACGAATTCCGCCCAGCTGTACTGGGCCATATATTCGCCCATATAGGCGTTTACCATCCGCACGTCCCCGTGAATGAAGTCATAATAATCGCAGGAGAAGGCGTCCGGCATCACGGCCAGACGGCCGCGTCTCTTAAGCAGTACTCCGTGAACATCCGCAGCCGCCAGCGTATCGGTGAGATCCTTGACCAACTGCCGCAGGTGGCTCTGCAGCGCGGGGGAATTGGGCCTGTCTTCCCAAAGCACGGCGGCCAGTTCACGCACGGTGCACACCGCACCGCGGCGATTCACAAGATACGCCAACAGTTCCTTCGTTTTGCTGCGGGAAAAGTTCAGCGGCCGGCCGCGGAAAAACACTTCAAAATTGCCGAAGCACTGCACCCGCAGACGCCCGTCGTCCTCGCGCTTTACCGGGCACCGCAGGTCGTCCAGCTCCCGGCGGACATTTTCCGGCGCTGCGGGTTTTAAAATATAACCTGACGCGTGCATGTGGAAGGCTTCCCCCATGTACTCCGGATATCCTGTGGCGAACACGATATTCACGCCGCCGTGGATATCTTTGAGACGCTTGGCCAGTTCCAGTCCGGTCATGTCGAACATCTCCACATCCAAAAAGGCCACGTCCGGATAAAAGGATCCCCGGCGCACCTCTTCCAACGCGGTCCACGGATCGGTAAAAGCGAACAGAGAACAGTCCGGCTCAGTCTCAAGGATCGCCCGGCACAGCACGTCAAGAGCGATGGGCTCATCATCTACGGCCATTATCGTCATGCTCACGTTATCGTCATCTCCTTTGGAATATATATCTCCGCGCTGGTTCCTTCGCCCGGCGCGCTCCGTATGGTCAGAGCGCCGCCGCACTGGCCGTTCAGCCGCATGCGTACATTTTCGATCCCCGTGTGGCGCCGGCCGTCATCGCACTTCTTCTGCGGATCGAAACCGACCCCGTCGTCGGTCACCGTGATCCTCCATCCCCCGCCCCCGTCCTCGGTACGGATCCTCACGGTCCCGCCCTTTCGGCTTTTTGTCAGACCGTGACGCACGGCATTTTCCACAATGGGCTGCAGGGTCAGCGTGGGAATCATAAAATCCGTCGCCTGCAGATCCCATTCCGCCTTTACCCGCTCGCCGAAGCGCAGCTGTTCCAGTTCCAGATACGTTTGACAATGCTTCAGTTCCTGGGAAAAGGGGATCAGCTCCTGAGCGGCCAGCGAATTCATATTGCCCCGGAGAAACGCTGAAAAGCTGTCCACCGCTTTTTCAGCACGGCACGGATCGGTGACGCACAGCCCTTTGATCGCCGACAGCACATTATAAAGGAAGTGGGGCTGTATCTGGCTGAGCATGACCGAAATACGCATCTGGGTCAGCTCCAGCTCGCGCTCCCTCGTGCGCCGGGACTGCTCCACCTGAATAAATAAAAAGATCACTAAAATGGAAATGGTGGTCGATAAATTGAGCAGGGCTACGCCGTATACAAAGATCTGAACGCACATGGCCAGTATGGGCAGCAGGATATAGGACCACAGCGCAGCCGCCTCCCGATGATCCACCGCACTGCGGTATCGGATCAGAAGCCCGGCGTTTATGCACATGCCAAAGATCCCGCCTACCTGGGAAAGCCAGAACCATTCCTGCCGGCAGTAGACATTCTGATCGTCGATCATATAAAAGAAGTGTTTGAATTGGGACAGGATCACCAGGACGAGGGAGATCACACACATGATGCAGATCAGCCGGAGCGGAACTGTGGAAACGCGAGCACGCCGGCCGAGATACACGGTGAGGTAATGGGTAAAAAAGGCCAGCAGCACATAGCCCAGAGCAAACACACAGAAATTCGATATCCGCACGCCCCACCAGCTGACCGGATCCAGCCGTCCCTTGAACAGCCAGGCGGCCGCGTCGCACAGTAAAATGACTGCATTGCACGCCAGCAGTCTCAAAAAAAGACGATCGAGCACGGCCCGCGGCCGTTGGCCCACGACGAGACACACGGCCACCACAAGAGACAGCACACAGCCCCATATTTCAAGAGAAACATTGATATAACCCATCGCGCTCAAGCCGTGTTCCTCCTCTCAGCCGCAGTGCGTCCCAGCTGCGGGCGGTGGCTGCGCCCGCAACCGCTGGACCGCCGTCAGCAATGACGGCCGGGTCCGCCGGCTCCTTTGTCTTTGTCGCACGAAAAAAATTGCTAACTTTCTGCTTATTGATTATAATAATACTATCTTTTTCGGGGAATGTGCAACACGCATTTTCAGCGGCGCCGCAGCTTTGTCCCGGCCGCCGCCGGACCGCGCCGCACAGATCCGTGTAAACCGGTGCAGCAGAAAGGGGATCCGCCTCCAAATGAGAAAACTGAAAGAACTTCTGGACGATGAAAAATACATAAAGACAAGCCTGTTCGTCATCATCACCGCGGTAATGCTTTACGCGGTCTATCTGATCCTGGCCAATCTGGGCGCCGTGCTGGGAACCGCCGGCGGCATCATCGGCGGACTGGCCGCCACCCTGTCTCCCCTGTGGATCGGTCTGATCCTCGCCTACCTCCTCAGTCCGCTGGTAGATATCGTAAACCGCCGGGTCATGAAGCGGCTCATCAACGTGGAGCACGCCGACCCTCTGAAGCAGGCGAAGCGGGAAAAGCAGGTCCGGACCCTCT
>Ga0129308_1003652_pt1 | contig 10706 bp, 6 predicted proteins | sample L827metagenome_FD_94440 | JGI IMG/M metagenome (GOLD analysis project Ga0129308, IMG submission 94440) | Ring-tailed lemur group fecal microbial communities from Wisconsin, USA - L827 metagenome | ecosystem: Host-associated > Mammals > Digestive system > Large intestine > Fecal | place: USA... | reverse complement strand
GGCGTTGTGGGTGATGTCCTCTCCCACCTCGCCGTTGCCCCGGCTCTCGGCGCTGACGAGCACCCCGTCCCGGTAGAGCAGGGAGGCGGTGAGCCCGTCCATTTTCCCCATGAGATTCAGGGGCTTCCCCTGAAAATAGGCGGAAAATTCCTGAATGCTGGTGGTCTTCCCCAGGGACAACAGGGGATGGTTGTGAGAAACCTTCTGGAGCTTGCTCACAACGCTGTAACCCACGGTGGCGGTGGGGGAATTGGCGTAGACGATGCCGGTTTCCCGCTCCAGGGCCGCCAGCTCGTCAAAAAGGGCGTCATATTCCTGATCGGAAACAAGGCTCTCATCTTTATTGTAGTAGGCGTCCCGGTATTCATTCAGCCGGTCTACCAGCTGCTTCATTTTGTCCATGAGTCAGTCATTCCTTTCTCGGGCATCAAAGGATAACGAAATCCGGCTTGCGAAAACAAGCCGGATTGTGTGGAGCAGGATACGGGAATCGAACCCGCCTCTGTGGCTTGGGAAGCGACCGTTCTACCAATGAACTAATCCTGCATGTTCGATTGTCTGTATTATAGCAGATGCTTTTCAAAAATTCAACCATTTTTTGTCACTTGGAAAAAATTCTTTCTGATTGTCGGTTTCCCCTGACCCTCTAGGGGAGCGTGCCCAAAGGGAGAGTCTTCGGCGCCGTAAGCGCCAGCCACGGGGGCTTCGGGAGAGAAAATGACGGAAGGGAAGCGCCATCCTTCAAAAAGCGGGTGGAACGCCTGGAAGGGCGGAGGCAATTTCCAGGGGCGCTGTACGTTGGCAGAAAAACGGATGTTTTCCAGCGGCGTCCAACCGGCGGTTGTGAAAATACCCAAAAGGCCCCCAAAAAGGGTGCTTTGCCCGGTGAAAATTGTAGAACAAAACAAAATTTGCTTTTGAAAATTAACTGAGGGTTGATTTATGAAGAACGCTGTGCTAAAATGAATTCAAATCATTTGTGAGAATGATTTCAGCGGAAACTGGGCTTCCTTCCCAGCTTCCGTGAAAAATTCAAAGGAGGAAAAGAAAACATGAAGAAACTTCTCGCAATCGTGCTGGCTCTGGCCATGGTTCTTCCGATGGTTCTGAGTGCATCTGCCCAGTATCCCGCTCTGGAAGAAAAGGATGACCAGCAGCTCTACGATGAAAACCTGGGCGAATTCTATGACATGTACATGGAAGCCCTGGAGTGCATGGACGTAGACCAGCGCTACGCTCTGGAGGCTCTTGCTGAGGCAAAGCTGCTGGAGTCCAGCGTCCTGCTGCCCACCACCTCCAACTATGGCAACTACGGCATCGGCCGCTCCGTTCCCAAGACTGCCAACGGCACTCTGTGGGGCAACGACTCCGACCGTCAGTACTCCCTTCTGGTGACCAAGGAGCTGATCAAGGCCACCGACCGGGACGCCCTGAAGGCCATGTGGATGGAAGCTCCCGACGCCGCTACCTATGTGGCCGAGGCCAAGGCTTACCTGACTGAGAACGGCTACACCATGGAAGATGAGTACAAGTACCCCTCCTCCTCCGATCCTCAGACCTGGGACGCTCTGAACACCTACCTGCAGGTCGACTCCCGTCCTCTGGTTCAGCTGTGCGACGGCCTGATGATGTACGACATCAAGAACGTGCAGCAGCCCGCTCTGGCTGAGAGCGTTGAAGAGAACGAGGACATGACCGTCTTCACCTTCAAGATCCGTCAGGGTGTGAAGTGGGTTGACTCTCAGGGCCGTGAGATCGGTGAAGTCACCGCTGACGACTTCGTCGCCGGTATGCAGCACATGCTGGACTGCCAGGCTGGCCTGGAGTGGCTGGTTGACGGCCTGATCGTGGGCGCCAGCGAGTATATGAGCGGCGAGACCACCGACTTCGCCGACGTGGGCGTGAAGGCTCTGGGTGACTACACCCTGGAGTACACCCTGTGCGATTCCACTCCCTACTTCCTGACCATGCTGTCCTACAACATCTTCTTCCCCATGAACCGCGCCTTCTTCCTGAGCCAGGGCGGCGCCTTCGGTGTGGATGAGTTTGCCGCTGCCAAGGAATCCTCCAACTACAAGTACGGCACCTCCCCCGACACCATCGCCTACAACGGCCCCTTCCTGGTGAAGAGCTACACCGAGCAGAACACCATCGTGTTCGAGGCTAACCCCTCCTACTACAACCCCGACATCCTGGGTGTGCACACCCTGACCTGGAAGTATGACGACGGCACCGACAACACCAAGACCTACAAGGACATGGTTGCCGGCGACATCACCAACGCCGGTCTGAACACCGCCACCATGGAGATCGCCAAGGCCGACGGCCTGTTCGACGATTACGCCTATGTTTCCGAGACCGACGCCACCAGCTTCGTTGAGTGGATGAACATCGACCGCAAGGCCTATGCCAACTACAACGATGCCAACATCGCTGTCTCCACCCACACCGAGGATCAAAAGGTTCTGGCACAGGCTGCCATGCGGAACGTCCACTTCCGCCGCGCTGTCCACTACGCCATCGACCGCGCCACCATGGTGGCTCAGCGGAAGGGCGAGGACCTGAAGTACAACTCCATGAACAACGCCTATATCCCCGGCAACTTCGTCTACCTGAGCAAGGAAGTCACCGTTGACATCAACGGCGAGTCTGTCACCTTCCCCGCCGGCACCGCTTACGGCACCATCCGTCAGCGTCAGCTGGAGGCCGATGGCAGCCACATCAAGTCCTTCGACGAGGAGACCGGCCTGGGCACCGGCTACGACGGCTGGTACAACCCCGAGGTCGCTGTTGCTGAGCTGAACATCGCCATCGAAGAGCTGGCCGCTCAGGGCTATCCCATCAGCGCTGAGAACCCCGTCCGTCTGGACATCGCCAGCTTCACCGGCAACGACAGCTTCAAGAACCAGGATCAGGCTCTGAAGAAGAGCGTTGAGGAAGTCCTGGGCGGCGTGGTCATCGTTGACATCGTGCCCTGCGACACCCAGAAGGATTGGCTGGACGCCACTTACTATCCCAACAACGGCGACGAGATGAACTTCGACATCGGCAACAACGGCGGCTGGGGCCCCGACTACGGCGATCCCAAGACCTACCTGGATACCATGCTGCCCGGTGCCAACGGTATGTCCAAGAGCTTCGGCCTGTTCTAAGGATATTCTGAATCCGGCTGCCCGGGGATTCTTCCCCTGGCTCCCGCCGATTCATCAGAGCCTTCCAGATCGCATCCCTGCGATTTCCTGGCCAAAAAAATAATGAAGGTCGGGGGCCGGATCCCAAATGATCCGACCCCCGACTGACCAGTAAAGCGAGAGTGATATTATGACGAAATATGTGGTAAATCGGCTCCTTCGCGGCTTCCTCTCGGTTGCGATCATGGTGATTATCGTCATGGTGATGATTTTTACGCTGATGGATCGACAGTTGATTTTCGCTGCGGACCCCCTGTTCAGCAAAAAGACATTTAATGCGAAGGAGACTTATCTGTACAGCAAGTGGGAAGAGTATGGGTATCTGGACTATGTGCCCTACGCCGACTACCTGCTGCAATTGACCAAGGACGGCACCATCACCGAGGAAACCCGGGCCGAGGCCGTGAAGCTGGGCCGCACCCCGGAGAAGGATTCGGAGCTCACCGCCCAGTATGTGAAAGAGTTTGAAGAATACTATACCTCCCGCGGCTATGGCGTCAAGCGGCTGGATACGGTGATGAACGGCAAAAAGGTGGCCAACGGTGGTCAGGCCGCGCTGTTTGCCTATAAGGATAAGCCGATCTGGGACCGGGCGCTGAACTATTTCACCGGTATTCTGGAATTCGACAACATCCACCGGGTGGAAGAGGACATCGGCGAGAGAAAGCTGACCTTCACCCTCCATGACCCCGCTTACGGCGGAGAAAAATTCTCCCCTGCCATTTTAGGCAATGGCACACAGCACAAGTACCTTCTGTACTGCGACAACCAGTTCCCCTTTATTCACCAGAATTTTGTCACCCTTCACCTGGGCAAATCCTTTGTGGTCAACCAGGGGATTGATGTTTTTGATACAATGACCCGCACCCAGGGCGCTTATGTTACCAGCACCGTCACCTATCCCACGGGCTTGGTGGAGGAAAGCGCCGACGATCTGCACACCGCCACCTATGTGGCCGGCTCCCTGGAGACCGGCGAGCTGCTCTATGGCCCCCGCTATACCGACGACTACACCCAGACCAGCACCGTGAAGAACGGCTCGTCCAAGATGGGCTATTCCTTCCTCTTCGGCGTCCTGGCCGTGATTCTGGCCTATGTCATCGGCCTGCCCCTGGGCGTGCTGATGGCCCTGAAGGCGGACAAGCTGTTCGATAAAATCTGCACCTTCTATATCGTGTTCATCACGGCGGTGCCCGCGCTGTCGTATATCTTCATGGTGAAGACCATTGGCTATGCCCTGGGCATCCCCACCTCCTTTGATCTGGAATCCACCAACAAGATGATGTACCTGCTGCCCATCATCTCCCTGGCCATGCCCAGCATTGCCCGGCTGATGCGCTGGATGCGCCGGTATATGATCGACCAGAAGAATTCCGACTATGTCCGCTTCGCCCGCTCCAACGGCCTGACCGAGGGCGAGATTTTCCGCAAGCACATCATGCGCAATGCGGTGGTTCCCATTGTCCAGGGTATCCCCGCCAGCGTGCTGTTCAGCCTGGTTGGCGCCTTCTACACGGAGAAGGTGTATTCCATCCCTGGCACCGGCGGACTGATGGTCACGGCCATCCAGTCCTATGACAATAACGTGATTGTTGGCGTTTGCCTGTTCTATGGCCTGCTCAGCGTAATTTCCCTGGTTCTGGGCGATGTGCTGATGGCAATGGTAGACCCCAGAATTTCCTTCAACACGAAAGCCAGGTGAGTCAAGATGAATCAAAAGTATGTGAATATCGATGATTTGGGGCTGTCCGAGGAGGAGCTTTTCTCCTTGCACCCCCACAGCGACGAGGAGGCGGAGCGGATTACTGCCCCCCGCTATTCCTACTGGAAGTCCGTGTTCCGGGTGTTCTTCCGGAAAAAGATCAATATCTTTGTGTTGGTTCTCCTGCTGGTGGTGGTGGCCTTCGCCTTCATCTATCCGCCCCTTTCCGGGTATGACGAATTCGCCAATCTGATGGACTCCACTGCCAAGCATCTGTCCCCCGCCGCTGCCATGGAGAAATTTGGCTACAACATCCACTGGGTTCTGGGCACCGGCAACGCCGGCGGCTCCACCTTTGACGCTGTTTGGGACGGCGCCCGGCTCTCCATTGCTCTGGCCCTGGTCTGCGCCCTGATCAACATGACTGTGGGTGTGATCGTAGGCGCTCTGTGGGGCTACTCCAAGCGGGCGGACAAGGTGATGCTGGAGCTGTACAATGTGGTGGGCAACATCCCCTATCAGCTGCTGTGCTCCGTGCTGGTGCTGATTTTCCGGCCCCGGTTCTGGACCATGGTTTTCGCTCTAACCATCACCGGCTGGCTGCCTATTGCCCATTTCTTCCGCACCCAGGTGCTGATTATCCGGGATCGGGAGTATAATCTGGCCTCCCGCTGCCTGGGTACCCCCACCCTTCGCATCGCTACCAAGAATCTGCTGCCCTTCCTCACCTCTATCATCGTCACCCAGGCAGCAGTGGAGATTCCCAGCTATATCGGTATGGAAGTGTTCCTGGCCTTTATCGGCCTGGGCCTGACGGACAATACTCTGGGCAAGCTGATTACCAATGCCCAGAGCGCCATGCTCACCCCCGGCTGGCAGATGGAATTCTGGAGCCCGGTGGTGCTGGCTTCCATCATTGCCATTGTGCTGTACGTGGCCGGACAAAATCTGGGCGATGCGTCCGATCCCAGATCCCACATGATGTAAGGGGGCTGGAAAATGGAAGAGAAAAAAGTATTGCTATCCGTCCAGGATCTGGTGGTCAAGTTCCACGTCCGGGGCAGAGTCCTCACCGCCATCCGGGGTATCTCCCTGGATATTTATGAAAATGAGTCCATTGCAATTGTGGGCGAGTCCGGCTCCGGCAAGAGCGTGTTTACCAAGACCTTTGCCAACATGCTGGATTCCAACGGGTTTGTGGATCAGGGCAAGATCATCTTCTCTGATGACAGCTTGGCAGACTTCGTTGTGAATCTGGGGGAAGCCCAGAACAGGAAAATTCGTTCCATTGCCGAAAAGCTCAATGAATACTCCAAGCTGGAAAACGGAGCGGATATTTACAAGCAGATGAAGTGTCTGGAAACTGAGGCCAAAAGCCGGGCCAGCCTGTCCCCCGAGGAGGAGGAGAAGCTTGCCAAGGAGCTGGATGACCTGAAATACGACCGGGCGGAGACCTTCAACAAAAAACTCACCCTGGATCCGAAGAAGGAGCGGGAGGAGAACCGGCAGGCTGCCGCAAGACTCTCCGAGCTGGATCGCCAGATTAAGGCCCTGGAGGAGCGGAAGAAGGCCACTGTCAAGGCCCGTGCCCGGCAGGCCCGGCAGGACAGCGCCTACCGGGAGCAGTACGCCAAAAAAATGGCGGAGCTGAAAAAAGAATACGAGACCCGGTGCGCCGTGGCAATTACCCAGGAGCAGAAGGACCGGAACCTGGAAATCGCCAAGGAGGTCTATCTCTCCATCGGCCGCTATGACGTGATCACCCGCCAGAAAATCCTGACCAAGCTCATGTCCTGCCTGAAAGAGGCCATGCGCCAGGGCCTGGATTTGAATGACGACACCGTGCGCAACGACGTGTTCGCCCCCGCCATCTTCCGGGTGAAGCTGCTGGACGAGACGCCGGAGAAGCTCCACGGAAAGTGTATCTTTGATCTGGCCAATGTGAAGTATTCCAAGGATTTGTCCCAGGTTCGGGGCAAGCGGATCGCCACTGTGTTCCAGGACCCCATGACCTCCCTGAACCCCATCATCACCATCGGCGAGCAGATTACCTCCATCATCCTCAAGCACCAGGACTGCTCCGAGAATGAAGCCAGAATTCGGGCCATCGAGCTGATGAAGAAGGTGGGCATCCCCAACGCCGAGAACCGGTTCGACGACTACCCCTTCCAGTATTCCGGCGGCATGCGGCAGAGAATTGTCATTGCCATCGCCCTGTCCTGCCAGCCCAAGATTCTCATCTGCGACGAGCCCACCACCGCTCTGGACGTGACCATTCAGGCCCAGATTCTGAAGCTCATCAAGGATTTGCAGAAGGAATTCGGCTACACCATCGTCTTTATCACCCATGACCTGGGCGTGGTTGCCAACATCGCCGACCGGGTGGCCGTGCTGTACGCCGGCCAGATTGTGGAGCTGGGCACCGTGGAGGATGTGTTCTACGACCCCCGGCATCCCTACACCTGGGCCATGCTGTCCAGCCTGCCCCAGCTTGCCCAGCGGAACACCGAGCTCTATTCCATCACCGGCACACCGCCGTCATTGTACAATTCCATCGTGGGCGACCCCTTCGCCCCCCGGAACCCGTACTGCCTGAAAATCGACACGCTGCTGGACCCGCCCATGTTCCAGGTTTCCGAGACCCATTTTGCCAAGACCTGGCTCCTGGACCCCAGAGCGCCTAAGATCGAAAAGCCCGAGGCCATCCAGAATCTCCATGAGAAGCTTCTGGCAGCCTTCAATATCTGACAAGGAGGTTATGCATCGTGAGTAATGCGCAAGAGGCAACTGCCAAACATTTTCCGGAGCATGGCCCCATTGACCCGGTAACGGGCAAGGAAGTCCTGGTCTCCCTGAAGAATGTGGACATCACCTTCGGCAAGGGGGATAAGGCCTTCAAGGCGGTGAAAAACGCCTCCTTCGACATCTACAAGGGAGAGACCTTTTCCCTCATTGGTGAGTCCGGCTCCGGCAAGACGACCATTGGCCGTGCGGTAATCCGGGTCAATCCCTGCTCCGCCGGTGAGATTCTCTACAAGGGCGTCCGCATCTCCGGCAAAATTCCCAGAAGTTTGGACAGGGAGGTCATCCGCAATGCCCAGATGGTCTTCCAGGACCCTGCCGCTTCTCTGAACGAGCGGGCTACCGTGGACTATATCATCTCCGAGGGCCTGTACAATTTCCACCTGTTTAAGGACGAGGCCGACCGGGTGGCGAAGGTGGACAACATCATCAGGGAAGTCGGGCTGCTCCCCGAGCACCTGACCCGGTATCCTCATGAGTTTTCCGGCGGCCAGCGGCAGCGCATCGGTCTGGCACGGGCCATGGTCATGGAGCCGGAGTTCGTGGTGGCCGACGAGCCCATTTCCGCTCTGGACGTTTCCATCCGAGCCCAGGTGCTGAACCTGCTGAAAAAATTCCAGAAGGAGCAGGGCACCACCTACCTGTTCATCGCCCACGACCTGTCCATCGTCCGGTTCATTTCCGATCGAATCGGCATCATCTATAAGGGCGAGATTGTGGAGGTTGCCGAGGCGGAGGAGCTATTTGACTTCCCCATGCACCCCTACACCCACAGCCTGATCTCCGCCATTCCCATTCCCGACCCGGTGCTGGAAAAGAACAAGGAGCTGTTCACCTACGACCCCAGCGTCCACGACTATTCTGTGGACAAGCCGGAGATGGTGGACATCGGCCACAACCACTTTGTCTACGGCAACAAGGCCGAGATCGAGCGGTATAAAAAGCTCCGGGCCGAGGGCAAAAAGGTGAAGTCCATCACCATTCTCACCCCCGAGGAGAAGGCAAAGCGGGAGGCCGAGCAGGTTCAGGAGCCCATCCATCAGGAGGCGATCCTGGATCGTCCCCTCCACGATACCGGCAGCTTCTGGTATCGAATCCTGGCATTCCTGCTGCCCATCCTGGGCCTTTTGGTGGGCCAGGTGTTCAAGGGCAGGAATTATCTGCGGAATTTCCGTGCACTGAAAAAAGGCGCCATTGCCGGCCTGATTTTCCGGCTGGTGCTGATCGTGATTTTTATCCTGTTGCTGGTAATTTCCATTGTTTGACGCTGCGCCCCCTCTGCCAGGAGGGGGCGCCGAACTATAGATTGCCCCTTGGCAATTTGAAAGGAGTCCATCATGTCTCGTGATGCCAGAAGAAAAGACCCTGCCCTTCAACCCAAAATCAGGCTGGAGCTCCGGGAGGGGCATTACACCCTCCGGCTGATTTGTGTGGGCGTGGCCCTGCTCGTGGCAGCGCTGGCCTTTGCCTCCGTGCTGAATAGTCCCACCCAGGTCAAGTCCGGCTGGCAGCAGATCATGCCCCAGAATTCCGTGACCCCGGCAGGGCAGGAGTTCCTGCTGTGCTATAACCTGGGGCAGACGGAGCAGAAGCCAGAGCAGGAGCTTACCGATTTGGTTGCCTGCTATACCGGATTGCTGGATCAGGGCTACCGGGTGCTGTCCAATACGGAGCAGACTGACTGCGTGAATCTGCGCACCCTAAACCGGCAGCCCAACACCGCCCTGGCGGTGGACGATATGCTGTACAATGCCCTGAAAATCTGGGAGGAGTCGTCCAGCCGGCTGATCTATTTTGCGCCCCTGATGGAGCGGTACTACAGCCTCTTCGCCAGCAGCTATGACCATGAGGCGGAGGTGTTTGACCCGGCCCATTCCCAGGAGGCGGCGGACTTCGCCCGGGAAATCGCCGCCTTTGCCGCCGACCCGGAGGCAATACAGCTGAAGCTGCTGCCCCAGAACACGGTGCGGCTGGAAGTTAGCCCGGAATACCTGGCTTATGCCAGGGAGCACCAGGTGGAAAGCTTCCTGGATATGGGCATTGCGCTGAACGCGTTCGTGTGCGACGTGGTGGCAGAGGGGCTGACCCGGCAGGGCTTTGTAAACGGCTATGTCACCAGCTTCGACGGCTATACCCGGGCCATGTGCACGGATGAGTTCGCCCTGAGCGTGTTTGACCGGGTGGACGGCCAGGCCCGCCAGCTGGGCACGGTGCTCTATCACACCCCCGGGGCGGTGGTCTCCTGCCGGGCCTTCCCCATTTTGGAGGGGGATGTGGTGAACTACTTCACCTATTCCAACGGCACTGTCCGGGCCCCCTACCTGAACGACCGGGGAGAGCTCCACTGCGCCGCCGCCAGTCTGAACACCTTCTCACCCACCCTCAGCGCCGGAGCCTTGGCCCTGCGGACCCTGGCCGCCTACGCCGGGGAGGACCCTGCGTTCCCAGGGCTGGAAGACCTGTCCTGGGCAGCGGGAGAAAATCAGCAGATCATCCTCCACGGTGATGAATTTACGCTTTCACAGTGACAAATGCCCCCGGCCGACGCCGGGGGCAAAATTGCTGCCTTATATGATAATTTGGCGGCAAGCCCAAGGGAGTTACCTGCCGCTGGGGAATGCCTTTCCCCAGACACAGTTTGCATTGCCCGCCATATGGCAGCGGAACGATCAATAAGACTCTTGAAAAAAATTATAAAGGATTGTATAATGACTGTGTATAGCAGAAAAAGGAGAAAAGGAGGCACAGACGGTGAAGCGATCATTGGGACTTCGGCGTGGGGCGGTAATACTGGTGCTGCTGGCGCAGCTGGTGACGGTCACTGGCTGCGCCAGTGATACGGCGGCCCTGCCTGCTTTAGCCTCCTCGCCTGTCGGGAGTTATGTTATCCCCGCATTCCAGGATGCTTCCTTTCATTCGGAGCGGGCCAGGGACTGCGGTGCGCTGAAGGTGGATGACGCTGCCCTGAGTGAGGGGGTTGTGGCTGTCAGCGCACAGAGCGGCAGCCGCCT
>Ga0129308_1003650_pt1 | contig 10717 bp, 10 predicted proteins | sample L827metagenome_FD_94440 | JGI IMG/M metagenome (GOLD analysis project Ga0129308, IMG submission 94440) | Ring-tailed lemur group fecal microbial communities from Wisconsin, USA - L827 metagenome | ecosystem: Host-associated > Mammals > Digestive system > Large intestine > Fecal | place: USA... | reverse complement strand
CTTTCCCGGCTGCCTCTCTGCATCTGCCATCTCGCCCAACGCCTTTCCTGGCTGCCTCTCTGCATCTGCCGCCTCACTCAGCATCTTTTCCCGCTGCCATTCTGCATCCTCTGCCTGATTAAGCGCTTTCCCCATCATCAGCGGGACTACCTCTGCCTGCTCCAGCGCAAGGCGCTCCTGACAGCCTTCCACAGCCACACGACCATACGGTGCGGCAAATGCACGAAGCGCACGCTCCGCCTCCGAAAAGCAGTCCAAAGCAAGAATGACCTCGCGAAACCAAAGGCCCTGACCATCATCATTCAGAGCTGTACAGAATAAACCGATAATCATATGCGATGCCGCAGCATCTCCATTCCGCTCGATGCTTCTGCAAATCGCCATCACCTCGCCGCCCTGGCACCTCTGCTCGGCGCAGAGCCGTTCATAATATGCACCGTCGCGCAGCACAAACATATCGCACTCGTTGTCAAGCACCGCATTTGCAAAATCAGCCGCCGCGTTATACTCGTGCGGTCGCAAAGGGCGGCATGTGATACCTGCTATATTCGTACAATCCGAGACCTTTCGGCCTGCTTCTGCCCCGGCCGCAGAGTGCATATCACCGTCATTCACAAGGCATCCACCAACAGCATCCGTGCGGTGCTCACCACCATCATTCACAAGACACCTTCTATCATCATCCACTGGACGCTCACCATCGCTATCCGCAAAACGTCCACCAACAGCATCCCCAGGGCCCTCTCTATCATCCCACACGAGACATTCACCACAGCCACCCACAGGGTGCCTGTCACCATCATCCGCTCCTCGCAGAATCCCCCTGCGCTGCCACGCAAAGAACCGATACCCAAACGGCCTGTAAATTGCCTCCGACGCTGGCATCAGGAACGTGAACGGTTCCCCCGCGGCCCTCATCTCCTGCTCCGCGAGTGCGAGAAGGCTCCTCATCAGGCCGTGGTGTCTGTATTCCGGCTGCGTCGCCACGGCGACGATATAATGCAACTGCACATCCCGCCCGAAATACCTGACACAAAACGGATTCAGGTGCACCATCGCATGGATGCCGTCCTCATCCTCCGCGACAAAGATCACATTATCCCGCGTCTTCCACGTATAATAATAATCGACAAACGCCGCATCGTCCTCCGTGAAAATCTCCTCGTACAGCGGGCGTGTCCTGCCGTGCTCACACGGCTTTAATCGTCTGATCTCCATGTCTGCTCCTTCTTTCCGCCTTTGATTGCGCCAGATACCTGCACGAAACAAATATCACTTTTGCACACCTCATCTTGCACACAACAGAGTTTTTATTCCTGTGTCAAATAAACGTACACAGGGTAGTAAATCCGCTTCGCAGCCCCGCACCGCCGTCCGAATCCTATACTCCCACAAACACCGGGCGATAACATTAGACACATCAGTGTTCCGTACACCCGCCGCACCTCTCGCAGCTCCCGCCGGTCCCGCGCATCCTGTCATCCGCGATCACATCCAGCAGCGACTCCAGCAGGCACACCGCCTGCGCCGAAATCCCCTCGCCGCTGCCCGTAAATCCGAGGCCCTCCTCAGTCGTTGCCTTGATATTGACACGATCCTCCGACAGTCCCAGAGTCTGCGCGATATTCCGCTTCATCTGATCCATGTACGGCAGCAGCTTCGGTCGCTGCGCGATCACCGTCGCATCAATATTTTCGATCACAAAATGCTTCTCCTCCAGAAGCCCTGCCACATGCTCAAGCAGCTTCATACTCGAAATCCCACGGTACTTTTCGTCTGTATCCGGGAAATGCTTCCCGATATCCCCGAGCGCCGCCGCCCCGAGCAGCGCGTCCATAACCGCATGCAGCAGCACATCCGCATCCGAATGCCCGAGCAGGCCCTTCTCATACGGAATCTCCACCCCTCCGAGGATCAATTTGCGCCCTTCCACAAGGCGGTGTACGTCATAGCCCATTCCAACTCTCATAATCTACATTCTCCTGTCTGAATTTTGCACTCCTGAATCCTGTTTTACGGCTTTGGCAGCAAGCCCTCCGGCCCGTGCCAAACCGTTACACCCATACTATATCCTTTGCAGCCAATCTGATTATAATACGCATCCGCCGGATAAGCAAATCATTCGACGACAATATAAATTGAATTATAAATGACAATCATGTATACTACAGAAAAAACCCAATCCAAGGAGGCGCACCATGCAAGAGAAAAAATCCCTGATACTGCGAAGGCTGTTCTTTTCGACACTCTATCTGAGCGCCTTCACCTTCGGCGGCGGCTACGTGATCGTGACGCTGCTGAAAAACAAATTTGTCGACCAGTACCACTGGATTGACGAGGAGGAAATGCTTGACCTCGTGGCAATCGCTCAGTCGTCGCCGGGCGCGATCGCCGTCAACGGTGCGATTGTCGTCGGCTACAAGCTGGCCGGTATTCCGGGCGTTCTGGTGTCGGTCACCGGCGCGGTCCTGCCGCCGATGGTCATTCTCTCCATCGTCTCGGTCTTTTACAACGCTTTCATCACGAACCCGTACATCTCCGCGATGCTGCGCGGTATGACGGCGGGCGTCGGCGCGGTCATCGCCTCCGTTGTCTATGATATGGGGAAAAATGTGGTAAAAACAAAAGATGTGATCAACGTGCTCATCATGATTGCAAGTTTCATCCTGAGCTGGTTTTTCCAGGTTAACGTGATCTTTATCATTCTGGCCGTCGCCCTGTTCGGTATCGCACGGACGGTATTTTCAGTAAGGAGGGATGAGAAATGATCTTTCTGCAACTGTTTCTGAGCTTTCTTCAGATCGGCTGCTTCAGCTTCGGCGGCGGCTATGCGGCGATGCCGCTGATCGAGGAGCAGGTTGTCACGCTGCACGGGTGGCTGGATATGACTTCCTTCTCGAATCTTGTCACAATCGCCGAGATGACGCCCGGCCCGATCGCGATCAACGCGGCAACCTTTGTCGGGACGCAGGTCGCGGGCCTGCCCGGCGCAGTGGCCGCCACCTTCGGCTGCATCCTGCCGTCCTGCATCTTTGTCACCATTCTCGCATGGATTTATACAAAATACCGAAAGCTGTCCGTGCTTCAGGGCGCGCTTGCCTCCCTGCGGCCCGCCGTCGTCGCGGTGATCGCCAGGGCGGGCATCTCCATCCTCGTCTCGGCCTTCTTTCTGGATGGCACACTCCGCTTCGCGCTCGACAATGTCTCGCTGCGCATGGTCCTTTACTTTACGGCTGCCCTTGCAGCACTGCGCATGACAAAGCTCAGTCCGATTCTCGTCATGGTGCTGTGCGGCATCTGCGAGGTAGTTTTCACATTTTTTGCAGGAATTTAAAAAGAGCTGCCAAAGCAGCTCGAAAATCATCTTCTGGCATTCCCTGTAATTAAAAAAGGAATGTGAAAAACACATTCCTCTCTGAAAGCAGACATCCGGCAAAAACCGTTCATCAATTACACGCGCGCCAGCATCCGCTCAATAATATCGACGCAGCCCTCGATCCCGAACTTCGACGAGTCGAGACAGAGATCATAGTATTTCGACATCCCGAACACCGTGTCCGTATAGTAAGCGCAGTGCTTGCTGCGCGCCTTGTCGACCTTTTTGATCTCGTCGATGATCTGTGATTCCGGCTGGTCCGGCATCTTCTTTTTCATATGCTCAAGACGCCATTTGAAATCCGCATGAATGAATACATGCAGGCAATGGTCGAACTCCTTCAGCACCGTATTCGCATTGCGGCCGACGATGACGCAGTTGCCCTTTTCCCCGATCGTCCGGATCACATCCCGCTGCTCCGCAAAGATACGGTCGCTCAGCGGTCTGCTGTAAAAGTCAAATAAGGTCTGCGTGAAGCCAAAATGGATCGGGATCTTCTCGTCCCACTCCAGCAGATGATACGTGTCGATGTTGCTGCGCGCCGCCTGCATCAGAACGAGCTCCTTGTCGTAATACTCATAGCCCAGCCTCTTGGCAAGCTCATAGCCGATCGTGCCTCCTGCAGCGCCGAACTCACGGCTGATCGTCACTATCTTTTTCATACCATGAAACCTCCTGTAATGCTGACTGAATTGATTCGCTCTCACAGACCTTGCAGCAAAGTGCAAGGCCCCGGCCAAGCTGCATTTATAATACCTTGTTCAGGAAATCGATCGTCCTCGGCTCCTTCGGGTTGAGGATCACCTCCTGCGGCGTGCCCTCCTCCACAATGTAGCCGCCGTCCATGAACAGGACGCGGTCGGAAACCTCTCTTGCAAAGCCGATCTCGTGCGTGACGATCACCATCGTCATACCCTCGGCCGCCAGGTTCTTCATGACCTGAAGCACCTCGCCGACCATCTCCGGATCAAGCGCCGACGTCGGCTCGTCAAAAAGCATGATATCCGGGTGCATGCACAGCGCACGGGCAATCGCGACACGCTGCTTCTGTCCGCCGGAAAGCTGCGACGGATACGCCTCCGCCTTATCCTGCATCCCGACCTTCGCCAGCATCTCCATCGCCTGAGTGCGCGCCTCCTCCTTCGTCGCCTTCTTCAGGTCGACCGGGGCAAGCGTCAGATTGCGCAGCACATTCATATTCGCAAACAGGTTGAAATGCTGGAACACCATGCCGATATTCTCACGCACATGATTGATGTTCACATGTTTGTCCGTGATGTCCACTCCGTCAATAAGGGCCTGACCGTCCGTAATCTCCTCAAGCTGGTTCAGGCAGCGCAGAAAGGTCGACTTGCCGCTGCCGGACGGCCCGATGATGACAACAACCTCACCCTCATAGATATCCGTAGAAATATCCTTTAACACCTCAAGCTTCCCGAAATTCTTCTTAAGATGGGAAACATGAATCTTGACTTTATCTCTGTTAACGGCCACGGTTCAGCCTCCTCTCCAAAATCTTCGCACATCTCGAAAGCGTCAGGATCACGATGATATACATCACGGCCACAAGGCCCCACACCTCAAACGCCCGGAACGTACTTGCAACGACATTTTTTGCCGTATTGACAAGCTCCGGGAAACCGATTACCGACAGGATCGAGGTATCCTTCAGCGTGATAATGAACTGGTTGACAATACTCGGAATCATCGTGCGGATCGCCTGCGGCAGAACGACGCGCTGCATCGCCCTCCAGTACGGGAGACCAAGGCTGCGGGCCGCCTCCATCTGTCCGCGGTCAACCGACTGGATACCCGCGCGGATAATCTCCGCCATGTAGGCGCCGCAGTTGAGCGCAAGCGCTACCGTACCGGCCTGCAGAGCCGACAATGTAAACGACATACCGGGCATATTGTTAATCGCAGCCGGAACACCAAAGTAAATAAAATAAGCAAGAACGATCATCGGCACACTGCGGATCGCATCGACAAAGATCACTGCAATCACGTTGCAGACCTTATTCCTGACGACGCTCATCAATCCAAAAATCAGGCCGAGGATACAGGCAAAAAACAGGCCGCTCAGCGCGAGGATCAGAGTCTGTCCCATCGCCTCCAGCAGCAGTCTGCCATAAACTGTCACTATCCGAACCATCCCAATACTCCTTTCGATAAAGCTTCTGAGCAGCACAAAAAGGAATGTGCCGCGCACGTTCCCTCGCCGGGCGTCTTTGCGTCTTTGACACAAAGAACAGGGCGCTGAACCATACGCTCAGCGCCCCTGCAAATTCAACATGTATTGTATTTGCCGGCTCCGCCAGTCTGGTGCCGTCCTTTACTCTGTAACTGCCTCTGTCTCAGCCTCCGAAGCCGCCTCTGTCTCACTCTCAACCGCCGTATCAAGGTAACGCGCAATGATCTCATCGTATGTGCCGTTCTCCTTGATGTTCGCAAGACCTGCATTGAACATATCAAGCAGCTCCTGGCTGTCCTCCTTGAAGATCGCAAAGCCGTACGGTGAACCTTCATTCTCCGTTCCCTCTACAACCTGCAGATCCAGACCGTTCGCCTTGATCGAATCGAGCATGATCGGCGTATCCTCGAAGCCGGCAGCCACCTGACCACCCAAAACTGCCTGGTACATCGTCGGTGAATCCTCGTAATACGTGATGTCAAACTTGTACTCATCCTTCAGGCTCTCAGCATAAGCAGCGCCCATCGTACCAATCTTGACACCTACCATCTTGCCGTCGAGATCCCCGAAGCCTGCGATCTCAGAACCGCCCTTCACTACCATCGACTGCGTTGCATCGAAATAACCGTCAGAGAACGTCCAGCCGCTCTCCTTTCTCTCGTCTGTGATCGAAGCGCCTGCGATCATGCCGTCCGCCTGTCCTGCCTGGCACGCTGCGATCGCCGCATCCCATCCAAGGCTCTGCATCTCGTAAGAAAATCCCTGATCCTCAGCGATAGCCGCCACGATATCCACATCGATACCTACCAGCTCACCCTTCTCATTCGTATACTCAAACGGTCTGAACACGGTATCCGTAGCAATCACCCATGTCTTCTCCTCTGCACTTACCGTCATAGCCGAGCAAACCATAGCTGCAGCAGCTCCCAGAACCAGTAAATTTTTCATTTTCATAATAATTAACCTCCTCTTGCTCCTGATTACAAAAAAAGGCACAATTACAGTGGAATTGCGCCCTTGCAATGTAATCAGTAATCATTTATTTGTATAATTATAACCTCATGCGGAGAGTTTGTCAACAAAAGAAATCTGCGGTAATCAAAATGGTAATCAAAGTAATCAACTGCGAGAGTTAAAAAAATCCCGAAAGCCTTGATTTTACAGGGAATTTCGGGATCTTTGCAGTAGCGGAAGGGAGATGTGAACTCTCGACACCACGGGTATGAACCGTGTGCTCTAGCCAACTGAGCTATTCCGCCATATTTAGTTATCGGATGGGGCCTATAGGGCTCGAACCTATGACCCTCTGCTTGTAAGGCAGATGCTCTCCCAGCTGAGCTAAGACCCCATATCAGCGGGCCGTTCTCTCAACCCGCTTCGCCATTATAATACAAACCGTACACAAAAGTCAAGCACTTTTTTTAAATTTTTCAAATTCTTCGGACCTCTGCATTTGCCTTCCTGCGGGCCAGCTCTTCTGTCCATTCTACCTTGTAGACAAAGCCGTGGATGACGAAACTCATCATGACGCCGCAGACTACGTCGATGACCGAATGCTGGTCAAGCAGTACCGTGGACGCGCAGATCAGCACGGTAATCACAAAATGTACCGCAAGCGTCAGCTTCCTGTGCTTCAGGCCCTCTGTGCTGCAGATCGCCTGAAAGATCATGACGGTGTTCATCACATGGATCGACGGACAGACATTGGTCGGCGTGTCGATACCGCGCAGCAGCACAACGAGGTTGTAGAGGAATCCCGTCTCGTGCGGGTTCGTCGCGAGCCGCAGGTTCAGCCCTGTCGGGAAAATGTAGTAGATCGCGAGGCAGATCGTCAGCCCTGAAAATACCATGATGCAGAGCTTTTTGTACTCCTGCCAGCTCCGTCTGGCAAACCAGATAAAAGCGCCCGGAATGTACAGAAACCAGAACACGTATGGAATAATAAACGTCTCGCAGAACGGAATCACCTCATCGAGCTTGCAGTGGATGATGTACTTCGGCACTACATTGGCCTCCAGCCAGGCGAATACGCTCAGATAAAAGATCAGGTACAGTACCCCGATCATCAGCGGATACTTCTTGAACCAGTTTTTCACTTTCTCCATTTTCATACTGTCTCTCCCCTGTGCAGTATCGATTCAGCCGCACCCGTTGTGAAACGCAGTGCAGCGTGCGGAAATATCCGCGTGGATTGGTTAAATTTGTTTCCTCATACTTTTCCGACTCAGCGGCACTAATCATAGCACCATTTATCCCGCCGTGCAAGCCCCTAAATTACCATATCTCCATTCCTATAATGCCCGGTTACTGTTCAGCTCACAGCAACACGCTTCACGATGCGTGAACCTGCCCGATACGCCAGATCCGGATCGGGAACGGATGCGCTCCTCAAATCTCCTACTCGGCCTTAATATACGTCCCGATCAGCGGGGAACCGCTCGCATCGAAATCCTCCTCGCTTGCGACGGAGACATCGAGTACGCTCCCGCTTATCGTAAAGATCACCACATGGTAATCGTCACCGTTGAACACGGCCTGACCGCTGCTCTTGACCGATGCAGTGCCGGAGATCCCTGCCTGCGCGAAGGAAAATGACACGTTCCCGCTGTCAACCTGCGAAAGCGTCACGCTCTCGGAATCACTCTTGTACGTCCCCGACCAGATGTCGCTCTCATTGCCATCCGTAGCTGCGTCCGGGCCATCTTCTATAATCTGCGCCCCTGCATCAGCCGAGCTGCCGTCATCCGTTCCTGCGGGCGACTGAGCATCCGCGGCCCCGTCCTGTGACGGCGATGCATCACTGCCCTGCGTGCCGCCGTCTGATGCGCCCGCATCGCCCTGCGTGCCTGAAACGGTATCGGATGACTGCCCTGCTCCGGCGCTGTCCGCGCCCGGCACATCCTGCGCCGTGTCCTGCCCTCCTGTCACCGTACCTGCCGCGGAACCGGAAGAACTGCCGCTCCCCGCTCCCTGTCCTGTCGTATTCCCTGTGTCGCTGCACGCTGTGAGCAATACCATCACCGCTGCGGCGGCAGCCACAAGCAGCAGCCCTCTCTTTAATTTCTTTTTTATCATATCCTGCTCCTTCTAGTGCCCGCGTATCCTCCGATATACGGGACAGCCCGGACGCGTCTCCTGATGTCGCTTCGCGGCTGCGGCGTCCTCCAACAGTTCCATCTTATCTCTCAATTGTTTGTTCATTCTAGCATCTTTTTTCTTTCCTGTCATGATGTTTTGTTTTTTTTAAGAAAAAGATATGGAATGCGTCATTTTTTTAGATTTCATTCGTTTTATATAGTAGAGAACATTCCTTACCGCTGTGAAAGCGCCTGAATTCCCTCTGGAGATTCCCGGCGCTTACGCCGAAGCAGCCGGCCAGCCAGCTCTGGTCGACCATCCCCCAGTCATATACTCCGGCGTACGTGATATAACTGCTCCACCAGTAGTCAATGATCCGCCTGACGCGGCCCATCCTGCACGGGAGCAGATGAATATCACGGCAGCAATATATAACCTCCTCCATCGACGCAAGCTGTGACGAAGTGACCGATACGTCCGCCTGCAGCGGGCTCCACGGCCTGCTCCGGCATTCCTCCAGAAACGCTGCGCCGATCAGGCGTATATCTGTGCATACCTGCCCGCTCTGCTCTGCCTCTATTATAAAGTATGCATCGTCGTCCATGAGACAGAACGCGTAAATGTGCCAGTCCTGTACCTTCTGTACGGTTCTGACAATATCCAGAAGCTTCTTTTTGTTGCGCTCATCGGCGAACAGATACCGGGTTCCCTCCAAAACATAGTAACAGACCGAATGGTTCTCAGAAAGATGTGTCATATGATTTCCCCTTTTCTCTTTGATAAAGCTTACGCTTTTCCCCTGTATGGAAATCGTATCACATTTACATACATTTTTCAACATTATATAACAATTAGTGTCATCATTTGCCATTTGCACTTTGACGCTGCATTTTGCTGCCCGTTTTCTGCTTATTAAAAAAAGAGAGAGACACGTTTTGTTGCATGCTCTCTCTTTAAAGCCCCATATATTTTCACAGACCGCCTCCTGGCGATATCAGCCATCTCTTCCTCAGGATAAGCCGCTCCCGGCCGTAAAGCTCTGTCCGTACACCTCAGAAAGCTCGTTCAGTCTCGTGATAATGCGCTCGGCCTCCGTGCCTGTCGCCGGAACCGGCTGGTAATTGTTGTAGCCCTGCGCGGATGTGATGCTGCACGGAATCACCTCGATATTGCCGTCATCCTGCAATTTCCCGTCGTCAAACGTAAAGGTCTGCCGGAAAATAATCGTATCCGTATCGGACGGCGCGCTGTTGCCGCCAAAGCAGAAATTCCCCAGGCTGTACACGATGTATGCGCCGTTGTATTTCTCGATCGGCTGCAGCACATGCGGATGATGACCGACGACAAGGTTTGCACCGCAGTCCACCGCCGTATGCGCCAGCGACTTCTGCGTCTCATCCGGCTCCTCCGCCTTCTCCGTTCCCCAGTGGAATGCAACCACGATCAGCTTCGCACCCTGCGTCTTTGCCGCCTCGATCGTATCCCGCACCTGCTGCTCACAGCCCATGCCCTGATTCAGCACATAGATGCCGATGAAAGCGGTCCGTATGCCATTCACATCTCGGTAAACCACCGTATCGCCGGTGCAGTAGTCAATCCCGGCCCCTGTCAGATTCGTCTTGGTATCTTCAAGGCTCTGCTCGCCGTAATCGTCGCTGTGATTATTCGCAAGCGTGACCACCTCAACTGAGCCGCTGGTCAGGACCTCCGTGTATGACGGATCTCCTTTAAACGCGTACTGCTTGTTTGCACGCGCTGTCGACTCCGTCAGCGTGCCCTCCAGATTCGCAAACGTCACATCGTCATTCGCCAGAATATCCCTTACATTCTGGAAAAAGTAGCTGTGGCCGTTGACTGCATCAAACGCGTCAAAATTCGTCGTTGTATTGAAGGATTCGTCGGAACCGAGCGTACAGTCGCCGATCGTACTGACCGTCACGGTCCGCTCCCGGCTCACATTCACGCTGCAGACAACCGTCTCAACCCCGTCAGCGCTCACGCGTATGGTTGCCGTACCCTCGCTCACCGCCGTAACCGTCCCTGAATTATCTACGGATGCGACCGCCGGATCG
>Ga0129308_1003648_pt1 | contig 10724 bp, 6 predicted proteins | sample L827metagenome_FD_94440 | JGI IMG/M metagenome (GOLD analysis project Ga0129308, IMG submission 94440) | Ring-tailed lemur group fecal microbial communities from Wisconsin, USA - L827 metagenome | ecosystem: Host-associated > Mammals > Digestive system > Large intestine > Fecal | place: USA... | reverse complement strand
TAGCCATCGGCTTCTCTACAAATACATGCTTACCGGCTTTCATCGCATAAGCGGCAATAACCGCATGGGTGTGGTCCGGAGTACCGATCAATACCGCATCGATCTCTTTCTCCTTGTCGATCATTTCCCGGAAATCGATATACTTCTTCGCTTTCGGATATCCCGCTAAGATATGTCCGGAGTAATCGTGGTCTACATCACATAGCGCATAAATATTCGCATGCTTAAACGATTGTTTCTCCGCATCTCCCATTTGCACAGGATTATCCGACGCTCTTCGTTCCCGTCTGGGTGGCTGGATGCCCGCATAAGGTTGCATCAGCATACCGCCTCCACCAAAAGGTTTCCTTTTAATAGGTACATCCGGAGTAGCGATATTCTGTATATCGCCACCACCTTGGCTACCCACACCGATACCGGCCAAATTGACCATATCGCTAGGTGCCGTATAGCCCGGTCCACCCAAAACGGAACGAGGTACGATTGTAAACGCCGCCGCAGCAGCTACTGTACCTAAGAACTCCCTACGTGTGAAGTTCACCGAATTCTTGTCAGACATAGTGTTACTCATAGTATTAAATTTAAAGTCGAAAAATATATATATAGTAAAACACAACTTCGCTTCCTCGTGCGAAACAACGAGAGCGAATATAGGGAGGAGCAGTAAACCATGAGTTAACGAACGCTAAACAAGACATTAACTAAGGGCTAATTTAAGGCTAATTTCATACCTACGCAAAGCATAATTCACATAATAACAGCGATATAAACAAATCAAGAAATAATTAAAAAAATCTTCGATAAGTCAGAGGCATACCACCTGCCTCCCTATTCGAAAGGACCGCTATCAGTGGGACGCATACATTTGCCACTGTAATGGCAGAGGAGTGCCACACGGATGGCACAGGCATGCCATAACGGTGGCACGGTCTTGCCACAACGATGGCACAGGTGTGACAATAGCGATGGCACAGTCCTGCCAATGAGCAGGCACACTATAATACTTACTGGGGGGATTGCTGACTCATCAGCGGAGACGGTACGATCTGCTCAAAAGAAGAGGGGAAAGCCTCGCCATACATCTCTTGGTATAAGGCGCAAAAGCGGTCGTACGCATAACGGGCCAATTTGAAGTTGTTCTGGTAAATCAAGGCTTTGATCTTATAGAGCAAAGCCTCCTCGTTGCAAGGATCGTTCAGAAGGATCTGGTCTGCTATCTGGATCACCCGATCCGCCTCATCCTCGATCGAGTAAGTGTCGATAAAGCGAGACAAGACATCCACCGTACTATTACAGATATAACTTTTAAAATCATCCATCCAATCAAACGATTCCCCTTTGAACACTTCTCCTTTGCTGATAATATCATAGAAATATTCAAAGTCCGGCTGAGTCCGTACCCGTTTATCTTTCAGCCAATCCAAACAAGCCAAATAATCGCAATAGACATCTTCCGAAAGCTGGAGAATATATCGATTCGCGTTAAATAGGACCTCGACCGTATCGATACGTTCCAATATCTTCCGGAGTTTCAATATAGATACGCTTCGAAGGCTCTTCGTACTTTTCGAGGGGTTGTCATTCCCCCAAATCATCCGTGTCAAGTCCTTGCTCGATATTCCGAAACCTCCACGGGAAGAGTGAAGCATAATCAAGATAAACAGCTGTTTTAATTTGGGGGTAAATAGAGAGGTTATATCATTTCCATCCCGGTCCAACACATAGAACTCTCCAAACAATCGGATATAATTGCGCAGAACCGGAACCTTCTCGATCTCCTCCGGCATCTCTCGCGAAGAACGATCCGGCTCCTCGATTCCGTCCTCGATTCCCTCCTCCGCAACCGTTCCCGCATCAGCCTCATCCTGCCTTGGCTTTTCTTTCACCTTCCGATAGCCTAGATAAGCAATCGAGACCAGAACCATCAAAATCAACCCAATTCCAAGGACATCCAACCAAGTAATCGCATTCGATATATGTAAATCTAATAACTGGTTGCTCAATCCCAATATCTCCTTATCGCTCAACACACGAGACCAAATACAAAGATTATCCAGCACACCCACGAAGTTCGAGGACTGGCTGAAATTCACGAAACCGACATATAAGCTATCACTACCCAGATAAGCCGGACGATCAAAAGAGATCGCGTCCAGTTTTCCATTTACGAATATAGCCTGCTCCCCATTCCGCTTATTATACCGCCATACGACATTATACCATTTGCCCGGCTCGATCTCCGTGTTACCAACCAGATCGTTGTTAAAGAATCCCATATACGGTTTCCGATTTCGTATCAACAGATGCAACGCTTGTTGATAAGTACTGTTCTTAGCTCCCAGAATACAATAATCCTCCTTCTCCGGCAGGTACTTAGGTATTTTCAACCAAACGCCGACAGTGAAATCATGATCCCGCATATAAAGTTCCGAAGCGGTCGGCAAATCCACACGGGCCTGATTCTCCAAGGAAGCGACCTGCCCCCGTATAGGGTCCTGAATAAACTCGACATTCCTAGATACCGTGAGATTATGATTGGACGAACCATCTTTCTCATCGCCCTCAAACGGTAAATAAATCTCTATATCCTCGTCAATCCGCAAAGGTCTAGCCTTAAAATCGCCGGCGAAAGCCTTCCTTTGGGTACCGGAGACATAAACCGTAGCCGGCTCTATCCGATAGCCCGGAGAGATCGGGGAAAGCATCAACTCGGCCCCGGGCTCTAGCGGAAAGCAATATTTACCGGTCGTATAATTAGACATCCCATCCCAATTCACATAGTTAAGCAACTCATTGTTATTCGTAACCACGCCGTAAATGATATCGAAATTCCGGAAAGTAACCAACGAGACATCCAACCATGCGTAATACTTATCTACTAACACAAAATTAGGAACCCTTCCATCCCGGATCCACGCTCTTTTAAACGATTCTATTAAATAGGGTGTCTGCCGGGCTAAAGCCGAGATATCATTACTATTTCCCCGGGAAGTCTCCAAGAACTTATATCCGGTAAATAAAGACAAATTCTTTTTCAGCCGCTCATCAAAACTCTCAACCCCTTCCGGTTGGTTTCCCCAATCAGCGTCCGTATGCTCCACGAAATCCCTCATATTATGTAACCACGAAGGACTGTTCAAATGTTTCTGAACCTCGAAAACGACCAGTCGCTTTCCGGAACTCAACATATCTTTTAGGGATGGCCATCCATTTTTCGTATCATATTCAAGCACATACTCCATCAAGCCTATTTCCTTAAAAGAGGATTCCAGCTCCGTCTCTACATAGAAATCGAGGAAAAGCGTCATAACCTTATCCGGGTCCGCGTCCAAGGCCACCTTTATGGCTTCCAACGATTCACTAAAAGGAGTAAACGTACCATCGGGTTTCCTTAGTAACAATACATTTGTCTCCGTATCCCGCTTCAAATAGAAATAAAAGCCTTCGATCTGTTTCCGCAACAACTCGTCTAAAGATAGTTTTTCCGGGGAATTGGAGGATAGACAAGAATAATTAGATAGGATATAGACGCTCTCGTTATATAAAAGACCAGCCTCTACATCCTCTTGACGTTGAGAAACCAGACGTTGTGCCGAAAGTAATTCCGGCAGGGTGATTATTAGGCTAACAATTAAACATATATAACGAATCCACGCTATCATCGTATACAATATCTTAATTATAAGATCATCCAAAAATAAGGCTTTAATATGACATGACAATGTTTTTCAATCAGAAATGCGTCCATTTCGATAATCCGCAGGCGAGATTCCCGATTTCCGTTTAAAGAACTTACCAAAAGAAGACTGATCCGAAAAATTCAAGGAACTAGCGATCTCTTGGATCGACAATTTAGAGTGAGTCAATAAAGTACGGGCCTCACTATAGAGCATCTCAAAGATAAAATCGGTGACACTCTGACCGGTGACACGTTTCACGATCAACGTTAAGTAATGAGCGGACAGATTTAACCGGGACGCATAGAATTCTACCTTATGCTCTTCCCTATAATTGGAGGCAAGCAACTCGATAAAAGATTTGATGATACTTTCGTAACGAGTCAGGTTCCCTTCCTCCACGAACACTTCCGATCGTTCGATGATATCACTCAAATCCAGATAAAAAGTAAACAAACTATTCAATATCGTTTCCTTATAATACAGATGATTCACCTCGTCGATCCGCTTGTTCACCGTAAGTATCCTCTCACAAAGCAACATGACGTGCGCATGACTCAACGATATAAGCGGCATATTATACAAGCGAACCCCATATTTTACCCTCCGGTAAATCATATCCGTAGAATCCATATCTTGAATAAAATCCTTACTCACGAATAGACATAAGCATTTAAAGTCCGGGCTACATTTCTGAAAATGGAAAAGATGGGAAGAGGATAGGACAAGCAACGTATCAGGACGAATCGAATACGCCTTATAATTAATATACACCGCAGCATTTCCGGATAAAACCAAAACAGTGATAAGAGCATCCAGATAGAGCGCAGTGGAGAAATGGGTAACCGCATCCTCATAATTAACGGTCACGCAACTTATCTTCTTCCTCATATCGTTCTTTCCACCGCTAACCAACGGCAACTCACTGATGTTTTTTATATAGATCCCAGCTTTCATGATACCATGTTCCGATTATATACAAAGATAACCAAAGCTTTCAGCATGTCCAAATAAAACCATTTTTATGTAATTTGGGATTTCTCCCTAAACTAAAATTTAGCCGAAATTTGCAACCGCTTTTCAAGGTTCCGCAATAATCGTAAATAACAGATATATGACAAAATTCAAAGGACTATTTATCTTATTCCTATTCTTAAACAACACCTCTCTTGTGTCCGCTCAAAACACATCGGTTTTACAATTGAGTATCGAGGATATGTTTGAGTTAGCGGATTCCGCCAGCCGGAGCATCCGGACGTTCCATATAGCGGAACAAGAGGCGGAACAGGCGGTAAAAGTGGCCAAAAACGCATTATTGCCCTCCATTGACGTCTCTTTATCCGCCAGTTATCTAGGCGACGCTTGGTTGTCGGACCGGGATTTCTCAAACGGCGAGAATGCCCCGATGCCGCATTTCGGAAATAATTTCGCGATAGAGGCATCGCAAGTACTTTATACAGGCGGAGCCATCACGAATCGCATCGCGGTCGCTAAACTACAGCAGCAATTAGCTCAGCTGGATAAAGAAAAGAACAAGCAGGATATACGTTTCTTATTGGTAGGTAATTATCTGGAGATGTACAAACTAAGAAATCAGACGGAAGTCTATCGGAAGAATATAGAGCAGACCCGGAAACTGGTAGCGGACATCCACGCAAAACAAAGTCAGGGATTAGCGTTGAAAAATGATATCACCCGCTATGAGCTTCAATTAAAATCCTTGGAACTAGCCCTAACACAGATACAAAACAGTATCATTATCCTAAACGACCAACTGATAACCGTGCTAGGTTTACCCGGGGAAACAGTGATAAAAGTGGATTCAACCGCCCACGCCATCCTTCCGGTTATCTCCAACGAGACCGAATGGCAGGAAACCGCCGCCACGCTATCCCCCGTTTTGCGGCAGGCAAAAATAAATATCAAACAATCCCGGCATAATGAGAAGATAGCGAAATCCGAGCGTCTGCCCTCTATCGCCTTAATAGCCGGCGATCGTCTGGACGGCCCCATCACGATCGAGGTTCCACCGATCAACAAGAACCTTAACTATTGGTATGTAGGAGTAGGCGTAAAATTCGATATCTCCTCCACGTTCAAGTCCGGCAAAAAGATCCGTCTAGCGAAACTATCCACCCGGAAAGCGATAGAGAATGATCTGCTGGCACAAGAGAACATCCGCACCGGGATAAAAGAGGCCTATATCCGCTTCCAAGAGGCTTTTACGGTTTATGAGACCCAATTGAAAAGCCAAGAGCTAGCCACCCAGAACTACGAGGTAGTCAATAACCGTTACCTCAACGATCTTGCCTTGATAACCGATATGCTAGACGCCAGTAATTCCAAGTTGAGTGCTGAATTACAAACCGTCAACGCACGTATCAACATCTTATTCAATTACTACAGGCTCAAAAAAGCGACAGGAAATTTATAAATCATTATTCACAAATCATAATTCTAGAAGACAATGAAACGTAGAACCCAAAAGATAACTTATAATATCGTAGTCGGAGTATTAATCGCCTGTGGAATCGCATGGGTATCCGCCAAGTTCATTCATCTGGGCAAGGTGGAATATACGGATAACGCACAAGTCAAGCAACTCATCGTGCCCGTCAACTCCCGGGTACAAGGCTTTATCCAGAAAATCTATTTCGATGAATACCAAAAGGTACGTAAAGGCGATACACTTGCCATTATCGAGGATGCGGAGTTCCGCTTACGGCTCGCCCAAGCGGAAGCCGATTGGCAGAACGCATTATCCGGGAAAACGGTAATGACCTCAACGATCCATACGACCCAGAATAACATCTCGGTATCGGATGCCGGTATCCAAGAGGCTAAGATTCGCTTGGATAACGCGGAACGGGAATACAAACGATACAAGAATCTGCTGGAGCAAGACGCCGTCACCAAACAGCAATATGACGCAATCCATACAAATTACGAGGCATCCAAGGCCCGTTATGAATTATTGCTCCGCCAGAAACAATCCACCGCTCTCGTGAAACAAGAGCAAACACAACGTCTGGCTCAAAACGACGCAGGCATTAAACTCGCGGAAGCCGAACTGGAAATAGCCCGTCTTAACTTATCCTATACGGTAATCGTCGCTCCTTGCGACGGAACGACCGGTCGTAAAGAGATACAGGAAGGTCAATTGATACAACCGGGACAAACCGTCGTAGATTTGGTAGACCTAAATAGCAAATGGATCATGGCGAATTACAAAGAGACACAAACAGCGAATATACGGGAAGGACAACCCGTAGAAATAGAGGTGGATGCCATACCGGGAATCGTATTCAAGGGACAAGTAAAATCGATCTCTCAAGCCACGGGTGCCAGCTTCTCCTTGTTTCCGCAAGATAATTCCGCCGGTAATTTCGTGAAGATCGAGCAACGCATCCCTATCCGCATAGAGTTCTCCGAGGAGAATAAACCGGAGGATATGGAACGCTTACGTGCGGGTATGAATGTAGAATGTTTGGTAAATTATTAATCCTATGCATGAGATAGCTCCTTTCGCCATACCGGCGATGCGTGACTTTGTACCCCAAAAACTACGACCTTGGATTATCATAGCGTTTGTCTTGGTATTCCAGTTTTCCGGGGGTGTCTATCTGGCGGCGGTCAGCGAGATGGTAGGTTCCACGGCTTTGATGCAGGAGGATATCATGATGGCAGGGTATGCGTCGATGGTGGGAATGGGATTGACATTCGCCATTATGTTCCGGCTTAAATTCCGTTTCCCGACAAAAGTCACATTCTTCGTTTGCGGTATCGCCATCATCCTCGCCAACTTGATTTGCATGTATACCCAAAGTATACCAGTACTGGTAGCCACTTGTTTTTTTGCCGGCATCTTCCGGATGTGGGCTACCTTCGAATGTAATTCTACGATCCAGCTATGGCTTACGCCAACCCGGGATCTATCGATCTTTTTCAGTTACATCTATTTATTGGTACAGGGATGCATCCAATTATCCGGTTTGATTACCATATACACGGCGTTCTGGAGCAAATGGGAATATATGCATTGGCTGATCATCGGCTTGATCGGGCTTGTCATGCTAGCTTCCGTTATCTTATTCCGCAATTACCGCTCTATGCCCAAGCTCCCGTTATACGGTATCGATTGGTTAGGTGCGGCGATGTGGGGCTCCACCTTATTATGCGTCATTTTCGTTTGTGTATATGGTGAGCATTACGATTGGTTCGATTCCACGCCGATCCGCATGGCTTCTATCGCCGCACTCGTGATTTTAGCCCTTAATCTATGGCGTGCCTCATTTATACGGCATCCGTTTATAGCGATACAGACTTGGAGATACAAGGCTGTATACATCACGTTCTTACTTTATATCGTAGTAGATACCTTATTAGCCCCCTCCCATTTATTCGAGCATATTTATATGGAAACGATACTGGGTTATGATTCCACAAACTTGATATCGCTCAATTGGGTCGCATTATCTGGGATTATTCTGGGAAGCGTATTTACCTATTATGTATTCGCTCTTCGTAAATGGAAATTCAAGACCATGACAGTCATCGCTTTCAGCGCTATTACCGGATACTTGATGTATTTCTATTTCCGCATTGATTTCGATTTACCCAAAGAGGCCTTGGCCCTTCCTATATTCTTGAGGAGTTTCGGGTATGTTATCATCGCTATTTGTTTCCTTACGGCGCTAAGCCGTGTACCTTTCCAGCATTTCTTTGAGGCGGTATCCGTACAGGCTTTTGTTAGCGCGGGATTTGGGAGCGTATTAGGCACGGCGATTCTGGGACGGGCCTTAAATGTCGTGATGAAGAAAAATGCCATGTTGCTTAGCGCCAACCTCGATCATGTGAACCCGGTTATCGGCTACATCCCTCAAGGCTCGCTTTACGGGGCATTGCAGCAGCAAGCTTTAATGGTTACCATGAAAGAGTTATATGGATGGCTTACGATTATCGGGCTTTCTTGCCTTTTACTTTTTATGATAAAAGAGAGCGATATCCGTCCGAGATACGCATGGCATCCCCGTTACAGGGTGATCCGTCGTTACATCAAACATGAGTTACGGGCAAGGATGAGATTCAGAAATAGCGCATAGACCTAATTATATAATGAGAGGCGGGAGAATATCTCGCCTCTTTCTGTAAATGTTATTATCTTCGCATCAAAATAAAGCGAAGTCATATGGACCTATTAGAAATAACGCGAAAGCAAGATCCTCTCTATCCTGCCTTTGAGCAAGTATATGCAACAAGCTTCCCCCTATTTGAGCAACGAACAGAGCAGCAACAAGAACAGGCCTTCCAATCTCCCAACTATCATCTAGAGGTTTATCTGAAAGATAACCTCTTCATTGGCTTTATCTCATACTGGGATTTTAGCACCTATGTATATATCGAACATTTCGCCATCCATGAGAGCTTTAGGGGACAAGGATATGGCAGTTTATTACTGGAGGATTTTAATAAGCGGCTGAATAAAATCATCTTATTAGAGATCGATCCTATCATGGATGAGGTATCGGCTAACCGGTTAAGGTTCTACAAGAAATGTGGTTTCTTTGAAAACAGTTACAACCACCTCCATCCTCCTTATAGAAACACCTACCGAAGTCATTCATTAATCGTCCTGACAACAGAACGGTCAATAACCGAAGACGAGTATATCCAATTCAGTTTCGATTTGCGGAATATCGTCATGAAGAATTAAAGAATAAGAGGGAACAGCAAAACGCCGTTCCCTCTTGTCTTTTATCCGCTTCCATCCTCACGGAAGTACTTACGGATGAGCTTTTAATTTATTACTTTAGTATTAATACTCCCGCATGTTCTACCATCGCGGTGTACTTGAAGAATCTATCTCCACACGGGAATTTCAGAATTATAAATATCTTCTTAAAGGAAGAGATGGGGGAATCCCCATCTCTTGACCTATCTATTTGTTTAATTATTTAACAACCACTTTAACAGCTTCCTCACCATCAACAGCTACAGCTACGATACCGGCAGGTACGGTAATTGTTGCGTTATCAGATGTAAGAACTGTCTCAGCGACTACCTTACCTAAGATGTTAGAGATAACTACTGATTTACCAGCGGCGCCTTGGATAGTTACAGTACCATTATCAGTTGTGATGGAAACACCTTCTACAGCGTTGATTGTCTCGTTGTCTGTTGCGATATCGTCACCTTGCTCTACGTTGAAGATTAAAGCGTCATCACCACCCGTAGCAGTTTCGTCAAACTTAGAACTAGTTGCATCCGATAATACCAAGCAACCATTCTGCATTTTCAACCATGCGGCATTTTGTGGAGCAATATCAAGACTATTTTTTGACTTCATCGATTCAAACAAGAATGATCTATCAGCCTCAACCTCATTAGCGGCAGCATTTCTGTCAACGAAACGCATTGACCAAGTTACATACTTGTGATTGTCACCAGACAAAACATATTTGTAAGAAACGAAATCATCCTTGCTTACACCAGCCTTCTTAGCGACTGCCCAAGCTGCTTCCTCAGCTTTGTTCAAAGCCTCGATCGTGATCTCCTCGTTCTTCAAGTTCTTGAACTCGTCTCTCAAGATGAACAATGTATCAGCTACACGAACTGCATCTACGAAACCTGCACGATCATATTTCTTCCACATATAAGCTGCATCTTTCTTCGCGTCAGAAGTATTAGCCTTATCATGTTTCATAGCGAAATCATGGAAGTTGATCAAATACTTACCTCTCTCGAAACCGGGGATAGCAGGAGTTGCGTGAGAACACTTATCAGCCTCTACCTTATTGCCCTCGTTGTCGAAGTGATTGTGAGTATATGTACAAGGAACACCCGGTGTACCCTCGAAGTCGTTACGATCGATTGAGATCAAATACTGAGGTTTGATATTACCAGCGCCACGATTTACCCATGCCGTATCAACGATGAATGACAAGCCATCTTCCGTCTTATCCGGAGTGTAGATACCTAAGAAATCGATATCACCATTCATGAAATTCTTGTTGTTCTCAACTTGCAAGTACTCTTTACGATATTTCT
>Ga0129308_1003646_pt1 | contig 10726 bp, 9 predicted proteins | sample L827metagenome_FD_94440 | JGI IMG/M metagenome (GOLD analysis project Ga0129308, IMG submission 94440) | Ring-tailed lemur group fecal microbial communities from Wisconsin, USA - L827 metagenome | ecosystem: Host-associated > Mammals > Digestive system > Large intestine > Fecal | place: USA... | reverse complement strand
TCAATTCAAGATATTCCTAAATAATATTCTGTTTTTTCTAAGTAAAACCGAACTTGTTTTTAAGTTCGTCTTTTTTTGTGCTTTTTACTACGATTGGGTTCAATTATTTTTCACACTTTTCACTCCTATAAATTTTGCTTTATCACATTAAATAGATTTATTACTTTTTATAAACCTCTATAAACTTGAAATTTTCGATTTCCTATTTCACACATTCAAAATAAACCATAGAGCCATCTATATGGAAATCGACTCTTTCATACGTCTGTTCCAATAATTCTTTTATCTCACTTTTCGTTTGGAATGGCGGAGTAAACCATCCTTTCTTTGCAAGAATATTTTTTACCAGCCAGTCAGTAATACGTGATTCACCTTTTATATAAAAACAGGCAATGAATTTTCCTCCTGGTTTTAGAACGCGCCATATTTCCTGAAAAGCTTTTCTCTTGTCTGGGAAAGCATGAAAACCATTCATACTTAAAACAATATCACATAATTCATTTTCTAACGAGAGTTGTCCGACATCACCTTGTATGCACGATATATGAGAACAATGTGCCAAGTGAGATTTTGCTTGTGCAAGCATATCCTCACTGTAATCAAGACAAATAATTTTTGCATTTGAAAGGCTTTGCCATTTTTCTTGCGTAAACACGGCAGTTCCAACTGGTACATCTAATAAGACACCATGAAAATCATCTGGGATATAAGCAAGAACCCTTTTTGCAATTTCATTATCATCTGTTCCACTCCAGAACAGTTTTATGTAAAGTTTGCTAAAAAAGCTTCTCTGCGTCAAAACATCATCATAAATATTTTTTGAATCGTGATATGCATGCTGAATTTTATCTGCCATTTCTATTATTCTCCTTAATTTCTCATTTTTCTTTAAATATGCACATAAATTGAAATTTTATATTATAGTTAATATAATTCCATCTATGATCGCCACCAATAAATACATTATTATTCCCCTTAAAAACGAATCAATATGTTGTTTAGGATTTTGATATATTTCCTTTTCTGGAATATCTTTAAATCTTATCCTTTTCGTATTTCTCCACCATAAAAGATCAATAACAACTAAATCAAATAAATTTAAGACTTCTCCTAATATGAATATATTTATAAAATTTGTCTTAAAATCATTCGATTTAATAAAAATCCCAAAAATGAATAACACTATAACAAACATAATGACATTCATAATAAAGACTTTAATCATATTTGTTTGTTTTACCTTATTTTTATACTTTTCATTATTCCTAATCATCTTCTGTATCTCTAATGGATATGATCTTAATCCTATAATATTTTTTTCATCCGTTCCTGTTAATAAAAAACATACAAACCACATCATAAAACAAATGATTATACACTCAATTATTAATAACATTTTTCTAAACTCTCCTCTACTGATTATCATTTATTTTTCAAATGTTCTATCATTTCCAAAACATTTTCTGCATATTTTTCTGCCAATATTTTTATCGAAATTAGACACTTTTTATAGAATTCCTTCCAACAACTCATCATTCTTGAGAGTTTCTATCATTCTATCAGTTAGTCATAACTAACTATTTAGTATAACACCCATTTATGAATCTGTCAATGTCTCTTAAGTTATTTTTATAAGCATTTTTATAAGCGTTACTTTTCAAACTCCAAAGAAAAAGGCTATAAGATATTGACATCTTACTAGCCTTATGTCTTACATTTCTTTCAATTCATTTTTCTTTTTACTTAAATAAAGAATTGCTCCTGCACTTACGATGAAACCACAAGTCAATCCAAACAATTGATAATTATCACCTGTATCAGGTGTTTTTTCAATATTTGGTGTATTTTCTACAACTTCTATTTTTGAATCATCCTTTGTTTTTTCTACTAAACCATTTATTGCAGCATCTAATGCATCTAATTTTTCTTTGAGAATAGCTTGAGTGCTATTTTTATCTTCCAAAGCTTTTTTTGCTTCATCAATTGCAGTTTGAACCTTTTTCACAGAATCTTCAGAATACTTCTTGAAATCTTGTTTTTCTGCTTCCTCAACTTTTGATTGTAATTCTTTTTGCATAGTTTCTAGTTCAGATATAGCGCGTTCAATAGTCACTTTATAACCATTCAATACAGCCATTTCTTCAGCAGTTACATTAGCTCCATAATCTTTAAATAACTGATCAATACTTGTTATAATAGTCTTTCCATCACTTATATTTCCTAATTTTATGCCCTCAGTAATATATGCTTTAGCATTTTCTTCAATTGCATGATATTGTTTCATAATATTTTCATAATATTTAACAACATTATCAATACGATTGATTTCAGCTTCAACTGTTGCTTGAGTGACTTCATAAGTCTCTTTATTTTCAATGGCTTCATATTTATCTAAAATAAGTTTTCTTAATTCTTTCAACATAGCAATATTTCCAGAATTAACATTCTTCTCAGTAACCATAACACTCACTTTCATCAGTTCATCAATTGGTGCTTTCACAACCAAATCTTGATAACGATTCTCTAAAGCAAGAATTCTTGTTTCAATCTGATTCTTTAAATCTTCTTGACCATCAAAGAATCCAGATTTAACCTTTGCATCAAATTCATTTCTGATATCACCAATAGTCTCCAACATTTCAGCACTGAATGTTACATCATCAATAGTAGGAACACCTTTCAAAGTTACAGTTTCTGTCGTAAAATTTCCTGCTTTATCAATAGCTTTCACAGTATATTTAGTATCCTTATCAACAAAACCTATAACTTTAATTGGATTATCAGTAGTATTTCCGTTTACAGCTCCATCTTTAGAAAAGTCTTCAATTATTTCTTCGTTAACATATACATAATTCATACCAAGTCCATGATTATCTGTAGGATCAGAAACGTCTAATAAAACACCAAAATAAACATTATCTAATGGTTGACGGAATGTCATCTTTGGTTTAACTCTATCAATCGTTATCTCTACAGTATCATTATATACTTTTTCAGTACCGTCACATATATTTTTAAATTTGATAACATATCTTCCTGAGTCCTTTAATGTAATAGTATATATACCATCGTTAGGATCTATTTTATTCCATTCACCAATTGGCGTAGAACCGCTTGCTGTTACAAAATTTCCATAATACCAATCCCCTGGATTTGGTTCAACACTAGTATATACTTTAAAAGTAATTTTAACGTCCTGATTTGTATAATATCTAGATGAATATTGAGCTATCTCTTGATTATCTGTCGTTTGAACATCTAAATTTGTTACATAATTTTTAAGAGGTGTCCATTTTGCCACTAATGTTTTATTACCTGCACTTAATTGACTAAGATTATCAATTCTAGCACTTGATTCATCATCAGATTCTACATACCATCCCACAAATTCATAGCCTTCTTTTGTAGGATTATATAATTTAGTATTTCTATCCTCAAAACTAAATGTCTCAGGATTCTTATTCTCTAATGTACCATTATCCAATTCATACTTTATATTAAATACTTTTTTGGTAAGTGTTATCTCTGTTGTACTTTCATTAATATTACCTTCAAATCCATACCAACCATTTTTTACTTGATCAGGTAATATTGTATCTTCACCCTTATTAATGCTTTCTTTTATGACCTGATCTCCAATCTTAAATTGAACAATACTAGCCTCTGTACTAATTGTTTGGAATCCAATTCCCTCAAAAATAGCTTTTGCATTCGAGTCATTAGCTCCATTCAATAATCGAATAGAAACTGTGACATTTCCTAATGGAACTTCTCCAGCTTCAGCGTTGGGAGGACATTTAAACGCATCCTTGTCGATATTTAAAGCTGTACCATTATATTTATATTGAATACTTTTTAATTGAGATGAAACAATATATCCATATGGAAGTCCGAAAGAATATTTCTCAATGTTTGTTAAAGTTGATGGTAATTCTATACTTTTCACACTATAACAACTCGCGAAAGCTTTTTCTTCAATTTTCTTTGTACCTTCAGGAATGACAATTTCTTCTAAAGAAGAACATTCTCTAAAAGCACTCTCTGGTATCGTTTCAAGCTTTGTTCCAAATGTAATATTTTGTAACTCATTACATCTAAGAAATGCTGATTCTCCTAACGTTGTTAAATTATCAGGTAAAGTCAATGTTACCAATCCCGAATCAGAAAAAGCATATTCACCAATTGTTGTCACAGTGTTTGGAAGAGTTATATTTTTTAAATTTGTACAATACCTAAATGCTGAATTACCTATTTCTTTTAAACTCTCAGGCAACTCCACTCTATTTAATCGAGTACATCCTTCAAATACACCATTTTCTATTTTCTGTAATTGAGCTGGCAAGTACACTTCTTCTAACGCTATATTTTTATCATTACCTTTAAATGCACCTGATGAAATCTCAGTTACAGAATCTGGAATATATAGCTTTTTAATTTGGCTCTGTAATTTTGTGATTTTAGTAACTGTATCAGGAATTGTAATATCACTTAATTGATTTGAATTAATATTTATGTCTGTCACAGTATATGTTTTTACGTCATCTGTTGGAATAAATTCTTGCTTCACCTCGTCTATGTTTACCTTCACTGCTGTAATGGTTTTAGGGACAACAAAGGAAGACACATCACTTGAAATATTACATAATTGCAGTGTATTGTCATTTAAAATAATGTATTGTTCTTCAAAATTATCAGCATTTGCAATAAATGGGCCTTCTCCCCAATCTATTTCATAATAATTCTTACCAGATTCATCTAGATTTGTTGAATTTAACATAGTTTCATCTTCGGCAGATACATAACTTGCTGCAATGAGCTGAGAACCTATGATTGATAATGCTAATAAACATTTTACTATTTTCTTCATTTTCTTCTCCTTTCTTCAAGCAATAAAATCACTACTTCAAAATGAGTAGTGATTTTATTCAGTTTTATTGCTTACTTACAGTATATGTTCCATTTTCATTTTGTGTTTGAACATATCCTGATGGTATTAAATCTGTATTGACAGCTTTACAATATGTTCCACCATAAATGTTGGCAGTACCAAATCCTTCTGAAAGATGAACGACTTCTACTGATTCTGCACCTTTTGTTGTAAAGCTTCCATCATTAATTGTACAAAGTGCGTTTTCCATTATACCGCCATCTCCACCATAGTTACCATTTCCAATATAAACAGCAGCTTTTGAAGCACTTATAAATGTACCACCATTAATAGTTGCACTCGCATTTCCCCATTCTCCTGCAACATATAAAGCATAGAAAGCTGTTCTATCTCCATGTTCTGGACAAGCGACTGTTTCAAAGTGTCCATTTTCAATTGTTGCAGTTCCTTGCGCAATAGCTAAAGCACCTTGAGTTCCAATAACAGTTCCATTTTTAAATGTTAAATCTTTACGACTTCTAAATGCATATCCCCAATGATTAGGATCACATGATGAACATGAATCATTTTTGAATGTTCCATTTTCAACAGTTATTGTTCCTTCAGCATCTACTGCTGGATACCATTCACTTACAAAAGTTCCATTTTTAATTGTCGTTGTAGACTCACTACCTGTTCTTAAAGCAGTTGCTCCAAAGAAATAACCATCATAAATTGTTGCCTTTCCTTGATTTGTAATACAGTTTGTACTATTTTCTGTTTTTGTTTTAAAAGTTCCATTTTCAATTGTTAAACCTTTATTTGAAATAATTCCATTGGCTGTATTAATAATGAGCTTTGTTGCTCTTTCATTATTTGAAGCATCAATTGTTCCATTTCCTTTAATCGTCAGAGTTCCTTCATTTGTAATCAATGTTCCATCATATGTTGAACTAAATGTCACAGTATGTCCATTAAGATTTAAAACTATGTTCCTTCCAGCTCTATTTGTAATATGTTCACCATCACGAATGACAATATTATCATTAAGAATAATTTCTTTACTAAATAAAGATGCTGGAGCATCATCAAATGCATCTAATAAAGTCTCATATGATTTCCCATTCATTGTAATAGGATAAGCTGCATCTTCGGCATTTACAGGCATAACACCCAATCCTACAACAAGCATTCCTAATGTCAACAGACTACATAAAAATTTCTTCATTGTGTTTTCCCTCCTTAGAATTTTTTTAATTCTCTTAATTTGTCTGTCTCTTTTGTTTGACAAATTCCCAATCTTGAAGCTCCACTTACGCCTCCAGAAGCCGCAATAATTGTTAATACTGATAAAATTTTTAAGAACTTATTTTTCATAATTTTTCATACAAATCATAATCAGGAAACATACACTCATTATTGTATATGTTATAACTTGTCTTATTGGCGTCATCATCAAAAGACAGTATCCTAATAAAAGAAGCATTGCAATATAACGATACCTTTTTTGTTCTTGCTCATTCAACATTTTATTTTTATGAATGACTGGAACATATTGAATAAAGACTATCCATGAGATAAAAGCAACAATCATTGAGACGTTCCTATATATGTATGGATATACCCATAAATATCCACACCATATAAAAATATGTGTTAAGATACATGGTGCATATGTATCAAAATGGAAGCCTCCACTAAATTTTCTTATCAGTGCAAAAGTCACATAAAAGATCAAAGCTTCAAAAACATGATGACATATACATCCAATAAAAATAATCAGCAAAAAATCAATCAGAGTAGATATCATAACTTCTAATCCATATTGATGAACGTCTTTATCATACGTTAATAACTGATATTCTTCCAATTGTTGAATCCAATAACCTGATATTTTTTGTATCAAAAAATCACCTCCTTACAAGGTGATTATAATCATTTATAAAAAAACATTCTATGAGTCAAGGATAAATTGACAGAAGTCAAGGACAATTTGAAGTGCTTTCAAAAATGAAACCTATTGATACCAAGAAATATTTTCTATCATCTTGATATGTCTTTATATCTATGTTTCCATGATAATGATAAACAATATCTTGCACTGTTTTTAAGCCATATCCATGATTGGATTGATCTCCTTTGGTTGTAAGAAAAGACTTCTGAACATCATGAACAAAAGTATTGACAATTTCAATAAATAAAGATGATTGCTCTTGTATAATCTTTATTTGAATACTGCCATCTTGACAATTGTGCTCAATTGCATTATCTAATAAATTTCCCAACAACGCATGAATATGATAATCTTGTAAAGGAATATCTTTAAGAACATGAATTGTTGTAGACACTGTTAAATGTGATGCATAGGCAACGATAATCTTTGCATTAATAATTGTATTTAAATGTTCATTTTGACTCAAAACAAAAGTAGGAAAAAGTTCTGTTTGTTTCATTTCATTTTGTAGAAAAAGAGAAAGATTTTCATATTGCTTATGTTGAAGATATTGATTCATAAGTAAATACTTATGCTTCATATCATGTTTTTCTCTTTTCATTTCTTTATATAATTTCATCAGATGTTGATGATTATTCTGCGATATTTTCATTTCATTCATCATTGTCTCTATCTTTCTTCTTTCTTGTTCTTGTGTTGAAATGTGAAAAACCATTAAAAGAATACCCAAAACAAATAAAATATAAAGAATAATAATCAATAAAATCTCAATATCCTGCATATTTCTATGAATATAGACTTGTATAAGTAATTGATATATAAAATGAGAAATAAAACAAATAAGTGATAATAAAATATAACTTCTAGAATCAATTTCAATCAAATGCTTATGATAAAAAACAGTAAATCCAACTAATATCAATCCATAAACTATTTTTTGTATAATAATACATAAATACGGATGATAAAAAGGAATAAGTAAAATATAAACAGTTGCACTTACACATAATATCAGTTCTTCAAATATAATCAAAAATAATATTTCCCATATGTTTTTTTGACAAAAAGCTTGAGAAATCATAAAAACAACAAAAATAAGAAACGTTGTTAAAAGTAAATCATATAATGAAATATAATTAGAAATTGTCATAATGGTCATAATCACAATAAACAAAGAAAGACTATAAACTCTTTTATTTCTAGGATTTAAGCAATGTGTATAAAACCATGTCATCATAAGACTTTCAAGTATATTAATCAGTAGTGGAAACATCAAAAATACATCCTTCTATATTCCATATAGGCTTCCTTTAATTGATTCTTTTTTCTTCCATAAGGGATTTCATATCCCTGTGAAAGCACAATACCATCATTTTGAAAATTTCGAATATGGGCAAGATTAATCACACAATATGAATATAATCGATAGAAATGATGCGAGTTTAGATTTTTTATAAAATGTGATAAAGAATCATAAACTGTATATTTTTCAAAGTTTGTGATAATACTTAACTTATTTCTCTTTGATTCAATCATAATAATATCTTTTTGAAAAATCTGTATTTCCTGATAATGTGATACGAAAGTAACTATGCCATATTTATCAAATAGTTTTATTCTAAATTTATTTAAATCATCATCTAAATTTGATTTTCTAATATAGTAAAAATGATCTAATGGAAACGTATCAAAAACATTGTTATTATCTACAGACATAAATACTAAAATAGCTCTAGGATTATTCATTAAAATCTTTTTTCCTAAATCTATACCATTTTCTATAGGTAAAATAATGTCTATAAAATATAAATCATATTTTTGCATATCAATATTTTCAAAATGTTGGTTGCAGATATCTATCTTTAAAGATATTGAATCTTTTTCAAACAGCGTACTTAACTTATTTTGAATTATTGTGCAAAATAGAAAATCATCATCAATAATTAAAGTATTCATGTCTACCCCCCCCCCGACTATTTTCCATTTTATCTTTATATTTTTCTTTTTTCAATAAAAATTACCTAAACGCATTAATTTTTTACTTTTTCGCACAATAAGCTTATACTTTTACATCATTTTATTTTTTCTCTTATTCATTTTTATGAATAATAATTGTATAATAACAAAGAAAAAGTGAAACAACATTCGTTATTTCACTTTGATGATCTATTGGCTGGGGTACTTGGATTCGAACCAAGGAAATGTCAGATTCAGAGTCTGATGCCTTACCACTTGGCTATACCCCAATTGCTAAATAATATTATACTTTATTTTGAGAATTTGTAAAGGAGAAAATACATGAAAGTGAGAACTCGTTTTGCCCCTAGTCCAACAGGTTATATGCATATTGGTAATTTAAGAACTGCATTATATTGTTATTTGCTTGCTAAAAAAGATAATGGGGATTTTATTTTAAGAATTGAAGATACTGATCAAAATAGAGAAGTTGAGGGAGCTATTGATCTTATTTATGATGTTTTAAATGAAACAGGTCTACATTATGATGAAGGACCTGGAAAAGAAGGGAAAGTCGGTCCTTATATTCAATCACAAAGATTGAAGATTTATCATGAATATGCTAAAAAACTGATTGAATTAGGTGGTGCACATTATTGTTTTTGTGAAGGAGAATTGGAGGGAGAAGACCCTTGTCATCATTTTACATCAGAAGACATTCAAAGAAAAAGAGAAGCTGGTCTTCCTTATGTTATCAGACAAACAATTCCAACAACAGGAACAACAGCTTTTGATGATGAAGTCTATGGACATGTTGAAGTAGACAATCAAACATTAAATGAAGGTATTTTGATAAAAAGTGATGGTTATCCAACATATAACTTTGCAAATGTGATTGATGATCATCTCATGCAAATCACACATGTTATGAGAGGAAATGAATATTTATCAAGTACACCAAAATACAATTTAATTTATCAGGCTTTTGGCTGGGATATTCCAACATATATCCACCTTCCTACAGTGAATAAAGATGAAACACATAAACTCAGTAAACGTCATGGTGATGCATCTTATCAAGATTTAAAGAAGCAAGGTTATTTAAAAGAAGCCATTCTCAATTATATTGCTTTACTTGGATGGTCTCCAGAAGATGAAGAAATTTTATCTTTGGATGATTTGATTCAGCAATTCTGTGTAGAACGTATTTCTAAAGCTCCTGCAATCTTTGATATCAATAAATTAAAATGGATGAATGGTATGTATTTGAGACAAATGCCTTTAGAGCAATTCCATCAATTACTTTTACCATATTATCAATCTCTAACAAGGCAAGTTGACCTATTAGAGTTATCACGTGTTTTACAGCCACGTATAGAAAGATTATGTGATGTTGAAGATATGATTGATTTCATTAATGAACCATTACCATTCAATGCCTCTTTTTATACACATAAAAAGATGAAAACAAACCCAGAAAATTCATTAGAAACTTTAGAATTTGTTAGAAAGAAATTAGAATACTTCAATGAGTTTGATAATGATCAACTGATTTTAGATTTTTTTGTGAATCTTGCTAAAGAAAAAGAAGTTAAAAATGGACGTATCATGTGGCCTGTTTGTGTTGCTTTAACAAATAAATCCCCTTCTCCAGGTGGTGCTGTAGAAATGGTCCATATTTTTGGTAAACAAGAATCATTAAGAAGGATTGATCTTGCTATTCAAAATCTAAAAGAAACAGCAACAAAATAAAGTAAAAATATAGACAAAAAAGATAATACTGCCAGTATAATACCAATAAGTATTGTCTTTTTTTGTATAATGAGAATGAAAGCTCCCCAGGTCAAGACCTGGGGTATCTTTCACGCTTCGCTTTGCGATGCAGTTATATTTTCATATATAACTGTTTATACTCAGAATCTTGTTTACCTTGTTCTTTCACATATTCT
>Ga0129308_1003641_pt1 | contig 10733 bp, 12 predicted proteins | sample L827metagenome_FD_94440 | JGI IMG/M metagenome (GOLD analysis project Ga0129308, IMG submission 94440) | Ring-tailed lemur group fecal microbial communities from Wisconsin, USA - L827 metagenome | ecosystem: Host-associated > Mammals > Digestive system > Large intestine > Fecal | place: USA... | reverse complement strand
TGTGCAATTTAATTAGAGGCACAACAGAGAGGGGCATTTTTAATGTTTAAATTAACCTCAATAAGTAACAGAAATTCAAAAAAATGCGGATTTTATCGTGCCCTGATTTTCTATTCTGGAAAAGGCTTCTCATAATTTGGAAAAAAGCAGATAAAAAAATGAAAATAAGTTAAAATAGAAACATATAAAAACATTTGCTTAAGGGGGCAATAAAGTTGATTAAGTGTATTGTATGTGATTTGGACGGAACTTTAATATGCAGTGATGATTCAATGAATGAAAATATGCTGCAGCGCTTAAAAAAACATTTGAATCAAGGGCTAGAATTGATCTTTGCAACCGGACGTAGTTATCACATGGTTGAAGAAATAATCGCTAAATATGATATTCACTGTGATTTAATTCTGAATAACGGTGCAGAGTATCGCGATATTCAAAAATGTACAACAACGCTTATCCCAATGGAGGAGGCAGCCTTTGTCAAAATTGTCAATGTTTTGAATGACTATGGCTATTTGTTGGCGATTCATACAGATTGTGGGTTATATTCCTGTCATGATCAGGAAGCTTTTTGGGATTACCATATGAAGATACTGACAAGAAACTTGCCGGAGGGACAGCAGCTGCCCAAGAAGACATTTACAACTAAAGAGAAGTATTTAAAGAATTTTCACTATATCAGAGATCCGAAAGAAGTATATAAACAAGGCGCCAGGCCTTTGAAAATAGATGCCAGACATTTGAAAATGACTTCGATTGCAGGGATTAAGGCGCAATTGAATATTCCAAATTTGGATATCTCATCTTCCTTTGAAGACAATATGGAAATTACCTCAAATCATTCCAATAAAGGGAAAATGCTGGAGAAAGTCATTGCTTTAAAGGGTTATGCCAAAGATGAAGTTGCCGTCTTTGGGGATGGTGAGAATGATTGCCCCATGTTAGCAGGGTACAAGTACTCTTTTGCACCGCAAAATGCATGTCAGAAAGCAAAATTGGCAGCGAATTATGTTTTAACGAAAACCAGTGAGGAAGGTGCGGTTGGCGAAGGATTAGAGATTTTAGAAAACGCCGGTTTAATATAGAGAAGGAGGGGTGCAGGATGGATGAGTTTTTAAGAGAGATTAACTGTATGATCTTTTATCGCTGGGTTTATTTTCAACTCAAGGATGATTATCAGATTCAGGAAGAATGGTATAAGGGTGACTTAACTTTAATGATGGAAACCCAGACGAGCCGCAGCGAAATTACTTTTTATCAACAGAATATTGTTGAGTTTAGAATTATCAATCTTTTAAACGATGAGGTTATTTTCTACCTGCATTTCCAAATGAACGCTTTTTCTCATGCGGTTGAGCTTTTCCATGAAATGAAAGAGAGCATGGCCGAAGCTTCTAACAAGTCCGCATTAAAGATTTTGTTGTGCTGCAGCGGCGGTATGACTTCTGGCTTTTTTGCGGAAAAACTGCAGACTGCTTCTGACAGTCAAAATCTGCGCTTTCAAGTGAGTGCCACAGGTTACCAGCGGCTTTACCAACAAGGGCAGGATTATGATATTATTCTATTAGCGCCACAAATTTCCTATGCTTATTCGCAGGTGAAAAATATCCTGAATGATAAAATCGTCATTAAAATTCCGCCTAAAATCTTTGCGAAATACGATGTTGCAGGCATGATAGATATGATTTCCAAAGCTGAAAGAGAGACACAGATTGAAAAGCAACCGGAACAATTGAAGATTTCCAAACATATCAATGATGGTATACTGTGTCTGGCCATTGTCCGCAACAGTATCCGGACGCATGTTTTCTATCGCTATTATGAAAATAATCAGATTGTGATTGAGAATGAAGTGATTAAAAATACGTTGGATATTGCGGATTTATACGATATTATCGATACCGTAAGCGTAAGGTATTCAAAATTACAGATTATTGGGATTTCCACCCCGGGCATTATCAATAACGGATTTTTAACATCTTTCCGTATTCAGGGATTAGAAAATAATAATATTGTTCATCTGTTAAAGGAAAGATATCATAAAGAAATCATTTTCTCAAATGACGTGAACTGTGCGGCATTAGGATTCTATGAAGCATTTCCTATCTATAATTCTGTGTCTTTCTTATTTCAGCCGATTCATTCTTACTCAGGAATCGGGTCAATTGTCAATGGTCGTTTAGTGACAGGACGCAAGAATATTGCAGGCGAAAGTCAGTTTTTACCTATGAATTTAAGTGCGGATTTTGTGGAGTTAACGACAAGTCCCGAAGGCGCTTTGGAAGTTGTGGCTAAAACGCTGTTGTCAGCGATTGCGATTATCTCGCCTGATATCTTGGTTGTTGTTTGTCAGATGATTCCCGATGTCAGTATTTTAAAAAGGGAATTGGAAAAGATGATTGATAAAGAATATATTCCTGAAATTGTCAAGGTTGTGGATATGCAGAAATATATTCATTTTGGTATTTTAAATCAATGTATTGAAGTGTTGCAAACAAAGGAAAAGCAAAACAAAGATTAAAGATGTCGCGAATCGGCGGCTTTATGGTGCTGTAAAAAATGCAGCACCTGTATTTTTTATGAGAAAAGATTATTTTCATAAGGCAAAAAAATAATAAAAAGCAAGTATGGGCAGTGAGATGCTGGAAAATTAAAAAAATTTCATTTTGTTTATGTACTATTGCGAAAGGATTTAGTACAATAAAACATTGTGAGGTGAGATGATGACTTGGGAATTGGAAATTTTAATGTGGATTCAAAATTTAATGCGCTTTTCATGGCTGAAACCGCTGATGGTTTTTGTAACCAGTCTGGGCGGAGTTACTAATATCTGGATTTTAATCGCTGTTTATCTTTACTTTTTCAGAAAAGACAAAAAGGCAGCCCTGACTGTTGCAGTTGGCTTGATTTTTAGTGTGATCCTTTGTAATCTGGTCGTCAAAAACATTTTTGTCAGATCAAGACCATTTGAGGTTTATCCTTACGTGGATCTGCTGGTTAAAGCGCCAACGGATTATTCATTTCCGTCCGGACATACATCTGCGTCCTTTGCGGCGGCAGTTGTTTTAAGTTATTTCTATCCAAAGCAAAAGGGATGGTTTACTTTGTTAGCCTGCCTGATTGCTTTTTCAAGACTGTTTCTTTTCGTTCATTTTCCTACGGATGTTCTGGCTGGTGCTGTTTTTGGCATTTCCTGCGGATTGTTGGCTATTGAATGCTTTCAAAGAGGATTATTGTCAAAATTTGAGTGAGAATTTGTTTTTTCTTCATTTATGCAAAATATCTGATATAATTAATATGAAGTCGTCTGAAAGAGAAACAGATGTCAAAAATTAAGAAAACATCAGCTTTTGGAAGGTGATGTTTTTAATTCTTTAGTCATAGTGTCGGGTGGCCGGGCGCGCCATCATAATGATAAAACGGGAAATAAAAATGCAGAAAGGGTGTTTAATATGGGAAAAGTGATTGCGATAACGAACCAGAAAGGCGGCGTTGGGAAAACAACGACAAGTGTTAATCTTGCGGCCGCACTGGCATATTTAGATAAAAAAGTACTTCTAGTTGATATTGATCCACAGGCTAATGCTACACAGGGAATTGGCATTGACCGTTTAAGAATGACGGGATCTATTTATGATATTATTGTAAATGAAAAGCAGATTGGTGATGTTATTTTAAGTGCGAATGTTCCTCATCTGGATGTAGTACCTTCTTCAATTGATCTGGCCGGCGCAGATTTAGAACTGGCGGAAGTTAAAATCGGGCGTGAGCGGCGTTTAAAAGATCAGCTGGATCTTGTCAAAGATAATTATGATTTTGTGATTATTGATTGTCCGCCGTCATTAGGTTTATTGAATACGAATGCCCTGACAGCTAGCGATACGGTTATTATCCCGGTACAGTGTGAATATTATGCATTGGAAGGATTAACACAGTTATTGAGTACGATTCGTCTGACGCAGCGGGTATTTAATCCTAATCTATCTATTGAAGGTGTGCTTTTAACGATGCTCGATCAGCGTACAAACCTTGGGGTAGAAGTTTCCCAGGAAGTCAGAAAATATTTCAAGGAGAAAGTTTATCGTACCTTTATTCCCCGCAACATTAAGTTAGGTGAAGCTCCATCTGCAGGATTAAATATATTTGATTATGATGCCCGTTCTGAGGGCGCAAAGGCATATGCACAGTTGGCAAAGGAAGTGATTTATCACAATGGCTAATACAAAAAGAAAATTAGGAAAAGGTTTAAATGAAATGTTTGGCGGCAATGTCGAGGCCATTATTGAAGATATTGAAAACAATACGCCTAAATCCCGGCAGGTTCAGGTAAAGCTTGAGGAAATTCGTCCCAATCCTCATCAGCCTCGGCGATATTTTGATGAAGAAAAACTCAATGAGTTAGCTTTATCAATTTCTCAGCATGGTGTTTTCACACCGGTTATTTTAAAAAAATCGACAATTCAGGGATATGAAATTGTGGCCGGTGAGCGGCGTGTCAGGGCCAGTAAAATTGCCGGGTTAAAAGAAGTGCCGGCAATTATCGTGGATTTCACAGATGAACAGATGATGGAGATAGCGCTGTTAGAGAATATTCAGCGTGAGGATTTGAATGCCATTGAAGAGGCCCAGGCCTATCGGGCAATGATGGATCAGCTGTCTTTAACTCAGGAAGCGTTGGCTAGCCGGGTTGGCAAATCCAGAACGCATATTGCCAATACGATGAGATTATTGAATCTGCCTGAAAAATTGCAGAATATGGTTTTATCCGGAGAACTTTCCATGGGACATGTGCGTCCATTGATTACTTTGGATAAAGAAGATGCCTTAAGAATTGGTGAACGTGCCCGTCAGGAAAAATTGTCTGTTCGTGAAGTAGAGAATATTGTCAAAGGTCTGGAATTGCAGAAAAAAAGAAAAGAAAAACCAAAACCGGAAAAAAATCCTCAGTACAGTTATGTGGAAGGCCTGTTAAGGAAAAAATTCCGTACGAAAGTTAAAGTGGAGGATCAGAAAATTACTTTGAAATTTTCCAGTGATGAAGATTTAAACCGAATTTTGGAACTTTTAGATGTTATTGAAGATGTCTAGCAGAACCTGTCAGAAAAAGACAGGTTTTTTCTTTTTTTAAAGATTATTATTCCGTTTCTTCCGATAAATGAGTGAAGGAGGAAACCAAAATGAACAGAAAAAAAGACAGACAGCTCAGAAAAGACATCTCTGATCACCTTTTAAAATTAAATCATCAGATGTCTTTAACGTGGCTCCATCGTTTAACACATCGCGAGCTTTTAGGCTTATGGATTGCTTTGAAAAAGGACAGTGACAGGGACGATTTGATCCGCTTCTAACAAAAAAACGAATCGTTTCTTAAAATTATGTGCTAAAATAACTGCTGGAAAAAGTATTCATAAGAAGGGGGAGACAAGGATATGGGATTGTTTGGATTTGGCAGAAAAGCAACCGCAGGTAAAACAAGTAACGATGCGGATAAGTTATTCCAACAGGCTAAAAAACTATGGGATAACGAAGATTATAAGGAAGCTTATTCGATGTTTATGAAAGCGGCCGGGCAGGAAGAAAAGAAATCTTTATATTATCTGGGAATGCATTATTTAACTGGCAAAGGCGTAGACGCAGCTAATGCATTGGAAGCAGCCATGTATTTTAAAGAAGCGGTTCTTGCCGGCAATGAAGAGGCCCGACAGGAGCTTACAAAAATGGGTTATGAAATGTTGCTGCCTAAAGCAGGAAGCCAGAAAAAAGGCGGTATTCCCAATTCACTTGCACAGGCATATCCAAAGCTGCATATGAAGCGAAAGATGGAAGATGCCCGGTGTTCTTTAAAAGCTGGGGATTCTTTTACTTTTGGCAGATATAATGATCATGCTATGCAATGGCAAGTACTCGAAAGAAAAGGAAACCAGGTGCTGCTTCAAAGTGAATGTTTGCTGGATAAAGTTGTGTATGCGACTTATAAGCCTAATACATCATGGCATCAATGGGAAGGTTCCGATTTAAGAAAATGGCTCAATCAGGATTTTTATCATGCAGCTTTCAGCGGAATTGAAAAGGCAGCTATCCTGACTGCCAATACCAGCAGTGTTTTCAGTAAGCCGGGGTCAGGCGGTGATAAGGTTTTTGCTTTAAGCATTGATGAGGAATTAAAATATTATGGCGCTTCCTATTCCCCTCAAAAATCTGAAACAACCAATAAATACGGCCCATTCCTGAAATATGAATGGTCGGCAAAGGCGTCGCAATTTGATGGCGAGCAAGGCATCAATGGTACTCGATGGTGGCTGCGTAACACTGGCTATTCCTATTTGTATGTGATTGTCAATGAGAAAATGAGTCATGACCAAATGTTTATCAATATTTCTTTTGATATCACAGTTGAAGCCGGCAAATCACCCGTCTATTCATCAAAGATGCATGCCCGTCCGGCAATATGGCTTGATTTGAATGCATAGAATTTAAAAGGCAAAGTCGATACAAGACTTTGCCTTCCTGTTTTATTGTCAGACGTTTCTCTTTTTATTGGCATAGGCATCCTGGCGATCAATCCAGTCTAAATATCTTTCAACTTCAAGATTCCAGAAGCGCCATTCATGGGCATAACCATCAATAAACTCGCTGGTATGATCAACCTTTAACTCAGTCATTAAATCATCAAACTGATGGTTTGCTTTAAGCAGGAAATCATCGTTGCCGCAGGCCAGATAAATTTTAGGCAGATCTTTCTTTTCTGCCACAGCCTTTTTTAACAGTGCCATTGGCTGAGGCGCCTTTTCATCCTGATGAATGACAGCGCCGGAGAAAGTACCAATCGCCTGGAATTTTTCAGGATGACTCAATCCATGAATCAAAGCACCATAACCGCCCATAGAAAGACCGGCAATATAAGTGTCTTCGCGACGCCGCGATACCGGGAATGTATTTTGGATAAAAGATGGCAGTTCTTCACTGACAAAGGTAAAGTAATCATCATCTCCGCCGTGATTAGCATAGAACTTATTTTCAGCACTAAGCATGACAACGGCAATCTGTCTTTCTTCGGCGTATAGTTCTACGTTGGCATACCCGGTCCAGGTTGCATGATTATTGCCGTAGCCGTGAAGCAAATAGAGTACAGGATATGGTTCATGGACATGTGTAGGGGGATCACCCATGCCTAATGATTCAGGGATCGTAACACTTGGAATGATCACGGTAATATCAACGGCTCTTTTTAAAGTATAAGAGATAAAATTGCACAATAATTTAGCCATAAGGGATAACCTCTCTTTCTTTTTATTATTTTAACACAAAATGTTTCCGCTTTCAATTTTTTGGTGGTATAATAGTGAAAAGGAGGTATTCCTATGAAAACTATTTTCACAAGACGAAGCATTCGCCGGTTTAAGGATATACCGGTTTCTGATGAACAAATACAATTATTAATGAAAGCTGCTTTTTGTGCACCCTCTGCTCGTGACCTGGAACCTTGGGAGTTTATTGTTGTGACTAATCGCCAGCGGCTAAGTGAAATGAGTAATCTGGCGCCTAGTGCCAAACCATTAAAGGAGGCGGCTTTAGGCATTGTTGTATGTGCGAATTTGAAAAAGAATGACCAGTTGGAATACTGTGAACAAGATCTTGCGGCAGCGACAGAAAATATTTTATTGGAAGCCAATCATCTGGGACTTGGCGGTGTCTGGATTGGGATGCATCCAACGCCTGGACGTGCCCAGCGTCTGAAAGTTGTTTTTCAATTGCCTGATCATATCTTCCCGCTTTGGATGATTGCTATTGGTTATCCGGATGAAGAAGATGAAATCAAAGATAAATTCAATGAAGAGGCCATTCATTATGAAGAGTGGTAGGATATATCCAAAAAGACAAGGAGAATATTACAAATGATTAGAATTTTATTAGCTTGTGCAGGTGGCATGTCTACCAGTTTATTGATGGAGAAAATGAGAGCTGAAGCAGAAAAACGTGGAATCGAAGTGACTGTTGAGGCTCATGGTGAAAAAAGTGTAGGAAAACTATTAGGTACCTTTGATGTATTATTGCTGGGGCCTCAGGTGCGTTATGTCTTAAAATCCATGGAAAAGCTGTTGGATGGAAAATATCCAGTGGCAGTCATTGATATGAAAGATTATGGCAGTATGAATGGTGTTAAAGTGCTGGATACTGCCTTAAAGCTCTATCATGATTTTTATCATCAATAAAAGACAGGATGTATGTCAAATGGTTAAATGGTGAAAAAGTCAACTCTGAATCAGATGAGAGGAGGCTTAAAATGTCAAACTTTAAATGGCAAATCAATCCCGCGTATAATGAAGAAGTATTGTCTTTGTATCAATCCGTTGGCTGGATGAATTATACCCATTCACCAAAGATGCTGGAAAAAGCGTGGCAGGGGTCTTTGTTTAAATGCTGTGTTTATGATCAGGACCAATTAATTGGTCTGATTCGAGTGGTAGGCGATGGTGCATCCATTATTTATATCCAGGATTTACTCGTTCATCCTGATTGGCAGCGACAAAAAATAGGCACTGCGCTTATCTTGAAAGTGCTGCAAAAATATCAGGATGTTTATCAGATTGTTTTATTGACAGATGACATTGATAAGAATCTGTCATTCTACCGTCATCTTGGTTTTGTCAAGGCATCAGAATTCAAATGTACAGCCATGCTTTATCAAAGATGATTACTATTAATGGTGTGAATATTTGAAACTTATATCTTATTTAGTTTGGATCTAAAATCTATTGTATAATGAATGCCTGCTTATTTCTATAAGCAGGCATTTAATCATCATTTTTTTATTGATAATTGTTTTAAGGCTATAGAGTTTAAGTTTATCTGAGTTTTGGGTTTCAGATATCACTTTTTCATTGAGACCAGAGTCAGAAAATAAAGCATAATAAAAGTTTGCCTTTTTTAGGGGTGGCAGCTTTGAAAAAAATAATATCTAATCAATCTAGATTTACCAAATGACGAGTTGAATATATTATCCGTAAATAGCTGAAAAGATATCTACAGCATTATTTAAAGGAATAGGCAGGCTATAATTTTATCAAAAAAATAGTTGCCAAAGAAACTATTGTCTGCTATACTATAGATAGTTTCCGAGGAAACTGTTTCTTGAAAGGGGACATCATCATGAGAGAGGAATTCATTTCTGTATTGAGATTTTTATCAGTCTTACAAAAAAATACTGAAAAGTATTTTAATGATGAACTGAATGCCAAAGGATTAGGCAGCAGCAGTCAGATGATCCTGATGAAAATCTATGAATGCGAGGGAATTACGATGCAGGAGCTTTGTCATCTTGGCAATTATCATAAAGGTTCTGTGACAAAAATTATTCAGAAACTATCTGAAGAGGGCTATGTACGTGTTGAAGTGGACAATAAAGATCATCGTTATAAACACTTGTACACAACTGAAAAAGTAAAAGACAGTGTTCAGAAAATTTTTCAGATCAGAGAATGGTGGATCAATGAAATTTATCAGGATTATAGCAGTGAAGAGAGAGCTTTTTTAACAGATGCATTGGAAAAAATGTCGCTTCGCTCTAATGAAGCACTAAAAAAAGTAATGGATCACTATCAATCAGGGGAGGATTAGTTAACGTGTTTAAAAAGGGAAGCTATTTTTATTATGCCTTAGGCAATGGCATGTTCTATTTTTCGTGGGCAATGTTTGCCTGTATTATTTCTGTATATCTGGCAGATACGAGCTGTACAGCGACAGAAATTTCCTTAATTACTTCAGCGTCCGCCTTATTTGCCATGGCAACTCAGCCAATTTGCGGCTTCTTTGCGGATAAATTCCGTTCTCCTAAAAAGGTGGCAATTGCAACCGCTGCTTTGGCGATTATTTCAGGTATTGCTTTTTCTTACAGTAAATCATTCATTTTCTTATTCCTGTTAAATGGATTTACGCAGGGATTCTTAAATGGTATTACCTCTCTGACAGACCGCTTGGCAACTGCCAGCGGCTATGGATATGGTTCAATTCGTCTGTGGGGTTCACTTTTATATGCCGCAGGTGCTCAGGTCAGCGGTTATGTTTATGAACATATTTCACCAAGGGCCAACTATCTGATTTTTGCGGCAGGTTTTGTTATTTTAATTCTTTGTTTTATGATGATGAGAGATGGTGCCGCCAAGACACAGACTAAAAGCAGTTCATCTATTACAACTAAAGAAGTATTATCTTCATTAATTAAAAATAAACCTTTTGTTTTCTTTATGGTTATTTACTTCCTGTATCAGGGGGCAGCGACAGCTCAGGGAATTTATTTTCCACTCTATATGAAAGACTTAGGTGCAACGACAACCACCATTGGTACTGCTATCTTCCTGTTTGGCTTATCAGACATACCAGTTTATTATTTTTCTGATAAAATCATGAAAAAGATACCTTATAAATATCTGATGATGTTTGCCTGCTTTTTAGCGATGATCCGTTATATCTGGTATTCAACCTGTCCGAATCCAACAAGCATTTTAGCTATCTTTTTCTTCCAGGGACTGACCAATACAATCTTTATTATCATCTCTGTCAAAGTTGTTTTAATCCTTGTGGATGAGAAATATGTGAATACGGCATATGGCGTTTCCGCCATGCTGGCCAGAGGCGTTGCTTCCCTTATATTTCAAATGATTACCGGAAGTATTGTCGATGCCTGCGGTGCCAATGCTTACACTTACAGCTATTACCTTTACGCGGCAACGATG
>Ga0129308_1003640_pt1 | contig 10737 bp, 9 predicted proteins | sample L827metagenome_FD_94440 | JGI IMG/M metagenome (GOLD analysis project Ga0129308, IMG submission 94440) | Ring-tailed lemur group fecal microbial communities from Wisconsin, USA - L827 metagenome | ecosystem: Host-associated > Mammals > Digestive system > Large intestine > Fecal | place: USA... | reverse complement strand
TAACCTCTTTTCTATTTGAATTCGTCACTTAAATTGTAAAATAGGTTAAAAGTTATGTCTACTTTTTTATAAAGAAAATAAAACTGAAAGATTATTCAAATCCTCCAGTTAAATTATAGAGCCGAAATTCATGGCTTTTCTTTTTGTTTATTGTTATAATGGTTAATGGTGATGTAAATGAAAAGATTTTTAAAGATATGTATTGCATTTTCGCTGTTATTTATAAGTGGTTGCAGTAAAGAATATGAATTATATTCTGATTCTTTTTTAGGACCATTTGATACTGTAACTCAATATATGTCTTATTCTAATGATGAAGATAGTTTTAAAGAAGATTGTGAATTTATTCAAGAAAGATTAGAGTATTATGATAAGCTTTTTGATAAATATACATTGTATGATGATATAAATAATGTTGCAACGATCAATAAATATGCTGGTGAAAAACCTGTTAAAGTTGAACAACCTTTGATTGATTTATTATCTTTATCTATTGAAAGAAATAAGACAATTGCTGATAAGGTCAATATTGCTTTTGGTTCAGTTATAGATATTTGGCATAATTATAGAGAGTCTGCTGAAAATAATGGTGGAATTGGTAAAGTTCCAACGAATGAAGAATTAAAGAAAGCTAATCAACATACTGATATTAATAGTATTCATATTGATAAAGAAAAACAAACTGTATACATCGATGATAAAGATGTATCAATTGATGTAGGAGCAACAGCCAAAGGATATGCTATAGAATTAGTTAAACAGGAGCTTATTGATAGAGGAATCGATAACTTTTTAATTAGTGGTGGTGGAAATGTTGCTAGTCATGGTCAAAGAAAGATTGAAAAAGATGGAGATTTTTATTTAAATGAATGTCGTGAAAAATTCTGTGTAGGTATTGAATCTCCTAAAGATGGTAATTTTACAGCTAAAGCTACTGATGAGGATCCTGATAATGAAGCTGTCTTAGTTGTTCAGGGACAGTCAATAGTTACCAGTGGAGATTATCAAAGATTTTATCAAGATGTCAATGGGATCAAATACCATCATTTGATTGATCCTGATACTTTATATCCTGCTGTTCATTTTAGAAGTGTAAGTATTATTACTGAGGATAGTGGATATGCTGATTTTTTGAGTTCAACAGTTTTTTTAATGGACTATGATGAAGGATTAAAATTGATTAATTCATTAGATGGGGTTGAAGCAATATGGCTTTTAGAAGATGGTAAGATTAGAATGTCCGATGGTCTTAAAGATAATGAAGGAATATATGTTATTGAAAAAGATAGATTGAAATAGGAGGAAAGAAAATGAGAGTAGAGTATAAGACAAAAGGCGTATGTTCATCAAAAATATTTATTGATGTAAATGATGAAGGAATCGTTGAAGATGTAAGATTTGTTGGTGGTTGTTCAGGGAATACACAGGGAGTTGCTAAACTTTGTATTGGAATGAAAAAAGATGATGTCATTGCTAAATTAGAAGGTATTCGTTGTGGAATGCGACCTACATCTTGTCCAGATCAATTAGCTAAAGCTTTAAAGGAAGTCAAATAGACTTTCTTTTTTTTGACTTTTTATTGAAATATTTTCATACAATAAAATGAGGTGTATGAAAATGATGATACAACGTATTAAAAAAATGCAGTTTCTTTGTGGAATATGTATGCTTCTTCAACTCATTTGTTATATGTGGATTATTCCGTTTCATTTCATTGCTGTTTTGATAAGTATAATTATTATTTTAAATCAAAAATGGTTTAAGGTCATTCAATTACAATATCATTTTTATTTAATTGGTTTATACTTGTTTCGTCTTTGGATCTTGAGTCTTCCAAATATTTATCTTCTTCAATTAATTTATGTTGCTTTGTGTTTATATATTTCAATTATGTTAATACTTTTCTCATTCCATTGTATCTTGTAATTTGATATAATATATGAACAGTGAGGTGAGTAAAATGTTTGGACATTTGCAGATTTATAGTAGTTACAGTTTTCAAAAAAGTACAATCCTTATTCCTGATTTAATTCAAAATGCTAAGGAAAAAAATATTCACTATCTAGCACTCACAGATAAGAATAATATGTATGGAATGTTACAATTTTCCAAAGAATGTTTAAAGAATGACATTACTCCTCTTTTTGGATTAGAAGCTAATGTTATGATCGATCATGAAGTTTATCCATTCGTTTTACTTGCTAAAGATGATCAAGGCTATTTTGCATTAGTCAAAATTTCAAGTGTTATTCATCTAAGTGAAGATAAAAGTATTGCTTTATCTTCACTTGCAAAATTTATTCCACATATTTATGTTATTTCAGCTTGTCAAGATGGCCTTATTGAAAGATTAGTTATCAAAGAAATGGAAGAACAGGCAGAATTATATATAAGAAAATTTAAAGAGTTATTTTTAGATAATTATTATATCATGGTGCAAAATCATGGTTTAAAAATGCAACAAATCTTTAATCAGCGTTTGATTAGTATTGCAAGATACTGTAAAGTAAAAGTGGTATGTTCTAATCAAGTCAGTTATTTAAAACCTCAAGATGCTTTGGCTGTTGATTTAATGGAAGCTTCACTTAAAGGTATACAATTAGATATTCATCACACACCTTTAACAAATCAAAAATATTTAAAAACAGAAGAAGAAATGAATGCTTTATTTGATAAAGACATTATTGAGGAAACAAAAAGGGTCGTTTTAAGCTGTAAAGCTACAATACCATTAAATCAAAAAAATTTACCTCAATATCCAGTACCTCGTCATGGAAAATCCGAAGATTATTTAAGAAGTTTATGTCGTTTTGGATTAAAGAAGAGATTTCAAAATCAAACTGTTCCCCCAAAATATATTGAAAGATTAAAATATGAACTTCATGTTATTCATACAATGGGATTTGATGATTATTTTTTGATAGTATGGGATTATGTTCGCTTTGCTAAAATACAACATATTCTTGTAGGACCAGGAAGAGGCAGTGCAGCGGGAAGTTTAGTTGCCTATGTTTTAGGAATAACAAATATCGATCCTTTAGAACATGATTTATTGTTTGAACGTTTCTTAAATCCTGAACGTGTTTCGATGCCTGATATTGATATAGATTTTCAAGATGATCGCAGAGATGAGGTCATTCAATATGTTATTGATAAATACGGGCAGGATCATTCTGCTCAAATCGTTACATTTTCGACATATGGACCAAGAGTTGCTATTAAAGATATAGGTAAAGTGATGAATGTTCCTTTACCTCGTTTAGATATTTTAGCAAAAATGGTACCTACAGGTTATAAAAATAAAAAAACAATTACTGAAGTCTATCATACATCAGCACAATTTCAGACAATGGTCAATAATGATCCAGCATTAAGAAAAGTGATTGCTTCAATGAGTGTCATAGAACATTTACCAAGAAATATTTCTACTCATGCTGCTGGGGTCATTTTATCAAATCAACCATTAAGTGATATTATCCCATTAGTTTATGGACCATCTCATACTTTAATGTCACAGTATTCTAAGGATTATATTGAAAGTGTTGGTTTATTAAAAATGGATTTTTTAGGCTTAAAGAATTTAACAATGCTGGATTATATTTTAAAAGATATGAAAGATATAGCCCATATTGATTTAATACTCAATGAAATACCTTTCGATGATTCAAAAACATATCAGTTAATAGCTCAAGCTGATACATATGGTGTTTTTCAATTAGAATCATCGGGTATGAGAAATCTTTTGTTAAAACTTAAACCTTATTGTTTCAATGATATAGTTGCTGCTATTGCATTATTTAGACCAGGACCAATGGAAAATATTCCTACATATTTAAGACGACGTGAAGGAAAAGAAAAGATAGATTATTTAATGGAAGAGTTAAAACCAATATTAAAATCGACTTATGGAGTCATGGTTTATCAAGAACAAGTTATGCAAATTGCTCAAAAAATTGCTGGGTTTACTTTGGGTAAAGCTGATTTATTTAGAAAGGCCATTTCTAAAAAACAAGGGGATCTAATGATTTCTATGAAGAAAGATTTTATTGAAGGCTGTTTAAAAAAAGGTTTTGAATTAGAAAAATCTCAGGAATTATTTGATTTGATTGAAAAATTCGCAAATTATGGTTTTAATAAATCACATAGTGTTGCTTATGGTGTCGTTGCTTATCAATTAGCTTATTTAAAAGCAAATTATCCGCTTTATTTCTTTGCTTCTATTTTATCTAATGAGCAATCCAGTGATCAAAGTAAAATACATTGTATACAAGAAGCTAAAAAATATAATGTTAAAATATTAGGACCTTCAATCAATCATTCTTCATCAAGATTTTTGGTAGAAGATGGACATATTCGATATTCTTTACTGGCAATTAAAAATATGGGTTATGCTGGTTATAAAGCCATTATAGAAGAAAGAGAAAATGGTTTATTTAAAGATATTTATGATTTTTTCATTAGAATGTCAAATTCTAAATTATCTTCAAAAATGATAGAATCATTGATTGATGCAGGGGCATTTGATGAATTTGGAATTTCTAGAGCAACTTTACAAAAGAATTTAAAAAATATCATGGAATATGCAGAGTTAAGATCATCATTACCAATAGACGAAAAACCTATTCTCTCTATTGTGCAAGATGATATGATGACTAAGCTTGACAGAGAAAAAAATGTTTTAGGATTATATTTATCGATGCATCCAATTGAATTAATGAAAAAGAAGGTACAGATACCTTATATTAATACAGCTATGCTAGGACAATATATTTCAAAAAGAGTTAATATCATTGTTCAAATTCAAAGAGTTAAAAATATTACTGATCGTAAAGGTCAAGAAATGTGTTTTATTGATTGTGTTGATGAAACAGGAAGCATTGATGGCGTTGTGTTTTCATCAGTGTTTAAAAGTGTAGCATTAGCACTTCAAAAAGGAAATATTTGTTTAATTCAAGGAAAAATCAATTATAGAGATAAATTGTCAATTGTTGTTGATAAAGCGAGTGTTTTAAAATAAAGGAGAAAGATATGAAAGAATTAGTATTAATAGATGGAAATTATTGGTTATTTAGTTCTTATTATGCAACTGCTGCAATGGGAAATTTAATGGTCAATAAAGATGGAATACCAACAAATGCTGTCTTTGGATTCGCGACTAGATTGGAAAATGTTATTAAAAAAAATCCGGCTGCGATTTTGGTTGCTTTTGATGCGAAGGGAAAAACGTTTAGAAGTGAAATGTTGGAAGAATACAAAGGAACAAGAAAGGAAACACCTGAAGAATTAAAGTGTCAGTTTGCTATTGTGCGAGAGTTTTTAGATGCACATCATATTTTACATTATGAATTGGAAGGCTATGAAGGTGATGATGTGATTGGTACAGTGGCTTCTTTGGCTGCAAAAGAGGGTTATCAGGTTTCAATCATGACCGGTGATAAGGATATGATGCAACTTGTTAATGATCATGTTTATGTCTATAAACGTAATACGAAAACTAAATCTGATGATGTCATCACGCCTGAAAGTTTTTATGAAAAATATGGCTTAAAACCTGATCAAGTGCGTGATTTATTAGGATTGATGGGAGATAGTGCTGATAATATTCCTGGAATCAAAGGAATTGGAGAAAAGACTGCATTAAAATTATTGCATCAGTATGATACGATTGAAAACTTAAAAGAACACGCAAGCGAAATTAAAGGAAAGATGGGAGAAAAAATCAGAGAGAATATTGAAATGGGTATTCATTCTAAAAAAATTGCAACGATCTTAACTGATATTCCTTTAGAAATCAATTTAGATGATTGTATGTATCAAGGATTTGATTTTGATACACTCAAATCTTTTTATCAAAAATATGATATGAATTCATTGATCAAACGTATGTCAATTGAAATACCGCAAGAAGAAAAAACTGAATTACAATTAAAAATCGTTGATCAAATGCCTGAAATTCATAAAGATAGTGCAGTGATTGCTGGTATATATGATCATAATTATCATAAATCTATTATTTTGGGTTATGCTGTTTACAACGATGAACAAGCTTATTTTATTCAGATGGAAAATGCATTGAAAGACCAATCATTTTTAGATTATTTGAAAAATGAGAATTATAAAAAATATAGCTATAATATCAAAAGTCAAATGATTGCCTCAAAATGGAATGGTATTGAAATCAAAGGAATGAATTTTGATCTCCAATTAGCAACTTATATTTTAAATCCAAGTTTAAAGGACGAAATCAAATATATATGTGATTATTATGATTATGAGTCTTTAAAATATGAAGAAGAAGTTTATGGTAAAGGGGCGAAAAAACATATTCCTGATGTTGAAGTCTATGCTCGTTATATCGTATCTCAAGCAAAAGCTGTTTATGAACTTAAAGATCAGGCAATTTCTAAACTTAAAGAAGAAGAGCAGTATGATTTATATGAAAATATAGAATTACCTATTACTTATATCTTAGCAGATATGGAATATCAGGGAGCAAAAGTAGATGTCAATGTTTTAAAAGAATTAGAAGAAAGTTTCAATGCTCAAATTAAAACGATAGAAGAAGATATTTATATGTTAGCTGGAGAAAAATTTAATATTGCTTCACCAAAACAGTTAGGAGAAATATTATTTGGAAAATTAGGCTTACCATTTGCTAAAAAAACAAAAACTGGTTATTCAACAAGTCAAGATGTTCTTGAAAAGATTGAGGATATTCACCCAATAGTTCCATTGATCCAAAGGTATCGTTTACTTACAAAATTAGTATCAACATATGTGAAAGGATTACAAGATCAAATTTTCCCTGATGGCAAGATCCATACAATATACAATCAGGCATTAACGCAAACAGGAAGATTATCTTCTGTTGAACCTAATCTTCAAAATATACCTGTAAGAGGTGATGAAGGTAAATCAATTAGAAAAGCTTTTGTTTCTAGTTATGATTATTTAGTATCTTTCGATTATTCACAAATTGAATTGCGTATATTAGCACATCTTGCAAATGTTCAATCACTTCTTGAAGCATTCAATCAAAATAAAGATATTCATACTCATACAGCAGCATTGATCTTTAATCTTGATGATAGTCAAGTCACAAGTGATATGAGAAGAAAAGCGAAAGCTATTAATTTTGGTATTATTTATGGTATGGGTGAGTTTAGATTATCAAAAGAGATCGGTGTTAGTATTAAAGAAGCGAAAGGATTTATTGATAATTATTTTAAACAGTATCCTGAGATTAAAGTTTTCATGGATAAAATTGTAGAAGATTGTAAAAAGAATGGTTATGTTTCTACAGTTTTAAATAGAAAACGTTATATCCCAACGATCAATGATAAAAATTTTGTAGTAAGAGAACAAGCAAAACGTTTTGCAATGAACTCACCAATTCAAGGAAGCGGTGCAGATATTTTAAAACTTGCAATGATTAAGATTGATCAAGTAATGAAAGAGAAAAATATGAAATCAAAAATGATATTACAAGTTCATGATGAATTGATCTTTGATGTTTTTAAAGATGAATTAGATGAGATGATGATAATCATTAAAGAAAATATGGAAGAAGCATTTTTGATGAAAGTTGTTTTAAAAGCTGAGGGAGCTTATGCAACAAACTGGTATGATTTGAAATAGAAACGTATGGAGATGTAATTTATGAATATTCTATTAAGTTCTTATGATTTTCATGAAGAGTGGGCAAAACCTATCATGGAACCTATTATTGATAAAAATATGAAAGTCACTGTAATTCCATTTTCGTTTGATGAAAAAGAAGTCAAAAATAAAGAGGATTTTGATCATCATTATGGTGAAAATGGTAGACATACTCCTTATATTTATCGTCCTTTTCTATATTATGGAATTGCACGAGAGAATATTATTTTTGTTGATTATTTTAGAGATAGTATTGAAATCATGCAAGAAAAGATAAAAAATGCTGATATTTTGTTTTTAACTGGGGGACTCCCAGATCAATATATGAAGAGATTGAAAGAAAAGAAATTAACAGATTTCATTGTCAACAATCATCAAATCATCATTGGTGCCAGTGCTGGTGCCATGGTTCAATTTGATACTTATCATGTCACTCCTGATGATGATTATCCTTTTTATCATTATCAGCATGGTTTAGCAATGGTCAGTGGCTTTGAAATAGAAGTTCATTATTGTCACTCATCAGTTCAAAATGAAGGAATCAAAAGAGTGATGGCTGAAAGAGGATTACCTACATATACAGTTGCTAATGATGGTGGGATCCTTGTTGATAATAAAGGAAAAATCATTCCATTTGGTCATGCTTATTTGGTTAATGAATAAATTGTATTGTGATTATTGAAAAATCGTCTTATAATTATATTGCTTTGATAAAAACACAGTTTGGTTGGTAGTCCAAACAAGCGTAAGCTTCAGTAACCTTCCTCCTAGGTCGTCCGTTCAAAGTTTATTGAAAGGAGGATACATGATGGATCAAATGAGAGTAACGTTGAAAGTTTTTTTTGAAGAACCATATTGAATTGGTATTGTTGAGGTGATCGATACTTCGCAGTTACAAGTCAAAAAGTTTATTTTTGGCCAAGAGCCAAGTAATGAAATCATTTATGAATGGGTTTTAAGAAAAGACTTTTTGAGTCATCTCAGTCCAAGTCTTGAAACTGTCATTAAAGATAAAAAGGTTAATCCTAAAAGACTTCAAAGACAAGTTCATAAAGAAATGAAGAAAACATTGGTAACGAAGAAATCTTATGAAGCGATGCGATTAATGACAGAAAAGAAGAAAGAGGAAAAGCGAGAAGTTCAAAAACAAAGACGAGAAGATCAAAAGCAATACCTCTTTGAAAGAAAAAGACAAAAGAAGAAAGAGAAACATAGGGGCAGGTAACTGCCCTTTTCTCTATACATCATTTTATTTTTAAGATATAATAAATATGTGGAGGAAAAGAAATGAAAACAAATATTAAAAAGATATGGTCCGATAAAAAAAGAATTTTAGGAATGCCAATCAGTTTTACAACTTATTCTTTATCAGAAGATCGTTTGTTTGTAGATACTGGTTTGATCAAACTCCAAAGTGATGAGATCTTATTATATCGTATACGAGATTTAAGTTTTTCTCAAACACTTGGACAACGTATTTTTGGTGTAGGATCAGTGATTATTCAATCATCAGATAAGACATCACCGGTTTTAGAAATCAAAAATATTAAGAATGCTTATGATGTTAAAGAATTGATCCACGAGAACGTTGAAAAAATGAAACTTGAAAGAAGAATGCGTGTAGGTGAGATTTTAGAAGATAGTCATACTGGTGAAGATTTAGATTGATTTGGAGGTCAAGATGATTAAAGCAATTTTTTTTGATATTGATGGAACTCTAGCAAGTTTTCAAACACATCAAATTCCTAGTTCTACATTTGAGAGTTTAAGAAAGTTAAAGGAAAATGGAATCAAGCTTTTTATAGCAACTGGTCGAGGAAAAGATGGACTTGATGTTTTAGAAGGTTTTGAATTTGATGGATATATTACTTTAAATGGTCAATATTGTTATACTAAAGATCAATTGATATATGAAAATACGATCGTTAAGGAAGATCTAGATAGATTACTTAAAGAAATCAAAAGGGATCCATTTCCCTGTGGTTTTACTTTAGAAAATACGAAATATTTTAATTATCGAGATGAAAGGGTAGATGCAATTCATGCGATTACTCATAATGATAATCACCCAGCAAGAGATTGTTCAAATGTTATTAACGAAAAAGTCTACCAATGTATGTGTTTTATAAGTGAAGAAAAAGAAAAGGAATTATTAAAAAAATTATCTCATTGTACTTCTGCAAGATGGCACCCATTGTTTACTGATATTTCACCAATCGGTGGAACAAAACAAAATGGTATCGATCAGTTTTTAAAATATTATGATATTGATTTATCCCAAACGATGGCTTTTGGTGATGGTGGTAATGATATTCAAATGTTATCTCATGTTGCTGTTGCTGTGGCTATGGGAAATGCGAATGATGAAGTGAAAGCAATTGCTGATTATGTCACTGATACAGTGGATCATGATGGAATACAAAAGGCTGTGATGAAGTATAAACTTATATAACCTGTGTAAACAGGTTTTTTGTTTTTTTAGCACTTTGGGGTTGACACTGCTAAATAAAAGGTATAATATACTATTAGCACAAAGATAGATGGAGTGCTAAAAGGAAGAAGGAGAAAGATTATGGCAGAAAAGAAACAATTTAAAGCAGAGTCACAAAGATTATTAGATTTAATGATTAATTCTATTTATACACATAAAGAAATCTTTTTAAGAGAATTGATTTCAAATGCAAGTGATGCAAGTGATAAATTATATTATAAAGCATTGACAGAAAATATTGGTATTTCAAGAGAGGATTTATCTATTCAAATCATTACAGATAAAGAAAAACGTATGTTATCTATTATCGATCAAGGGATTGGTATGAATAAAGATGAATTGGAAGAACATTTAGGAACAATTGCTAATAGTGGTTCTTTAGAATTTAAACAAGCTTTAGAAAAAGGTCAACAAGATGTTGATATTATTGGTCAATTTGGTGTTGGTTTCTATTCAGCATTCATGGTTGCTAATAAAGTGGAAGTTATTTCTAAAAAATATGGTGAAGATCAAGCTCATGTATGGGTCAGTGATACGAGTGATGGATATGAAATTTTTGATACAGAATATTCAAATCATGGGACAAG
>Ga0129308_1003639_pt1 | contig 10737 bp, 9 predicted proteins | sample L827metagenome_FD_94440 | JGI IMG/M metagenome (GOLD analysis project Ga0129308, IMG submission 94440) | Ring-tailed lemur group fecal microbial communities from Wisconsin, USA - L827 metagenome | ecosystem: Host-associated > Mammals > Digestive system > Large intestine > Fecal | place: USA... | reverse complement strand
CTGTTGTGTACATGTTTTCTTTATAATGATCCCAGTGTCCGCTTCTTTCCCAAAGCTGTCTGTTCATTATGATAGGTGTCTGAACCTCAACATAGCCTGCTTTTCTGTGAATTTCTCTCCAGTAGTCGATAAGTGTATTTTTAATAATCATGCCCTTTGGAAGGAAGAATGGGAAGCCCTGTCCTTCGTCAAGAAGAGCGAAAAGCTTAAGCTCCTTGCCAAGCTTTCTGTGGTCACGCTTTTTAGCCTCCTCAAGCATTGTAAGGTAAGCGTCAAGATCTGCGGCCTTTGTGTAGGCTGTACCGTAAATTCTTGAAAGCATTTTGTTCTTTTCGTTGCCTCTCCAGTAAGCACCTGCAACGCTCATAAGCTTAACAGCCTTAACATTTTTTGTGCTCATAAGGTGAGGGCCTGCGCAAAGGTCTGTAAATTCGCCCTGTTTGTAGAAAGAAATAACTGCGTCCTCAGGAAGGTCTTTAATAAGCTCAACCTTGTATGGCTCGCCTTTTTCCTCCATAAATTTGATTGCTTCTTCTCTTGGAAGCTCAAATCTTTCAAGAGCAATGTTTTCCTTGGCAATTTTTTTCATTTCAGCCTCGATATGCTGAAGATCCTCCTCTGTAAAAGGCGTTTCTCTGTCAAAGTCATAATAAAAGCCGTCTGCTATTGATGGTCCGATAGCAAGCTTTGTTTCAGGGAAAAGACGCTTAATAGCCTGTGCCATAATATGGCTTGCTGTGTGACGGAAGGCTCTCTTGCCCTCTTCATCGTCAAATGTGCAGATGCTTACCTCTGCGTCCTTGTCAACAACAAATCTTAAATCCTGAACCTCGCCGTCAACCATGCCGCAGCATGCGTTTCTTGCAAGCCCTTCGCTTATGCTTTCGGCAATCTGAAGCACCGATACAGGTGCGTCAAACTCTTTTACAACGCCATCTTTAAGTGTTACCTTAATCATTTTTCTTTCTCCTCTCAAAAATATACTTATATTTTCTCCTCCGCAAAATAAAAAAGCCCCGTCTGAAAAACAGACAGGGACGAATTAACGCGGTTCCACCCTGATTATTCCCAAAAGAGAACATCTCAAAAACCTTAACGCAGTTTATACGGGCATTTTTTCCGTGCCGCTCAGAGCTCAGTTTTCACAATGGCAAGTCATTAAAAACGCTTTCAGCCTATGGCGTTTTTTCTCTTTAAAGCTTTTCCCACGCTACTTTTCTCCTCATAGCTTTAACCATATACACGAATTATATCACATTCCTTTTTTAAGTCAACCCAAAATTAAAGCTTTTAAGCAGTTAATATTTACTTTAAATGCTCATTATTTTATAATAAACTATAAAAATACAGCTTATATAAACCGAGGATTTATGAAAATAATAATATCACCTGCCAAAAAAATGAATATTGACCACGACAGCATAGAGGGCTTCAACAGCCTTACAACGCCTGTTTTCATTGAGGAAACCCAAAAGCTGCTTAAAATAATGAAGTCTATGACATACAGTCAGCTTAAACAGCTTTGGAAGTGCAACGACTCCATAGCTACCCTTAACTATGACAGAATAGTAAAGGCCGATACCTCAAAGGCAGTTACTGCGGCAATTTTTGCCTATGACGGAATACAGTACAAAAATATGTCGCCCAATACCCTTGACAAAAATGCCCTTGAATACCTTAAAAACAATCTGCGCATATTGTCAGGCCTTTACGGTATGGTTTCGCCCTTTGACGCCGTTATACCCTACCGCCTTGAAATGCAGGCACGCCTTTCGGCAGAAGATTTTTCAAGCCTTTATGATTTTTGGGGCAGTAAAATTGCAGACAAGCTTTTTGAAAACACCGACACCGTAATAAACCTTGCCTCAAAGGAATACAGCAAGGTTATTTCTGACCATATTCCCGACGGAAAAAGCATTATAACATGTGTTTTTGCTGAAAATGTAAAGGGAAAGCTTGCGGAAAAAGGCACTTTATGCAAAATGGCACGAGGTCAGTGCGTGCGCTTTATGGCGGAAAACAATATTCAAAAGGCAGAGAAAATAAAAGGCTTCAATATGCTTGGCTACACTTTTTCCCAAGAAAATTCCAATGAAAATACATACACATTTATAAAAGGAGATAATTAATATGCTTGAAGAAAAAACAAAAGCCCCCGATTTCACACTTCCCGACAAGGACGGCAATATGGTTTCACTTTCAGACTTTTTGGGCAAAAAGGTTGTGCTTTATTTTTACCCAAAAGACAACACCCCCGGCTGTACAAAGCAGGCTTGCGCCTTTGCCGCCGCATACGAGGGCTTTAAGGCAAAGGACATTGTTGTTATTGGCATAAGCAAAGACTCTGCGGCATCACATCAGAAGTTTGCCGCAAAATTCAATCTGCCCTTTATACTTCTTTCAGACACAGAACTTACGGCAATACAGGCATACGATGTATGGAAGGAGAAAAAGCTTTACGGCAAGGTAAGCATGGGCGTTGTGCGCAGCACCTATATAATTGACGAAAACGGCTATATAGAAAAGGCAATGCCTAAGGTAAAGCCCGACACAAATGCCGCAGAAATACTTGAATATTTAGGAAAATAAAAGTCTTTATACCAAACAGTAAATTTGCAATAAAAATGCACACCCGTCTGTTTACAAACAAATAGGTGTGCATTTTGTTTTATTCCAAAATAATAGTGTCATTCTGAGGGTGAAACTCAAAGAATCTAAGTGGATTCTTCCACGAAGAGGTTTACCTCTGAGAACCGAACCGAAGGTGAGGATATTCACTTTGCTACGTTCAGAATGACAATAACCTATATCCTGTCATTCTGAGGGCACAGTCCGAAGAATCTAAGAAACCTCTTCACTCCAAGCATTTTACTTAACGCTTTGGGCTCCTCTTTCAAGGGCTTCCTTATTTATAGGTATAAACTTAGCTTTCTTTTCACCAAACACCTTTGTAAAAGCTTCAAGCAGCTTTTCGTCGTCAACTATTTTTTCTTTGCTGTTTACAGCCCCAAGCATAACCATATTGGCAAGCTTAGGATTGCCCATTTCTGCGGCAATGTCCGTAACAGGCACATAATATGCGTTAACGTCTGTTCTTGAGGTTTTTTCGTGTATAAGGCTGCTGTTTATATACATACTGCCGCCGGGCTTAACCTGACCCTCAAATTTTTTAAACGCCGCCACATTCATAAAAACAGCCACAGTGGCGTCGCCCTTTATAAGCGGTGAGCCTACAATATCATCGGAAACATTTACTGAGCAGTTTGCCTCGCCGCCTCTCATTTCAGGCCCGTAGGAAGGACACCATGTAACCTCCTTGCCCTGAAGCAGACCCGCATAGGTAAAAAGCTGACCCATACTCATAACACCCTGACCGCCAAAGCCGGCACAGAAAATTTTATGCGTAACACCCATTACTCTTCCCCCTTTGTTGTGTCCTTATAAACTCCCAAAGGATAATAAGGTATCATTTCTTCCCTCACAAATTTAAGTGCGTCAACAGGAGTTTTGCCCCAGTTTGTAGGGCATGAGCTAAGCACCTCTATAAGCGAAAAGCCAAGGCCTGCCTTCTGTGTTTCAAGGGCTTTTCTTATGGCCTTTTTAGCCTTAATTACGTTTGCCGGGGAATCCACCGAAACTCTTTCAATATATTTTGCTCCGTCAAGGGTTGACAAAAGCTCGCACACCTTTATAGGATAGCCCTGAATATTAACGTCACGGCCATAAGGCGCTGTTGTTGCCTTCATACCCGGAAGTGTGGTAGGCGCCATCTGTCCGCCTGTCATGCCATATATACCGTTATTTATAAATATTGTGGTTATTTTTTCTCCTCTTGCCGCCGCATGAACTATTTCGCACATACCTATTGAGGCAAGGTCGCCGTCGCCCTGATATGTAAGCACCATATTGTCAGGGTGAACTCTTTTAATGCCTGTTGCCGTTGCCGGCGCTCTGCCGTGTGCCGCCTGCATTCCATCAAAGTTAAAATAGTTAAGGGCAAGCACAGCACAGCCTACGGGAGATACGTTTATGGCGTTGTCAAGCTCGCCCATTTCCTCAAGGCACTCTGCCACAAGGCGGTGAACTATTCCGTGAGTACAGCCCGGACAGTAATGAGTTTTAACATCTGTCATGCCCTTTGTTTTTTCAAATAATACAGTCATCACTTAACACCTCCCATAACCTTTTTGGCAAAATCAACTATTTCGCCAACGCCCGGAAGCATACCGCCTGCACGTCCGTAAAATTCAACCTTGTGCTTGTCGTTGCAGGCAAGCTTAACATCGTCAACCATCTGACCCATGCTCAGCTCAACGTCCATATATTTTTTAATATGCTCTTTTCCCTCAAAGGCTTTTTCAGGGAAAGGCCACAATGTTTTAGGCCTTATCATGCCAACCTTAAAGCCCTCTGCACGAAGCTCGTTTACGGCGCCTCTTACAACTCTTGAGGCTGTTCCGTATGCAACAAAGGCATATTCGGCGTCCTCCATTTTGTATTCTTCATATTTCTGCTCGTTTTCTTCAATTACGGCGTATTTTTCAAAAAGCTTAAAGTTAATTGCCTCAAGCTCTGCCGCGTCAAGGTTAAGGTTTATTATTCTGTGGGCTTCGCCGCCCTTTTTGCCTGTAAGCGCCCATGTTTTAGGCGGAAGGTCACGCTTTGGAGCTTCCTTTATTTCGGCAGGCTCCATCATCTGTCCTATAAGTCCGTCTGCAAGCACAACAACAGGGTTGCTGTAATAATCGGCAAGCTCAAAGGCCTCCATAACCATATCCACAAGCTCTTGAATATTTCCCGGAGCAAGAACTATATTTCTGTAATCGCCGTTAGAGCCGCATTTAACACACATATTGTAGTCGCTCTGAGATGGCTGTATACTGCCAAGTCCCGGGCCGCCTCTCATCATGTTGCATATTACAGCAGGAAGTTCTGCCTTGCTTATGTAGCCTATACCCTCCTGCTTAAGGGCAATTCCCGGTGATGAGGAGCTTGTCATGGCTCTTGCGCCTGCCGCAGCTGCGCCGTAAAGCATGTTTATTGCCGCCAGCTCGCTTTCAGCCTGAACAAATGTGCCGCCTATTTTAGGCAGTTCCTTTGAAAAATATTCCGGTATTTCATTCTGCGGAGTTATAGGATAGCCAAAGAAATATCTGCAGCCTGCCGCTATGGCAGCCTTTACCACCGCTTCATTGCCTTTTAACAATACTTTTGCCATATTTTCCACACCCCTCTCAGTCGTTTTTCTCTATTCTTATTGCTATTTCAGGACACATTCTCGCACAGCTTAAGCATCCCACACAATCCTCAAGCCTTGCGACACATGCAGGATAATAGCCTGCGGCGTTGGAGTTTTCTTTTTCAATTTCCAAAACGCCCTTCGGACAGAAGGAAATGCACAGCTCACAGCCCTTGCATTTATCGCCGTTGATAATTACATTAAATTTAGCCATTTTTATGTCCCCTCCTTATATCTGCATCCACTTGCGGCGCATGTTGTAATGCATGGCGAAAAATTCACCCTCCAGCAAAGACGCCTTTGCCTCTGCCTCGTCAAGCTCATCGCACATGCATGCGGCATATCTTATAGGAACGCCGCACATACCGCTTGCTTTTTTAATAACTTCATTTCCGTAAAGCACATGGTCAAATGTGGTTTCGTGTATCAAGTTGGAATTGTTTACAAAGCCCGTAACCTTAAGAGATGAGGTTCTTTCCAAAAGTTCCTTCTCCTTAAGTATTTCCTCCGCCGTCTGCGTTCCGGGCCTGAACACATTAACCACCATAAGAAAATCAGTTTCTTCTTTATCTATGTATTTTAAAAGCCTGCCCAAAACATTGGTGCCGTCCTCGCCGCCGCCCAAATCAACAACATAGTCATAGGTTTTGTCTATAAAGGGCACTGTTATTTTCTGCGACAGCGCCGGCATATCGCTGTTATCTGTGGTAATTGACGAGGAAATTACCTCTATGCCCTCTTTTTGAAGAATATCGGCTTTTTCCCTTGAACGGAAATATGGATTTACAATATCCAAATCGGCAATAGCCGCTTTTTTAACCAGCCCTGCCATTTTTCTTACATAATTAACGGCAAACTCGGTTTTTCCGCTGCCAAACTGCCCTGTTATAATTCTTACTCGCCTGTCGTCAGTTATCATTTAATCACCGCTTGCTTTTTTAGCTTATCTGTTGAAATATTTATCAAATTCCTTTAACAAATCGGCTCTGAAATCAGGGTGAGCAATGCCTATAAGCGCCTTTGCTCTTTCTCTCATGGTTTTTGCCTTAAGGTAGGCTATGCCGTATTCCGTTACAATGTAGGTTGCGTCGTTTCTGTTTGTTGTAACCACGTTTCCGTTGCTGAGGAAAGGCATTATTCTTGATACAGTTCCCTTTGCCGCAGTGGAAGGCATTGCAATTATGGCTCTGCCGCCCTTGCTCATGTTGGCGCCTCTTACAAAGTCTACCTGACCTCCCGTTCCGCTGTACTGTATGCCGTTTACGGTTTCAGACGCCACCTGTCCCACAAAATCCACCTCAACGCAGCTGTTTATGGAAACCATGTTGTCGTTTTGGCATATAATTCTCGGGTCGTTGGTATAGTCTACGCTTTTTATAAGTATTGAAGGGTTGTCATTGGCAAAATCGTATATTTTTTTGCTTCCCATAAGGAAGGTGGTTACGCTTTTGCCTCTGTCTATCTGCTTTCTTTCGTTGTTTATAACGCCGCTGTCAATAAGGTCCACAACGCCGTCTGCTATCATTTCCGAATGAAGCCCCAAATCCTTTTTATCCTTAAGATATGAAATCATAGCCTCGGGTATAACGCCTATGCCAAGCTGAAGTACATCGCCGTCTTTAACAAGCTCGGCAATATTTCCGCTTATTTTTATTGCCGTTTCGTCAGGCGTTGCGCTTATGTACTCTATCATAGGCTCGTCATGCTCAACAAAATATGTTATATCTCTTACATGAATGTTTGTATCGCCGAAGGTTCTCGGAAGATTTCTGTTTACCTGAGCTATTGTAAGGCTTGCCGCCTTTGCGCAGGGTGCGGTAAAATCAGCTGAGGGACCAAGACTGCACCAGCCGTGCTCGTCAGGCGGCGTAACCTGTACAAGGGCAACGTCAACGCCTTCATAGTTTAAGCATACGTCTGGCACCTGATGAAAATACACCGGGGTATAATCTCCATAGCCCTCTCTTACGGCACGTCGGTTGCCCGGCGAAAGAAAGAAATAATTTCCTCTCAGATGAGGGTTGGCGTCTTTTTGTGTATAAGGGCAGTCTGTAAGCTCATCTACGTTAAAAAGCTGTATATCATCAAAATTCTCTTTTAATTCAACTAATTTGTTAACCAAATATCTTGGCTCTGCCGCAGCGTGTCCAAGGGCAATTCTGCTGCCGCTGGGTATCTTAAGCACTGCTTCTTCGGCCGATACTACCTTTTGTGAATAACCATAATCCATACTATCACTCCTTATTGTGTATTGGTCAAAGCGAATATTGTATACAGAATACCTTTATTTAAATTGTATCATCAGCACTTTTAAAATTCAATGATTGTATACACCATACAAGTTTTTTCGTTACAATTATATCTTTATAACTCATTTTTTTATTCACATTTGTTTTTCATTAAAAAATCTCTAATCAAAAGTAGCCAAAAAATTTTAATAAAAAGCAGCACATTCCCTAAACATTATTTCACTTTTTGTTTTAAAATCAGAACATCCATTTTCTGTATGCTCTGTTTTTCTAATAATATTCATTTCCAAACATTTTTAATGCATAAATATTCTATTTTCAGTCTTAAAAGTGTCCTCAAATACCTTTTTAAAGACGTTTTTCAAAAATAAATACCCTTGTATTTCTGTATAAAAAATAAATATTATCAAAAAATTTCGTTTTTGTTCTCTTTAAAAAACAATACTAACACTATAACGCTTTACCCGACCAAACCCTTTTGGGCATAAAAAAAAAGACATATACGCTTTTTAAGCATATATGCCTTAAAATTGTCAGTTTTTGTTGGCGTGCGCCACCTTATCAAACTTAATGTTGTTTTTTCGGTCCTTATCCAATGTATATTTCCACTTTGCCACTGCCGTTCCTATTATAAGCACATAGCCTATAACGCTGAGGTAATCAGGCACCTGCCCCAAAAAGGCAAAGCCAAGCAGCGCCGCAAAGGCAACCTGTGAAAAATCAAATACCGAAAGCTCCTTTGCCGGGGCTCTTTTGTATGCCGCCGTAATGCTTATCTGTCCGCCTGCCGCCGCACAGCCTGCAAGCAGAAGATAAATAAGCTGCATTGTTGTCATAGGCTCGTAGGCAAACAAAAGCTTAGGCAACAGTATAAGTGTTGAAAACGCCGAAAAGAAAAATATAATAACAGGGTTTTTTACTCCTCTGCCCGTAAGCAGCCTTACAAAGGTATAGGCACAGCCTGACGCCATTCCGCCCAGCATGGCTATAAGCGCCGGAAATACCTCAAATGAAAAAGTAGGCTTAACCACCAAAAGAGAGCTTAAAAACGCCACCACAAGGGCTATCCAGTCTACCTTGCCCGCAACCTCTTTAAGTATTATATATGAAAAGAATATAGCAAAAAACGGAGAAAGCTTCTGAAGCATCTGCGCGTCTGAAAGATTAAGCACGCTTGTGGCATAAAAGTTGCACAGTATTCCCACAAAGCCGCAGCAACTTCTTGCCAAAAGAAATTTCAAATTTCCCTTGCCTATTTCTATTTTTTCATGGCTTTCCAAAATCATAAGAAACGCTATTGCCGCAGCCACAAGGTTTCTGAAAAAGCATTTCTGCAAAAGCGGCACATCGCCCGAAAGCCTTACAAAAAGGCTCATAAGAGCGAAGAAAAACGCCGATGACAATATACAAAGTATACCCTGACTTTTCTGACTCATTACATTCTTCCTTTTCTATAAATAAACTGCTTTTTTCCAATAATCCCTCAAACAGTATAATACTTTCTTATTTAAAATCAAGAGAATTTATCATTATTTAAAAAAATAAAACGCTTTTTGCATAAAACAGGCTGAAAACCCATTTCTGAATTTTCAGCCTAAAAACAACATATTCACTTAAAGCTTTTCAACATATTCGCCCATAAAGGCTTCAAGGTTTTTAACCTCGGCTTCTGCCTCTTCAAGGCTTCTGCCCTTAATTCCGTAATAAATTTTAAGCTTAGGCTCTGTTCCCGAAGGTCTTACGCAAACCCATGCGCCGCCCTCAAGCTTATATCTGAGAACATTTGACGAAGGAAGGTCGTTTGCCTCTGTTTCGCCTGTAACAAGGTTCTTAAATTCCTTTTCCTTAAAATCGCAGAGCCATTCAACCTTTTTGCCGGCAAGCTCTGTAGGAGGATTCTTTCTTAACGCCTCCATAATATATGCTATTCTTTCAAGACCCTCTATGCCCTCAAGAGTTATGGATTTAATGCCCTCTTTGTAGTAGCCGTATTTTTCATACAGGTCAAGCAAGCCCTCATAAAGTGTTTTGCCCTTGCTTTTAAGCACTGCCGCCAGCTCGCAAAGCAGCATTGTTGCCGCAACGGCGTCTTTATCTCTTGCATATGTTCCCGCAAGCGAGCCATAGCTTTCCTCAAAGCCAAACTCATATGTATATTCGCCTGTTGCTTCCCATTCCTTAATTTTGTTTCCTATATACTTAAAGCCCGTAAGCACGTCAAACATTTTAGCGCCGTAAGCGTCGCACATAGGCTTTATCATATCTGTTGTAACTATTGTTTTTACAACGGCAGGGTTCTTTGAAAGAAGTCCCTTTTCCTTTCTTTGTGAAAGCACATATTCCGTAAGCAGTGAGCCTGAAATATTTCCCGTAAGAACAGCGTACTCGCCGTTATTTGTTTTAACAATTCCGCCAACACGGTCTGCGTCAGGGTCTGTGGCAACTATAATGTCTGCGCCCACCTTTTTTGCAAGCTCAATGGCAAGGGCGAAGGACTCAGGAAATTCAGGGTTAGGGAATGCAACCGTAGGGAAGTTTCCGTCAGGCTGTTCCTGTTCAGGCACAACATACACATTTTTAAAGCCAACCTCTTCAAGTATGCGTCTTACAGGCTTGTTTCCCGAACCATGAAGCGGTGTGTACACAATTTTAAAATCGTCCGCAACCTGCTTTATAACATCGCCGTTAAGGGAAAGCTTCTTTATGGCGGCAATGTATGCGTCATCAAGCTCAGGGCCTATTTCAATATAATATCCCGAAGCCTTAGCCTCCTCAAGGCTTATTTTTTTAACCTCTGTTATATCTACGGCATTAACCTCTTTCATTATTTCTCCGTCTCTCGGAGAAGGAACCTGTCCGCCGTCCTCCCAGTATACCTTGTAGCCGTTATATTTTGCAGGGTTGTGGCTTGCCGTAACAACAATGCCCGCTGTGCAGCCAAGGTGTCTTATTGTAAAGGAAAGCACAGGAACAGGACGAAGCTCAGGGTATATATAAGCCTTAATTTTGTTTGCGCTTAATACCAAAGCGGCAGTCTGTGCAAACTCTGTGCTCATGTTTCTGCTGTCATAGGCAATGGCAACGCCTTTTTCGGCAGCTCCCGGCTGTTTAAGTATATAGTTTGCAAGCCCCTGTGTAGCCTTTCCCACAATATATTTATTCATTCTGTTGGTACCCATGCCTATTATGCCTCTCAAACCCGCTGTACCAAACTCAAGCTCTTTATAAAATCTTTCCTGAATTTCTTTT
>Ga0129308_1003638_pt1 | contig 10742 bp, 7 predicted proteins | sample L827metagenome_FD_94440 | JGI IMG/M metagenome (GOLD analysis project Ga0129308, IMG submission 94440) | Ring-tailed lemur group fecal microbial communities from Wisconsin, USA - L827 metagenome | ecosystem: Host-associated > Mammals > Digestive system > Large intestine > Fecal | place: USA... | reverse complement strand
GGCTTACCTCTTGAAGTGTGGATTGTGTAACCGAAATAGCTGTTCAGCGTATCGACATCGCCTCTGTCCCACGCTATTTCTATAGCGTGACGGATAGCTCGTTCTACTCTTGAGGGAGTTGTGTCGTATGCACGGGCAACGGTCGGATACATCAGCTTTGTAACGCTGTTTATCATTTCGGGATCATCCACCGACATGATAATTGCTGTTCTAAGATAATGATAACCCTTGATGTGAGCAGGTATTCCGATCTGATGGATGATTTCGGTGACCACGCATTCAATGTCGTTTTCATCAACGGATGAAATGCCTCTGCCGTTGATTTTGTCATTGTAGATGGAAAGAGCCTTTGACACAAGCGTCTTTGTCTCAAACGGACGAATCATATAATAGTCCGCACCGGCATCCATAACCTCGAACTCTACCTTAGCAGAGTCATAATTGGCGGTTATGATTATCGCCGGATTATAGTCATTGGAATTTCTTACGGTTTTTATGATATCGCATATATCGATGCCCGGTGTCTTTGCATCAAGAACCGCTATAGCAGGTTTTTCCGTAAGTATGTAGTCAAGCAGCAGCTTGCCTTGTTTCGGCCTTGTTATTGCATACATACCTGCCTCTTTAAATTCCGTTGCCCATGAAATGCCGAGATCGAGCGTATCGTCTCCTATCAGAACTCTGATTGATTGTGACATTTTATTACCTCCATAGTTTTATTGCTCCTATAATATAACATAAACTGGAAAATATTTCAATACACTTTTGCTAAAAAATTAGAAAAATTTCCAAATAACTGTTAATTTAATAAAATTTAGGCGAATCTGAATAAAACATCGATTATCTTGTTGAAATGTAACATCTGCTAAATTATTATATATGCTATTTTCGCTAAATTCCATAAGCACAGCGATAAAAAATGCGCTTTATTGAGCTATTTTGTTAGATTGCATAAAACAGCGTATGAATAGCAAAGCGACGGTAGGTCAATATTTTGTCGAATCCATTGAAACGGCTTTTGCTGTCCGATTTAATTCAATTATCTGGATCCCGATACCATTTAAATCTTAATTGTTCATTAAGAATTTCGATAACAGTAAATCTCCGAGCAGATTTCTTACCCGATATTTACACAATTATGCTTTTGGATTTGACATTCGAAGATTAGAATTTAATATGTAGCGTTAAAGCTCAATATATTTCGGAAAGGAAAAATCCAATGAAAGTAAAACAAATTACTGCGGGTCTTATTGCGGCGGCTGTTATGCTTGAAGGTTATGCACCTTTGATCGCAACCAACGTCACCGCAGAGCCTGCAAGTTCTCCTGTGTTCAACAGCGAGGGTCTCTGGCTGACTGAAATCTACCAGAACGATGTAGACAGAAGCAAGAAAAACGATAAACGCGCATCAAGCGGGTATGAGCCGATACAGCTTTATACAAGCACGACCGATTTGATGGAGTTTCTTGAGGTAACAAGCACATTTGACGAACCGATTAATCTCAATGATAAGTTTGAGATATACTACGGAGAAACACCGCTTACCGTTACCGATATGGACGGCAATTCGGATATTATCATAGAAAAGGGACAGCCTGTTGTTCTGTGGAATTATCGTACCGATGTAACCTCGGCTATTCCTACCGAAGAAGAATTCCGTAAAGCTCTCCGTATACCCGATGATGCGATCGTATTAAAGGCTGTATGCGGTTTGAATTGGACAGTTACTTCTTCATTTTCTATTAAGAGTAAAGATGATGGCAGTACCGTTTCCTCATTTAAGGCGGTTGATAAGCTGGACACTGTAGACGGTTATTCGGTGGAGCTTAAAATACCTGATATCGGCAGTGAAATGCAGGTATACAGACAGATGACAATTCCGTCTCCCGGATATGTATATTCCGGTCAGATGAACGGCCTTGTTAATGCACGTGTTCCGGATCAGGAATACGCTAAGGGCGTGTATATCACAGAGGTTCGCCCTAACGATGTCAGCAGAGAAGCATATTTCGGTACAGCTGACGATTATATGGAGTGCGTAGAGATTGTCAATACGACTGATAAGCCGATTGACCTTAACAAGGATTATCAGGTAATGTATGTTGTCAAGGAAGGCAGCAGAAAGCCTCTGCCTATGTACCGTTTTATCAGCGGAACAGCAGATGAGCTGACCGATGAGGACTGCATTGTTCCTGCAGGAGGAACGGCTGTTCTGTGGTGCTACCGTAAGAATTTATTGACAGGCTACACAAGTTTCCCGACTGAGGCAGATTTCCGTGCGGCTTATAACATCCCCGAAAATGTTCAGGTTTTCGCTTTCACAAATCAGAGCGGACTTAATAATACAAACCGTGCATTTGAAGTTTACGAGAAAAACGGCGATGGTACAAAGACGCTTGTATCAAGCTATTCCTATTATGGTGCAACCGATTGTAAAGATAATAAATCAGCAGAGCTTTCAGTAAACCCCGAGGGTCCCGAAATGTTGCTGACTGCCGCAAACACTTCTACTTCAATGGGTATTGTGAAGTAAGACCAGTATGCTTATATCAAGGACGACGGCTCGACGCTGAAATTACGGCTTGATGATACAATTCCTTCATCCGTAATGCAGGGAGAAGAAATACGCATTGACTTTTACTTTGATGTAACAGGCGCACTTCCTCGTACAGGCATCTCTACTTACTATCGCTTTGACGGTGAAGGTAAGTGGTACAGCAGTACAGAGGTCGTAAGACGCGTGCCGAATCTGTATCAGGTGCTTATCCCTGCCGATGAGCTTTTCTCACATGATTATGTTGAGTTTTATGTAAGTGCAGACAACAGATATCACAGCTCACTCAGCCCTATTTACAGAGTTGATATTGACAAGCTGAACGAATTTGCCGGCATACGCACGAATATTTCGGACGGTGAGGAAGTTACCGGCAGCGTAACTGTAACAGCCAATGACGGTAGCGATAACTCAAGATCCGAAATATATATCGACGGTGAAAAGTACGAAACTGCTCCCTGTTTGGAGGACGGCGCTTATTTCACCTTCCATGCAGACGGAAGAGACAGCTATTTCAAAAACGCTGTAACAACAACCGATAACGAGATCATTGCTTCTATCAGTAAGTGGCAATATACCACCCTTGACGGTCAGGCGCTCCATATTGATAACAGCTGCTTCAAGTACAATGCCGAAACAGGAAATTACGATGTTACTCTGCGCTTCTGGGCAGGTACATACAACGCTACCGTTGACGAATATCTTGTACCGGACGCAAACAGGGAGGACTTTACCGTAACACAGCTTGCACTCAAGCTTATAAACGGTAATGTATATTATCCCACTCTTATAGGTCCCGACAACGAGGAGACAAAGGCAAAAACAAATCTCAGCACCGATTATTCGGCAGTACATTCCATCGGCGACTCCGCAGGAATGTGTCCGTATATGGATGTTTCGTTCTCTGTCCCTGCGTCTGAGGTAACAGCGGTTGGTGCTTCTCTTGAAAGCGCAAACCTTTCCGAAGGAACACACGAACTCCTTGTAACAAACGGAAACAGCAGACAAAGAGTAACATTTACAGTAGATAACACCGCACCCGTTATAGATCTTGGAATAAAGAACGGTGATGAGCTTTCAGGCGTTATCAAAATCGATCCAAAAGTAACCGAAGCTAACACATTGGAAAAGCTTACGATAACTCTGGACGACAAGCTTATCGAAACTCCTTATGCAATTACTGCGGCAGAACTCGGCAAGGGTGAGCACACTCTGGTCGTTAATGCGCAGGACGCTGCAGGAAACTTTGCAACCGAGTCCGCTGTGTTTACAGTCAGTGATTCTGCAATAACTCTGGTTGACGCAGGCACATCCGATATAACAGACAGCAGTGCAAAGCTCTACCTTAATGTACAGAGCGATTCGGATGCAAACGCAGTCTTCTTCCGGGTAGAAAAAATCGACGCATCTGACATTACATCGGAAACAGTAAATTCTATGCTCCCCTATATCCGCTATACAGTAAATGTAGGCGATATATCGGAAAGTGATAATGTTGTAGCAAGCTGGGACGGCACAGCGTCCGGCTCAGACAGAACACACGCCGTAACAATGTATGTTCTTAACACCGAAACAGGCAAATGGGACAACATTGCAAGAGCGGATGCAAACGGTTCTATAAAGAGCGTTATGTTTAACGCAAAAAACCATGTAAGTGACGGTAAAGCTCAGATACTTGTTCAGTGTACAGCTGATTCTGCTCTTCCTCAGCTTGACATAACAGCTGACGGCAGTACCGATAACAATGCCGGCTGGACAGGCGACTTAGCTCCCGTGGATTATGATTTCTGCTTTGCGTGGGAAACAGATACACAGTACTATGCTGAAGAATGGCAGAATCATTACCTTAATATGAACCGCTGGATCGTTGACAATGCAGAGGAAAAGAAAATCGTCTACACTATACATACCGGTGATATTGTAGATGACTGCGATATGATTTATCAGTGGGAAAATGCCGATGAGGCAATGAAGATATTTGATGATGCAGGTATGCCTTACGGCGTACTCGGCGGAAACCACGATGTTGCCGCAGGACTTGAAGATTTTGAAAACTACTACACCTATTTCGGCGAAGATCGCTTTGTATCTCAGCCTACCTACGGAGGTTCCTACAAGAACAACAGAGGTCACTATGATCTTATCAGCGAGGGCGGTCAGGATTTCATCATAGTTTATATGAGCTGGAATATCTACAGAGAAGAATTAGACTGGATGAATGAAGTGTTACAGCAGTACAGCGACCGTAAAGCTATCCTTTGCTTCCACACCTATGCAAATGTCAAGTACAGCGGTACAAGCCTGCTGGACTACTACGGCGAGCTTATTCAGAAAGAGGTAGTCGCAAAGAACTCCAATGTATTTGCTGTTCTTAACGGACACTATCACGGCTCTTCATACGAAACAGTAAAGTTTGATGATAATGGCGACGGCGTAAACGAAAGAACCGTTTATCAGATCTGCACCGATTATCAGTCAGGCTTTGAGGGAGGCAACGAGTATATTAAGTTCCTCTACTTTGATCTGGATAACAACAGAATTTATATGAACTCATACTCGCCTTGTCTTGACGACTATAACTTCTATGACGATGCCGAAGTAAGAAATATTAATGTTGAAGGCGAAAGCGACATTGAAGTAGATAAAATGGTGCTTGATGTAAATTTCAACACCGATGAACAGACCATTACCGAAAACAGCTTCTCAGTATATGTACTTTCGGACGATGCAAATGCTTCGACAGTACAGGTTGATAAAACAACAGGTGCGGCAGAACTTACTGTCGATGGACTGGATGCTGAGACCGATTATGCTTGGCTTGCGTTAATTTCAAACAGCGACGCCGCTGAAGCAATGACCGGTGTATATGAATTTACAACCGAAAAGAAGCCTGAAGAGCCTACGGTAAATCCCGGTGATGATAATAGCGATACTTCCGACGATAACAGCGGAGATGACACCAGCAGCGATACTTCCGACGATAACAGCGGAGATGACAGCAGCAGCGATACTTCCGATGATAACAGCGGAGATGACAGCAGCAACGATACTTCCGACGATAACAGCGGAGATGACACCAGCAGCGATACTTCCGATGATAACAGCGGAGATAACAGCAGCAGCGATACTTCCGATGATAACAGCGATGATAGCAATAACAGCGACATTTCAAACCCGCTTACCGACGGTAAGATAGCAATACCTGCTGTAATACTCGGACTTAGCTCGCTCGGCGTATGCGTGATTGCTGCGGCAAGAACCAAGCGCAAATCAAAATAACTATTAAAAGGTATTAATATTTAATGCAGATAAATAAGAACTTGTCGAAAAAAGACTTGCTTCATCGTTTACTGCGAATGATCCTTCCGATGGTGATGCTTTCGTGCTTCATCATCGGAGCTTCATTTGTAAGTATAAAGCCTATAGGCGCACAAAATCGTGCAGAATACGCACAGGCAACCGTAGATGAAGTTCCGGTGGACAATTCCTCTTCACAGGAGTTTTCAGGTACGCAAAAAGTACTTGCAACGATAACAAGCGGTAAGTATTCAGGCGAGCAATGTACGCTTGTCAACTCGAATACATATAATAGAGGCGCACTTTGTTACCCGGGTACTAAAATAATCGCTTTAATAGAATCTGATGGGGGAGTGCTGACCGGATCGGTATATAATTATGACAGAACAGGTATGGTGTATATCCTGCTTGCAATATTTGCGCTTGCAGTAATACTGATAGGCGGTAAAAAAGGCATTGCGGCATTGTATGCTCTGATTTATACTTTTATATGCATAATTTGCATATATATACCGCTTATATATGTCGGGACAAATGGAATCCTTGCTTCTGTTATCTCTTCGATAATTATTCTTGTCGGTTCAATTTACATAATTAACGGTTGGTCCGGAAAAACGCTCTGTGCGATAATAGGAACCATGTTCGGAGTTGTTGTATCCGGTCTGACGGCACTTGCCGCCGGTATTGCGTCAAATCTGAGCGGTTTTAATATGTCGGATGTTGAGTCTATGGTATACATATCGGATAATACCGGTGTTGATGTAGCAAGTTTATTGTATGCAGGTATACTTATTTCATCGCTTGGAGCGGTTATGGATGTCAGCGTATCGGTAGTTGCGTCAATGAAGGAAATATATGATAAAACACCTTCCCTGACATCAAAGGAATTGTTTGCTTCGGGAATGCGTGTAGGACGAGATATGATGGGCACTATGTCAAACACCCTTATACTCGCTTATACCGGTTCTGCAACGGGCGTGCTATTAACGGTATATTCTTATGAAATGCCTTACTTGCAGATAATGGGATATAACTCTATTATTGTCGAACTGGTATGCGGGCTTTGCGGAACGCTCGGAGTGATATTGACTGTTCCTATACAGGCGTTTGTTACATCAATTCTCCTTAAAACAAAAATATTCCAAAAATAACTTAAATCGAGCTGTATCTTAACTTGAAGATATGGCTCGATTTTTGCTATGCCGCGTCATTTATAACGCATTGTTGTGTCATATGCTCATACATGGTTTCGGCGAATATTCCGTAGCCGTGCGTCGGATCGCTGACAAAAACATGGGTGACTGCACCGATGATTTTGCCGTTCTGGATAATCGGGCTTCCGCTCATACCCTGTACGATGCCTCCTGTTTTTTCGATCAGTTCTTTGTCGGTAACTCTTATTACAAGGTTCTTGTTGTCTTTGTTATGGTTATCGATACTTTCTATTTCTACCGAATACCTTTGTGGACCGTCTGAGTCTACCGTTGATATTATATATGCACTTTTGCATTGCGCCTCGTCTGAGAATCCGAGAGGATATTCATTTGCTCCGTCGGGAAGAATGTCAAGAGAGGCATATAATCCGCAGCTGCAGTTGTCGGTTATGTCTCCCGATTTTTTGCCTGCCGTAAGTGTTCCGCATAGCTCGCCCGGCAAGTCGTTCTGACCTTTTCGCACACTTGTAATTACCGCCGGTACGGTCTCGCCGCTTCCAAGAGGCAATATTTCTCCCGTTTCTATATCACATACTGCGTGACCGAGTCCTGCACATCTTCCCGACATTTCATCGTAGAATGTCATAGTGCCTATTCCTGCGGTGCTGTCCCTCACCCAGAGCCCGATTCTCTTTTCACCGTCGCTGTCGGTCTTTATCTCGACTTCCGCTTTATATTCTTCATTGTCTCTTTTATAGGTCAGCTCGGCTGTATTTCCTCCTGACATGATCAGCTCGCTCATTTTTTTGGATGATGTTATTTTTACTCCGTTTACCTTTGTAATTACATCGCCTTTTTCTATACCTGCTTTACCGGCAGGGGACATCTCAAAGATATCATTGCTGTTTCCTATTTTTGCAAAACCGGTCACCATAACACCGTCTGTCAGCAGTTTTATTCCAAACGGAGTACCGCATACATACAGAGTAGGTCTTTCACGCTCTGCCGCCGCTTGAATAATCGGCGAACAGCAGGCGGCGGACACATCATCTTCGGCATACACGGCACAAGAAAGCATAGATACAGCGCTTACTGCGCATAATAAATTCCTGTATATCTTTTGCATTTCGGTTCCTTTCAATTTGCTTTCATCACAACATTAATATCTGCAAATGCGTTTTTTATATGAGAGGTATTTTTTAATTTTACAAAATGTATCTGATGGCAAAAAACATAACGGAAAAATTTTCCCAAGCGATAACGCTTTTACAAAACCGTTTTTATCTATAATATATAGTATTGATTTTTCGGCTTCGTTGTGGTATCATAAATAAAAAGTATAAAGTCTTTACGAAACGGAAAAGGATCAAAATGAAAATTTTTGTTAATATTCTTAAGGTGCTGTTGTTTTTGGCTACGGGAATAATTGCAGTAGTCTTTAATGTAATAGGAGTAATTGTCGAGATAACGACTGAATACAGCCAGCTTGGCAATATAATGGGTATTCTGATATTCTGGCTGATTTTCACCGTTATATGTTACATAGCACCCGTATTCTTTGCAATGTTTAAAAAGTATTTTATATGCGGTGCGCTTACCTTCTGCGGAATGATATGCGTATTCATTCTTCATGAGATGTTACCGGGCGGTCCCTCATATCTTTATATGCCTTTGCTTTTCATAACTGTTATCGGAATCCTGCTTGCTATATTCGGCAACTGGGATAAGATACACGGGAATATTGAAAAGCGTGAGAAAGAAAAGAATAAAGCTGCTCCCTCTATTCTCGGAGGAACTGCAAAGCCCGGCGACGCTCATGTATCTAAGAATTCCTCTAAAAAACAGGCAAAAGCGAAAAAGTAAATACTATACCCGAAAGGATGTTTATATGGGACTACTTTCTGAAAATGAACAATTTCATCTTAAAATAAAGCAGGGCGATGTAGGCAGATATGTAATACTTCCGGGCGATCCCGGCAGAGTACCGTCTATCGCTAAATATCTTGATAACGCAGAGCTTATCGCATCCAACAGAGAGTTTACAACATACACAGGATTTCTTCTCGGAGAAAAGGTGAGCGTTGTTTCTACCGGTATAGGCGGACCGTCTGCGGCAATAGCCGTAGAGGAGCTTATCAGATGCAATGCAGACACCTTTATAAGAATAGGTACAAGCGGCGGTATGGATCTCAGCGTCAGCGGGGGAGATCTTATAGTTGCACAGGCTTCTGTCAGAAGCGAAGGCACTTCACACGAATACATTCCCGAAAACTATCCTGCGGTTGCGGATTTTACGGTAACTACCGCATTAAAAACTGCAGGCGATGCATTGTCGGAAGATGTTGACGGCAAACGCTGTCATGTCGGTGTGGTTCACAGCAAAGACAGCTTTTACGGCGAAATAGAGCCGGAACAGATGCCTGCAGGAGAAGCGCTTGCAAAAAACTGGGCGGCTTATGTCAAATGCGGATGCCTTACCTCCGAGATGGAATCGGCGGCTGTATTTTCGGTAGCGCTTGCCCGCAGAAAGCGTGCAGGAGCTGTTTTCACGGCGCTGTGGAATGTGGAAAAGAGCAATGCAGGTCTGCCCGATACTGTTTGTATGGACAGCGACAGAGCAATAAGAACGGCAGTCGGCGCTGTAAAAATACTTATTGAGCAGGACAGAAAGAATGGCATTTGATCATATTTTATTTGACCTTGACGGTACGCTCACGGATTCTTATGAGGGTATTGCAAAATCGGTACAGTATTCTCTTGAATACTATGGTATAAAAGAAGATAACGAGGACAACTTAAAACGCTTTGTGGGGCCTCCGCTCTGGAAATCATTCCGTGATTTTTACGGTTTCCCCGAAGAAAAGGCTAAGCAGGCGGTAGAAAAATACCGTGAGAGGTACAATGTTACCGGCGTTTATGAGAACAAGGTGATCGAAGGTGTGCCAGAAACGTTGAAAACTCTTTCGGACAGCGGAAAAAAGCTGTATGTTGCAACTTCTAAGCCGTTACAGCTTGCCCAGATCGTTCTCAGACACTTTGACCTTGATAAGTATTTTGAATATATATGCGGTGCTTCGCTTGATTTTTCGTTTGTGGAAAAGTGCAGTATAATAAGCCATATTCTTGATAAATACAACATAACTGATAAAGCTTCCGTATTAATGGTAGGGGACAGGAAGTTTGACATTATAGGCGCAAAGCAGACAGGGATAGCCTCTGTCGGTGTTTTGTGCGGCTATGGTTCTAAGCAAGAGCTTAATGACGCCGGCGCAGACTATGTTGTAAATAATTTTTCCGATATTTTAAAAATAATATTGGAATAATGTTCCTATTTATTTTTGCTTTCTTCGGATATACTAATTTCGTAAAGGCAACTTTACTGAATCAAGTTTGAAAGGAAGATTTAAAATGGGAACAGAACACGCTAACAAGAGCATAGCTTGTACAATAACAAACTGCAAGCATCATTGCTGCTGCGCAGATTATTGCTCACTTGACCGCATCCAGATCGGCACACACGAGGCTGATCCTACTCAGAAGGCTTGCACAGACTGCGAATCGTTTGAACTCAAGGCATAAAGGCATAAAATCAAGGCCCCGATTTTTATATCGGGGTCATATTTTTTAAAAAATGAAAAAAACTCTTGACAAAGCAACGACAATTTGATATAATTAATATTGCTGTGAAACAGTAACTGTAAAAATATGAGCCACTAGCTCAGGCGGCAGAGCACCTG
>Ga0129308_1003636_pt1 | contig 10754 bp, 9 predicted proteins | sample L827metagenome_FD_94440 | JGI IMG/M metagenome (GOLD analysis project Ga0129308, IMG submission 94440) | Ring-tailed lemur group fecal microbial communities from Wisconsin, USA - L827 metagenome | ecosystem: Host-associated > Mammals > Digestive system > Large intestine > Fecal | place: USA... | reverse complement strand
TGTCTCAATCATCTGGGTGACGTAGTAATAGAAATTATTCACCGCCACTTCCTTGATGCCTTCGCTCCCCCACTCCATGTACTCGTACACTTTGGTATTCTCCCCCGTTTTGAAGAGGATATTAAGAATAGGAATCAACAATGTGAATGAAAATACGTTGAATATGGCAGACAGTACATTGAGCACGATTGCCCAACCGATATACTTCTTGTAAGGCGACACAAAGCGCCGCATCAGTTGCAGGAATTCCTTCATTGCTTGTAGTTAAGTGAATTATGAGGTCGCAAAGATACAAGAAAACGGGGGAATGGAAAAGGGTTTCAGGTTATTTCTGACTAACCTCCTCCAAAGTATTCAGCTTCACACCTTCAGTTTTACCGTAATTTTGAAATCAGTTTCATCAATGGATAGAACACATGTTCCTCCATATCGTTGCAAAATCTTCTAACGAACTTATGGGGAGTGCTCCAGCTCTCCAACGAAATAGTATCGTATTTCCTGGATAATTTCCGGAGCTTTCTTTTAGAGATGCTACGACTATAAATGCTTCCTGCTTCTCTGAATGCACGGAGTTCCTTCAAGATGAAACAATCCGGATAATTAGCACGGCAATAGGTTCCATAAGTCTCAAATTCAGAAAATCCATTTGGCTCATCCGCAGGAGTTGCATTGATTACCTTCTCAAGCCATGAACCGCCCGGAATAGCGGAAGATTCTATCTTCCGAATCAGTTCTTTCATAATAGGAACAGAGACAAGCATGTGTTCGGCTATAAATGAATAGTCCGTGCCCTTGCCATAACCGATAAGTGCCTGCATCGTTCTGAAGTAAGGCTCATGGTATTCTGTTTTCGGAGTAAACACCATTTTTTCGGGAGTAAGAAAGGACAACGGGTTAAGAGGTATGGTGTCACTATCCCATATCAGATAATAATCTTTGGCGTATCGGCTACGCGCAAATTCCATTTTGAGGAACTGCTGGTAATACCATCCGAATCTATACTCGCATGTGAAGTGCCGTCCGGCCACTGCCTCCAACTGCCGGCGGTTCGCAACAATCTCTTCCTCATCAATCAGGCTGACATTATATCTGCTCCGAAACCTTTTTGAGAAGAAACCGAAACTATGCTTGTCTGTTATAATATAAATATTACCACTTCTTATATTCCGGTGAATATAAAAAACAGTCTTCTTGACAATCAGACAGTCTTTGGAAGAAACACATATCACGACATCCATATCACTACTTCTTTTTTTTCTGATTCTTATTTCGCCTTGATGAGGACGAGAAGATGGAATTTATTCTATACAAGAACAGAACGAGTTTCCGGGCACGTTTGGAGAACCTCCTTGTATGGCTCACTATTCCAACGTTTTGCTTAGACCACTGTTATTATTAAAGTTTATAGTTATAGTGCTTAGTTTAGGTCTCATGCTGATTTTTAAATTTCTATAATTTGCAAATATACGCCATCTTATTCATTCTATTGGGAACGACAACGAAGTAGCTCTATAAAAACACCGGATTCAGAAACAGTTCCTTCCACGGATATTCCACTTCATCATCACAAAGCACTACCGTTTTTTCCGGATTATCACCCAAGAGAGCACCGTATTTGCCCAAAGTCCCTTTACTGGTAATCTGATGCCGGCAACGAGCTATCAAAAACAAATCCATATATCCTTTATCCGAACCGTTCACACCAATTACTTTACAACTACCCTCCGTCAAACGAAGTTGTGGAATAAGTTCATCTCTCACCCAGTCCGGCTCATCCGAAAAGAAATAGAAGAAAGAAGACTTATCCTTGCCCTGCATATAAGTCACCGCCGACTTGAAATACTCCAATGAAGCAGGTTTTCCGTAAGCCGGAATTTCCACTTTCAAGTCCCCACGCCTTACATGAACTGCCACGGAACAAGCACATGAACCAATCTTGGAATACAGCAATCTATTCTGTTCATCCAGCACTTCGGGCATCACCCTAAAAAGCGACCGGAATTCAGGAAGCCAAATGTCAGCCGGGACATGATAATATCCCCCCAAATAGACAGGAGGCTTCTTTTGTAGAAATGAAAAGTCATTTTCCCGACTTAACGTATTGTTACCTAAATTGTAATATTTCCTCTTATACACGTCAACAGCTACCTTAGAGGCCTCCTCGACAGATAAGTAGGGAAAGGCTTTCAATAAATCAAAGTTTCTGACAAAATGATAATCCATATCGCTCCCCCACTCCTTAAAGAAGGTCAAGTCATACTCCACCTTATAACCTTTTCGGCTAAAAACATGCCCTAACAAATACTGATGCATCTGTGAACAGACCCCACCATCCATCAAAAGTACCACCTTAGGAGCCAATATTCCATTTTTCAGAAGAAAACGATATATTTTACATTTTATCTTGTGCAATATATTCATTCTATAGTTTATTTTTTAAGATATAATATTTCACCCTCAAATTCCCCCAAAAGGTTGAAAGCTTGTAAGCCTTCAACAGCTTACGTTCCCGCCTGGACAGATTTTCAACCAAATCCGGGTATCGCTTCACATCAGCAACCAACCGTCTCATGTCATCTGCAACATCCCCGTATTGTTTCCAATAAAGACTCGTATATGTAGTCTGAAGATGCATATAGGCAATCTCCTTTCCCAATTGTTCCGACAAGCCTTTAGCCGACACATATTTCTCAATCCATCGTTGATAAGCCCTGAAGTCCTTATACTTTTCCTCATTCGGCAGACAAGACATCGAGGACGAATTTCTAAAATAATTAACAGTAGGAATATTCAAAGAAACAATTCTATCAGCCGCCAGAATCAATTGTGTCATCATGATGGCATCCTCACCTATCGATATATCGGCGATAGTTTCAATCTTGTTGTTAAGAAACAATGAACGCTTTTGAAAATGAGACCACACACTCCAATAAGCCTGCAAATTCAATTTCTGCCTAAAATAACTGATTCCTGAAATCTCACCGAATGTATAAGGCTTTGAAAGAATAGGCTCTTTGTCCGGATAACAAAAAAGGAAAGAAGATGCAACAATATCAGCATCAGTTTCTTCTGCCCTACATACTAACTTTTCAATAGCCCCATCAATCAACGTGTCATCACTGTCAAGATGCTGAATATATTTCCCGGTTGCCTTCAATATTCCGGTTTTCCTAGCAAGAGGCAGCCCTTCATTTTTCTTGTCTATACAAACAATACGCCTATCAACTTCCATATATTTCCGGATTATTGAACGGCTGCCATCAGTACTCCCATCATTCACTATTATAATTTCCAATCGACTATAGTTCTGATTTATCACACTAAAAATGCAATCCTCAATATATTTCTCTGTATTAAAAACAGGTATGATAACAGAAACCAATGGCAAAGCATCATTATTCATACATCAAAGCTTTTAGTCTGTCACAAAGATTCAAACAACTCTTTCCATTTCTTTCCCACAATCTGCGGAGAGTACTCTTGCGCTTTCACGACAACATTCTGCTGCATTTGCTTCAACATATCGGGGTTCTTCAATAGCTTCAACAGTGTTCGCGCATATTTAGATTGATTAAAAGGCGATACAAGAAATCCATTCACTCCTGACGGTGAAATTATCTCCCGCACTCCGGCGCCACAATCATAAGCCACGGGCACTACTCCATTCGCCTGCGCTTCCGTCAAGCAAAGCCCCCACCCCTCAAAAGTAGATGTCAGACACAGCACCGATGCATCCCTATAAAAACCGGACACATCTTCCTGATAGCCCAAGAAACGGATCCTTTGCAAATTGCAGGCAGCAGCTTTCTGCTGAAGATTCTGCCTTTCAACACCATCACCAATCAGAAGCAGCTCCCAATCCGGCACTTGTTTATAAATCCGCTTCCAAACATCAATCAACCTATCCACACGTTTATCAACATAAGTAAAGCGCCCTACAAATAATATTTGTTTCTTCTTATGATGGTTGACCGAAAGAATTTGCCTTTCAGAGTTGGGTATCACGTGAAATTTATTGTTCTCAAAAGGTACACCGAGTTTCTTTATCAGTCTATGCTTATAGTCTTCACACAATACAACATATGCATCAGCCCGCCCATACAATTTTTTATGTTGTTCAATAAACGGCTTATCATATTTTGGGAACCATTTTTCCCTTGGACAAGTTATAAAACGCCACTTCAACATTTTCAACCACGAACCTTCGGCGCGTTTTCCTTTATCTGCCACTTTTGCCACAGCCTCCCATAAAGGAATACTATGCGGCGCAAATACCAGCTTGCAATGAACACCGTCCATGATGTAATCCAGATGTTTCAGAAGATGTATAGGCAATACAAAAACATCAATAAAGAGTGAATTTATAATTTCAATAAAAGCATTTGCATTCTCCAACGAATTAATGTCCTTATCAGGAAGTTCTATGACTTCTATACCAGCTACATCATACGTTTTATGGCATAAAGCCACAAAGCTTTCATAACCATAGCCAGATAGATAATTAGCTATATCAATTGTAACCCTTTCTGCTCCTCCACAAGGAAACACTTCATGAAAAAATAAAATTCGCTTCATAATTAGTTTCAACTCAGACTCTAATGCAAATCACTTTCCCTACATCATAAAAAGCTATCATTCAGTCCAAAAGTTATTTTCTTTTTCGTTTCTCTTTATTACGATAATATGCAATAAATAAAGAAGGGGCATACTTATATAAAAAGATATGCATAATTCCCTTTCCTTTAGGTAACGGTGCCAGTCCCTTTGCTTTCATCTGCACAATCACCTCATGCTGGAATCTTGCCGGTATCCCTTTTCTTATTCCTATACGAAAAGTAGTCAATAGTCTTCTTGCAATCAAATTTTTAAAAAAACTATTCATTTTTTCCGTTTTCACATTCTTTTGTCTGAATGCTTCCAAGCTCTCCATAGCCTGAAGCATATAAAGAGAAGCGTGTTCATCATAATTCATCATAAACGAATCTGAATTCTTATAATAATGATAGAAAATTATAGATGAATATTTTACACGCCTTGCATAAAAGAAGATTCTGGGAATAATTTCTTCATCTTCATGACGAATGGGCAAGAACTTCAATTTATGTTCTTGCCAAAAAGAGGCTCTATAAGCATTGCACCAGACCACTTGTGGCAAAAACTGTTGCATAAAATCCGTTCCAGACCAAACTTGAGCAGACAAAACCTTTTCATCAGACACTCGGTTAAACTCTTTGGGAAGTTTTCCTTTTTCATCCCAATACTGAAAATCCATTACCAGGATATCCAACTCTTCTTTTTCAAGAGAGTCATAAACATATTGTAAGACATTACTTTGAATCCAATCATCCGCATCAACAAATAAGAAATATTTTCCTCTGGCCTCCCGACAACCATAATTCCGCGCTTCACTGACACCTCTATTTTCCATAGTCACGTAATGAACATTAGAATAACGACCGGAATACTCATGCAAAATAGCTTCAGTTCTATCCGTCGAACCATCATTAATTACGATCACCTCATATTCCCCGGTCGGCAAATCCTGATTTACTAATGAATCGAGGCAACGTTCCAGATATTTCTCCGCATTATATGCCGGAACTATAATAGATATCTTTATTTCAGCCATACTCAATCAACTTTAATACTTATGACGCTTCGATTTAAAGATTGACCTTATCAATCGATAAACTTTTCGATAGAAATCTTTATGATTATAAATAAGATAACGTTTTAAAAAAAGGGAAAAGCCCAATTGTCTATAGCCAACATAGTCAAATTCATGCATTTTGCCAATCACATCACAAATGATTTCATCGGTGGAAATCGAGTTTTTTATCATCATTGTATGGTCCAGTAAACGTATCCCACGACGCATGACATAAATTCCAGCTTTATCCCATATACCTTTTTCCAATATAAACTGCACTTGTTCGTAGACGCTCTGAAAAAGGTTATATTCTTTCTGGGGATTATACCTGCTCTGCATTGTGCTTCCCTCCCGTATCATATAATGGTATTTAGGAGTATCTTGCATCACAATCTTCTCTGCTCCGTAAAACACCCGATAGCAAATAGCCAAATCCTCAAAAACACGGTTGACCGGAAAGAAAATACCCGCAAACAGACTGCGTTTGAACAATTTATCCACCATATAGTTTCTGACATGTTTGTCTACTGCCAGAGCGCGAATACCCTCATCACGAGTAAACACAAACTGCTCTCCCGAAGCATACTTCGCCACACTCTTCTTTCCTTTATCCCTATAATGCGAACAAATGGATATATCCGCCCCATTCTCCTTCAGCAAGCGGTACAAGAATTCGTACATATCCGGCTCAATCCAGTCGTCGCTATCCACGAAACCAAGGTATTCACCCTGAGCCACCGCCAAACCTCTATTCCTGGCTGCGCTCTGGCCTGCATTCGTCTGGTGGATAACCTTTATCCGCTTGTCCCTTTGGGCAAAAAAATCACAAAGCTCTCCCGAACCATCGGAAGAGCCGTCGTCAATCAATATGATTTCCAAGTTCCGGTAAGTCTGCCCGCAAACGGATTGCAGGCACTTCTCCAAATATTCCTTCACATTATAGACCGGAACTATAATGCTTATCAAAGGCAATGAACCGGTATCATCCATAAAGCACAGCAGTTACCATATTCCTAATGACGATACCAACGGATAGCCCACCCGCCAACGCAACTTGAATTTGCGCAACAGGTTCAACGGCTTGCTATACAGCCTGCCCTGATAGTACCAGATATAATTGTTCACCGCATCCAATACCCGCGAAGAAGACTCGCCGTCGAGATGCGCTTCATGCTTGTGCACGTAGGCGCGAATCTGCTCCATCAGCTCGGCAGGACGGGAAATGGCCTTTTCTATAGCCCCTTCCACCGCATCCGCCTCCGTCACATTCAGCAGGTGGCTGCCCGGCATGGTGTTGCAATAGGTCACCACCGGCTTGTCCAGCATCATGGCCTCCACAATGACAGACGAAGCATCGGACAACAACACATCCGCGCTGTTCAGCAACCGGGCATCCACAAGCCCGCCCTCGTGGAAGGTAACGTTGGGGCAGGAAGCGGCCAATGCCTTGTATTTCTTAAGGAGTTCCGAATCCGAGAACTTGGGGTGGAACGAAATAATCCAGTCCCACTCCTTCTCTTGCGCCATTCGCCGGATGGTGTCGAACAGATGGGGAGCGGAAGTGATGCTCTTGGTAAACGTCGAAGAATACAATACCACCGGACGGGTATGGCGGGAGGTGTTTGCACGCTCCTTCACGAAAGTGTCCGCCTTGCACCAGCCGGTTTCGTACACCTTGAAGAAACCGTATTTCCTCTCAAGTTCCTTGAAGGGCAGTGTGCTCGACTCTCCTTGCGTGCAATATACATCGAACCAGCCGCGAACGGAAAAGTGGTCGTCCTTCTCATCGCCACGCTTGTTGATGGGATAACCATGGAAAAGGGAAACCTTCACCCCGGGGAAGAAATCATAGATATAATTGCCCGGTGCGAAAACGGCAATAGGTTCATAATCCATCACTTCGCGGACAGAACGGAGCCACCTCTCGTCTTGGGTCAACAGAACGGGGCAATCCGGCTCGATAAACCATGCAACGTCATCTCCTCTACGCCAAATTTCCTCTTGAAGCGGGCGAAGTATAGGATAGGAATAGGCTACTGAAACGAAAAATAAGTAATGTTTCTTCATATAATTAAAATATCACAGTGACAACAAAATGTCACCCAAATTACCAATAGGACAATAAAGTCAAGTCTTAATCTTATAGAGGTTCTGCTTTCTTTGCTTCAAACATCTGCAAAGTAAATACAAGAATTCCTTATATACTGCATCAACGGGAAAAAAAATGCGAGTTTTATGTACTTTTATTCAAAAGTAACTGTTTATGAAGCATTTTGTCCTCCCGATTTACTACCTTTGTAGCCCTATACTTAAAAAAGACTGTTTTATGAGAAGAAATCTTTTTCATTGCTCCGACAATCATCGGAGAGTAACAGACAAAGTAGCGATTTTGTTCGGAATTATCATTTTTTTCAAATTCCTGCTGTTCGATTTCATCTGGAGCATACCCACCACATTCGCTTCATTCTCTACCATCGAATTCTATGCGACCAAGATAATAGCCACGCTCATCCTGCTTGCCCCCTACAAGTTCTTCCGGCTTTGGAAGACAGAGATAGCCGCCATGTTGCTGCTGGACGTGCTGCTCATTGTCAACCTGATGTATTTCCGCACTTACTATACCGCCATACCGCTTGCCAGCTATGGGCTTTCGGGAAACCTTGCCGACTTCACCGGAAGCGTCCTCGACTCCTTCCGCTGGTACGACATCTTCTTCCCTCTGTCTACCATTGCCGGTATCTTCCTTTACCGGCATTACAAAAAAGATACTGCCGGAAGAATATCATACAAGTATTACGGAGGAACTTTGGGAATCGGCATCCTGCTGTTTGCCGCCACCACCCTGGCTAAAGGAGGATTCAAGGAAGCGTACAACACCGTCCGCCAGAAAGCCTACCTCTGCGCAAGCACCACTTCCATGTACACCGTCTTCGGAAACCTGTATTACGACCTCATTGACCGGAAACAGGAACCCACCCCGCAGATAAAGCAAGAGATAGAGGAGTGGCTGAGCCGGAAGCCCGAACATCGCCCCCTGGCCGGACGTATCGGAATCCGCAACAACTGCATCGTCATCCTGGCAGAATCTCTTGAAAGCTGGGTGCTGGAAAGGGAAGTGGAAGGGCAGGAAATTACTCCATACCTCAACAAGCTGCTGCAAGACTCCACCACCCTATACGCTCCCCACATGCTGACCCAGGTGAAAGGGGGACGCTCCATCGACGCACAGCTGATGCTTTGCGCCGGCATGCTGCCCATCAACAGCGGCACATACAGCAGCCTGTATCCGCACCACACCTACGGAACCCTGCAAAAAGCCATGCACCGGCAGAAGAACTCGCGCAACTACCTCCTGACCATCGACAAGGTGTCTACCTGGAACCAGGGCGTCATAGCCTACAGTTTCGGGACCGACACCATCATAGCCTACCATGACTTTGAACTGACAGAGGCCTTCGGCACGCACAAGCGCACCGGAGACGGTTCTTTCCTGGAACAATGCAGCCGCAAGATAGAGAACGGGGAAATATGGAGGAAGGGGGAGAATGCCTACATGCAACTGGTGACCTACTCCGGCCATGCCCCCTTCAAGCTGCCCGAGGAACTGAAAGAAATCCATTTCTCTCCCGCCATCCCGCAGAAGATGAATGACTATATGACCACCGCACGCTACACAGACAAGGCGATAGGAAAATTCGTGGAGTACCTGAAAACGCTTCCACAGTACGACGAGACCCTTATCGTCATCACCGGCGACCACGAAGGGCTGGCCGCTTACCGCGAAGAATTGTGCAACGCGCCTGGCGGCAAGGGGGTCGTGTCCGACAAGACATTCACCCCGTTCATCATCATCAACTCTCCGGTAAGCATGCGCTACGACAAAGTGATGGGGCAAATAGATATGTACCCCACCCTGCTGAACTTGCTCCAACTGGACGATTACTACTGGAGCGGACTGGGACAAAGCATCCTCGACCCGCGCAAGAAAGGATTCGCCGTCAGCCCCCAAATGGAGGTGGTAGGAGAAGAGCCCACCCCGGCAGAAGCCGAGTTTGCCAGAAAAGCGTATGACATTTCCGACCGGATGATACATTTCGACTATCAAGCTACATGGTGACCGTATGCCGTGCGGCTCGTACAGGACCGACTGCTTTCGTCTGTCCTTGTATGTGGCGGCGCAGATTCTTACCATACAAAATAAGCCGACGAGCCACTCTTCGGGCAGATGCTTTCTGATTTTTGTTGACAAGCCGATGACTTGTGCTGATTTCCGGTTTCTCCGGCACCGGGGAAGGCGGGGTTCCCCGGTGCCGGAGGTGGGGTTCCCCGGTGCCGAACCCCTCGTTCCCCGGTGTCGGAGAAGCAGCCCCTTCAGAAGGTGTTCTGAGTGGGGTAAAGACATCGCCGGAGATATACAATAAAATGTTTACATAAGTATGTTCCAAAAATTAACTTATAGCATCTGTCATTAAACTAAATTTCAGCATCTACTTACAGGCTAACTCCTTTAACTGAAAAACACACCCTCATCCCTTTGTTCTTCCGAATTATTGCGTATCTTTGCCACAATATGCAACTTTAATGCAACTATCATCAACTCTAAAAGACGGCTTATGAAGACCATCCGACACATTGACAATGACACAGAGAAGCAGAAAAGGGTGATTTTACCCCCCCTGCTGTAAACATGTTTAACCAAAAGAATATATCTGCGCACACCGCAGCAGCACTCCAGGCAAGCGCCTGTTCCAGAAGGAAACATTCCACGGGGCAGGCGCTTGTCGTGTCTTCGGCACAGGGCGATGCCATACGCCGCACCCCGGCATGCCGGCAGGCCAACGCCTACGAGGCCCCGCTGGTAGAGGTACTGGAGGTGGCCTGCGAGGCGGGCTACGCCGTGAGCCTGGGCGGATGGGACGCAACGGAAGACCTCACGCCGGAAGGGGGAGGGGAAATGAACTGACCGATTAATAACATCAATCATTTAATAACGAACGAACATGAAAGGTAAACTTTATGCGATGGCGGCACTGGCAGGCATCATGCTGGCAGCCTGCAACAACCAGGACGAGCCGACCGCAAACAACGGCTCACTGGAAGGGAC
>Ga0129308_1003634_pt1 | contig 10766 bp, 9 predicted proteins | sample L827metagenome_FD_94440 | JGI IMG/M metagenome (GOLD analysis project Ga0129308, IMG submission 94440) | Ring-tailed lemur group fecal microbial communities from Wisconsin, USA - L827 metagenome | ecosystem: Host-associated > Mammals > Digestive system > Large intestine > Fecal | place: USA... | reverse complement strand
CACCGTAACGGAGGCGGCGGAGGAGGATTACACCGCCAGCGCCGCCAACGCAGAGGGAACGATTGAGAAGGATGTGACAGCGGAGGTCAGCTTCACCAACACAAAGAACCAGTACGGCAGTCTGACTGTGAGCAAGACGGTTGCCGGCGAGGGCGCCGACCAGGCCATGGGATTCTCCTTCACCGTCACCCTCAGCGACAAAACCATCAACGGGGTCTATGGCGATATGACGTTTACAGGCGGTGTGGCACGCATTGCGTTGAAGCATGGCGAGCACAAAACCGCAGCCGGACTCCCTGTGGGCGTTGCCTACACGGTAAGGGAAGACAGGACGGAAGGCTACACCTCCAGCGCCGCCAACGCAGATGGTACGATCGCAAAGGGTGTGGCAGCGGAAGCCGCCTTTGTCAATACCAAGGATGCTGTTGATCCCGGATTGGAAACCGGCAAGCTGACTGTCAATAAGAAGGTCACCGGACTCGGGGGTGAGAAGTATCGGAATTTCACCTTTGTGGTCACCTTGGATGATAAGGCCATTCAAGGGCAGTACGGGGATATGTTCTTCGTGGATGGAAAAGCGGTCTTCACCCTGCGCCATGACCAGAGTGTCACTGCCGAGGGGCTCCCTGCCGGAGTTCACTATTCGGTTAGAGAAGAGGATAACGACGGCTACAGAGTCACAAAGAGCGGCGACGCTGGCGTGATCGAGGCGAAGAAGACTGCGGGAGCTTGGTTTATCAACTACAGGAGCTTCCTGGACGATCAGCCCAAGACCGGCGATGAGACCAAGCTGGAGCTGTGGCTGGCTCTTATGGGCATCTCCTTCTTTGGCGCGATTTCCTGTGTATGGGTTTCCGTAAGGAAGAAGAAAAAAGGCAAGTACAGTAAATAATGGAGCGATGGCGGTATGGTGGGTGCCTGAGATACCTGCCTGCCGCCATTTCCCACCTGTGTTTTGCACCCAATAACGCCATTGGAAAACCCTCCATGAACCGCTGTCAGGAAACTCTTTACATAAGGGAGTGCACAGTTATGAAGAAAAAAATAAGGCTGCCTGTCGTTCTGGCAGGCCTGTTTACGGTGGGATTTGTCTTTTCTGCCAGCATGGCCGTTAAGACCCTGTGGGATGCCCGGACGGAAAAACAGGCATTTGAGAAACTGGCGGAAATGATAGCCACTGTGCCAACAGAAAACACGCATCAGGAGAATACGGGAAGCATGCAGCCCACCAAAGAGGCAGATCAGCAGGATGCAGAAAGCACCCCGCCGGAAAACCAGGTGGAGACAGCGCTCTCTGAGGAGAAACAACCCTCCCCCTATGCCCCCCTGGCGGAACAGAACGCCGACTTCTTTGGCTGGATTTCCATTGCGGATACCGTAATCAACTACCCGGTGATGCACACGCCGGACGACCCGGAGCGTTACCTCCATCGGGACTTTGACGGCGGGAGCTCCCAAAGCGGTGTTCCATTCCTGGCCGCTTCCTGCTTTGAAGACTGCGGGAATTATCTGATTTATGGGCACAATATGAAAAACGGAACCATGTTTGCCTCACTGCTTTCCTATGCCAACAGGGAATATTGGAGGGAGCATCCCGTCATCCGGTTTGACACCCTTACGGACACCGGAGAGTATCAGGTGCTGGCAGCATTCTATTCCCAAATTTATGAAAGAGAAGCGGGAAATGTTTTCCGGTACTATAATTATACGGACATCCAGGAGCCTGCTGTCTTTGAAGAATATGTCAGGCAGGTACAGGCAGCGGCACTGTATGATACGGGAGTCGATGTGACATACGGTGACGAACTGCTGACACTGTCAACGTGCAGCTATCATACAGGGGACGGACGTTTTGTGGTAGTGGCACGAAAGCGCAGCTAATAGGTCCGGGCTGCCGCAAAAGACGGCATCCATGCAATATGAAAGCGGGAGAAATCACAAGAAAACGTGATTTCTCCCGCTGAATATTTGGATCAACGTTGGCGGTATCAAGTCTAAAGGCGCCAAAAAATCCTGAAAACCGATGGTTTTCAGGACACATGGTGGAGATAAGCGGGATCGAACCGCTGAGCGCTTGAATGCTATTCAAGCGCTCTCCCAAGCCATCCGGAAACATACCCCCAGATAATAGCCCACCAAGGGGTGAAGAATATTGGTAATAGCTCCCTTTGTGTAGTCTTGAAAATTTTTGCTTTTTCGAGTGCCTACTTTAAGGGGACTATATCAGAGCGTCAACTTGCAGCGCTTTCGTTTATTCTCCATTGCCGAACAGTACAACCCGGTTTCGGCCCTGCTGCTTTGCCCGATACATTGCCTGATCCGCCTGGGAGATGGCAGTGTCCAGAAGCCCCGTTTCCCAGGATGGGTGAAAGGAAATGCCCATACTGACCGTAATTGTGGTTTCACTTCCAGCGGGGCCCGGGATCCGCACAGCGGCGATGGATTGGCGAATCTGCTCGGCCTTCTCCACGGCCAGATCATACTCCAGTCCGCACATCACGAGGATAAACTCCTCCCCACCATACCGAACGGCCCGGAAGTCGTTATCCCTTGCGTAAGAGGACAGCTCCGACGCAACCGCCTGCAAGCACGCATCTCCCATCTGGTGGCCGTAACGGTCATTATACTGCTTGAAGTGGTCAATGTCCAGGAGGAAGACGGTCAGAGAGCCCATATGGATGCCGTATCTTTCCAGAGGGGCTCTCACCCCTTCTTCCAGATAACGCCGGTTGCCGAGGGCTGTCAGCGCATCGGTCATGGAGCGCATATCCAATTCTTTGTTGGCGGCCTCCAGCTGTTTGTTCTTCTGGTCAATAATCATCCGGTCATATACGCTGGTCAGACGGGTGCTGTATATGCGATAGGCATAGATAATGGACAGCAGACACATAAAAATGCTGTTTACCAAGACGCTGAATACATTCTCCTGCCCGTAAGGGGTGGTAAGTACCAGCACATCCGTCAAAGCGCAGGTGAAAAGAAACAGAATGCTCAGCACAAAGGGCGGCACAACCAGGAAAATCGCCATGGCAGGCAGAGTGGAACAATATACAATGATGCTCACCCCGCCAAGAGAATCCAGGTAGGAAATGCTTACAACCCACAGGCAAAGCAGGATGCCGAACATTGTGCAGATTCTGCTGTGCTGCCGCCAATTATGGATGGAGCGTTTGTGCAGGGGCAGAAACACAAGGAACCAGGTCAGCAGCACCGCATCGGTAATCACATAGCGGAGCCTGCGATAGTTTAAAAAAATGCTGCCGGGACGCATGGTAAAGGTCAAAATCATGAAGATCTGCATGAACATGATGACGACGGCCACCAGCCGCTCAGAGCGGTAATTCATGGCGATCACATCCAGCTCCAGCTGCTCACGGTACTTCTCTTCAAAGGGAAAACGGGTGAGGAAACGCAATATATCCTGTAATTTATGAACAATTTTCATGGATAAACTCCTAAATGAGAAAATTTTTAATACACAGGCCCGCAGGACAGGCCGGCTCCGCAAGGCAGCACATGAGCAGTATAGCACACTTTCTTTCAAATTTCAAATCAACTGTGCAATTTTTCTCCGGGAAATACCGCACAGCAGACATATTCGCAAAATAGAATATCCAGACTTCAAAAAGCGCTGGACGATACCATCTGCCAACGCCGGGCAATGTCCTCCGCTCCATGCGGGAGCGGGGCTGGCGCTTCATAAAAAGGCTGGTACAATTTTTGCTGTCTACTATCCTGGTATGGTTCATTTGGCCATTGAATTTCCCCCTAAAGCAGATTTTAGGGTCTGCTTTAGGGGGGATCATATTATGTCACTCCGCGTTTATGATTCAACGGGGGCTCTTTGAACCATGAAGTTATCCACATACAAGTCGGATTTACCGTTGGATTCGATATAAACCCGCAAGGCAGGTAAGTCTTTTGGAAGGCGGATCACTCCTCGAACCGTAGTATACGCTCCCGGCTGAACGGTGGCCACAATGTAATTGGGCCAGAGCTGGTCAATCTCCCCGGACAGCTTAACCTCTGTGTCCTCCGACTTAACATCGAAAGATACCTCTACTTCCATACCCAGGTACGGCGTTATATCATAGCTGATCCCGTAGTACGCTTCTGCCCGGTTGCTGAGCCTGGCACAAAGGTTTCCATCCTCTTCCAAAACAGCCAAGGTTCCGGCTCCTTGCCAACGGGTGGTAAAAGGCATGGCTCCATCCTCCAAATCGACACTGGCCTTTCCAATCCTTACGGAAATATCATCTACATAGTAATCCGCCGAGCCGGATGTCTCAATAAAAATTTGCGCAGAGGTACGATCAGCCGGAATGGGAAATACACTGCGAAGCTCCGTCCAGTCATTTTTGACAGCAGGAACTTCTGCTGCCAGGTTCTCACCATCTACTCCCATTCGAATTGTGTCATCATCGGTTTTCACAAAGGCGCAGATTTCCACAACCCTTCCTGTGTATTTGCTCACATCCAACATCACCGTGGCCTCCTGGGCCTGACGGGTAACCTGTAAAGCATACCTGCCGCTGTGGGCTTCCTGGGAGGTTTTTGCAAGCTGGGGCATGTGTCCAACGCCCCTGGGGAGCATAACGTGGGATGCAGCTTCAAAATTCTCATTCATTCCCACCAGCTTCACCGATACATCATCAATGTATATATCCGCCTTGCCATTGGTCTCAAAATAGAGACTTAATCCGGACAGATCACTGGGGATGGTATAGCTGCCTCCGATGGGAACCCAATCCCCGCCAACACTGCTCGCAGCAGCAACGGTAGGCCATGTACCGTCAATATCTGCAGTAAGCTTCACTTGGGAATCTTCGGTTTTGACCCAGGCGTGAACGGATATGGTCTGACCGGCAAAGCGAGACACATCAAAGCTGGCACCATGCCAGGATTCCGTTCTGCCGCTATCCAACAGCGCTCCATTGCCGGAATGCGTCACTTCACTTTGCACCGCAACATTGCCGCCGCCCCGCTTCCAGAAGCCAGACTCCGACTTGTCAGTTTCCGCCTCATCAAAAGTAAAGAATGCGTCTGAAAAGTCCGGTGCTTCATATTCTGGCTGAGGCATGGGCTCACCGGTTTTGGCGTTGACAATCCCTGTGAATGCGGGCTTGGCGGTAAGGTCTCCCCGGAAGATCAGGGGAGAGGATTCCTTCTTCCAGGAATTATCATCCGTCAGGCCCCAAATCGTCACGCCGGTTAAATTGGCTCCCTCTTTCTTTGCATCCAGCAGCGCACGGAACAGCGCATAGTAGAACTGCCCTTGGTTGTACTCCGCTTTTTCTCCGGAAGAGCTTCTGGTCACATCCAATTCGGTAATTTGCACTTCATACCCCGCTGCGCTGAACAGCTTCAGTGCCGTAATATAACTGTCAATATCCGTGGTATCAGACAAATGGCCCTGCATACCGATGCCATCCAGGTATCCCGCCTGGGCAATCGGCTCAACCGCACGAAGAATGGCATCCCGTTTCCTGGGCTGGAACTCATTGTAGTCGTTGTAAAAAAGCTTCGGCTGAATGGCTTTAACAGCCTCCGGGTCGGTGGGGTCAATGCCATACAGCCCAGCGTATTCCACGGAATACTGCTCTGCGGCTTCCCGGGCGTACTGGAAGGCATCGAACAGAAATTCCTCTCCGATGATCTGGTACCAGTAGCTTTCCCGCATATCTCTGGAATTTGCGCCGGGTTCAATGGCCTCGTTCACCACATCCCAGGCGTAAATCACGTCACCATAGCCATTGGCGTACATATACTCCATGACATGGTGAATGTAGCTTTCCATCCGGAGTTTCATCGTCTCCGCATCCACCAGGCACGCCGGATCCAGCTTGTTGTCGGACTGGTATACCGGTTTATAGCCCTTGCAAAACACTGCGTCCTCACACTGGGAATGCCAGATCAGCGTATGTCCACGCACCGGCATCCCGTTTTCTTTGGCCCAGTCCAGCATCTCAATTGCCGCCCGGTTATGTCCAAATGGCAAATTGGTTTCTGTGGCTTCGGCGCTGGAATACGCCATGTTGTAGGCGGGCTTTAGCTCGTTTCCAAAGGTGATGGAGTTAAACTCTTTCAAGATCAGCGCTTCTTTATCAGCATTGCCAATTTCAGATAGACGATTATTCCAATGGCTGATTGCTTCGCAGGCTACGCCAATCCGAAAATCTTCGGCATACAGCTCCCGAAGCTCCGGATACGCAGCAAAGCGCTCGGCCTGTTCAGCAAAGACAGGCCCAGCTCCAAAGCCGCTAAGCGCCCCGGCGGTCACTGCTGCGCTGAGAAGCGCACATAGCTTTTTCCAGGAATAAAACTTTTTCACGATATATGCTCCTTTCCTTCTTAGGACTGCCCTCATATTTCTTCCTCAGGCAATCTTTTTATCCAAAATATCTCTAACTCAAATCTAAGGAAGCTCTGATTAAATCGGCAAGAGCAGGCAGCAGAAGATTTTGGCACAGCCGAAAGTTCTGAAAATGGAGGAATACTGTATGTATTTCCCATTTTCAGAACTGCGCGGATGGGGCAAAAGATTCGCTGCCCTGCCGCAGGCGATTTATTCAGAGTTTCCCTAACTCAAAGCGCCGGAATCTTTGAGGGTATCCATTATCTTCTTTGCAATGGCAAGATTTCCTGCACTGTTGGGATGGATGGTATCGGGAAACCACTCCCGATGTTCCCGGGTTACAGCATATAAATCAATACAGGGAACACCGCACGCCTGTGCGACAGCGTGCACAACCGGCCGCAGTTCGTCCCGCAGGATCTGCTCATTGCAGCTGGTTTTTCCGGGATGTTTGGTAAACACCTTGGGCGGGATCAGTATAAACAGGTCTTTTATGTCCTTTTGCTGGTAATGTTGAAGGGTTTCCAGCAATTCGCTGCGAAATTGTGCAGGGGCCCAATTGATGCGTTTACTGTCGTTGGAACCCAGCATCAGCAGCAGAATGTCTGCATCCGAATTCCAAGCTGCCTTTCCGATTTTCTCCGAAAAATATGGCTTGTCTGAAGAAGACAAAAGACTTCGATCACTCAGGCCGTAGTTAATGACGGTGTATTGATTGCCCAGCAGCCGGATCAGGCATCCGGGATAAGACCATTTCCTTCTTCGCCCCAATACACCCATGCCGTAAGTAATGCTGTCCCCTACACAGGCAATGCGGATGGGGCCAGTGCCGAGCGTCATAATCGAGGGATTCATCACTCGATAATACGCCGCCGCTGCCACAAAAAAACCTGCACCAATGACAATTAAAGCGCCCCAAAAATCATTCATTTTCTACCACATCCTAAGGAAACTCTGAATATAGCCGTGGCCGTACCTCCCAATAGACCAATTCGTAATTCTATAATAGCCTATTTGACGCAGACTGGCAAGCAAAAATCCAAAAATTCTGTGAAAAAGCAGTAATATGCTGATCGTGTGTCGTTCTGCACATTCCCACAAATGGACAGCCTTCTGTACCCTGGACGAAGCTCCTATGACCTATAAGGGTATGGATGAGATCATCTCTCAGATTGGGCCTGCGGTCCAAATTGTGGAGCGGATTGCCCCCGTTTACAACTTCAAGGCAGCCGAATAACTTTTAACCACAAGTTGAATGACAAATCTGAAACCTTATGCTATACTGATTTCAGAAATCAGGAACAACTGCTTTTACAGAAAGGACTCAATCATGAAGACTGTTACTTCCGCTTTTGCTGATTGTGAATGTCAAGCTATCTTCCAGCACGAGGAAAATAGCTTTGCAAAGCACACTCATTTTCAGGATAAGCAGAAGTATCAGACCAGCATGGTATACCAGGAATAAGCCCTGGCATCATCCTATCTGAATTATTGAAAGCCGCTTGTCTTGAATGAGACAGGCGGTTTTTACGTCCGCTTATGGTCAAATAATTCAGGACAGGAGGTGTTTACGATGAACATTCCAACAGTTGACCTGGCACTGACCGGTGCCAATATTGTAAATCTACGGAAGGCTGCTGGCCTTAGCGTTCATGACCTGCAAATGGTCTTCGGCTTTAATTCTCCACAGGCTATTTACAAGTGGCAGAATGGGGTAGCACTCCCAACTGTCGACAATCTGATCGTTCTTGCAGCACTTTTTGGTGTTCTTATCGACGATATTCTTGTAACAACGCATTCCTGAGGCAGGGAGGCTGCTCCCTGCAAACCTGGTCCGCTCGTCTAAATGGTAAGGACACAGCCCTTTCAAGGCTGTAATGCTCGGTTCAAATCCGGTGCGGATCACCACAATAATGGGATATAGCCAAGCGGTCAAGGCTCCGGTCTTTGACACCGGCATCGCTGGTTCGAGTCCAGCTATCCCAGCCATGATACGGTACTCAAGTGGTTCAAGAGGACAGACTGCAAATCTGTTAGTCGCCGGTTCGAATCCGGCCCGTATCTCCATATGGTGCCTTCGTCTAGTTGGTTAGGACGCCAGCCTCTCAAGCTGGTAATACGGGTTCGAGTCCCGTAGGCATCACCATTTACGGAGCCGTAGCTCAGTCGGTAGAGCGACAGGCTGAAAACCTGTGCGTCGCTGGTTCAATTCCAGCCGGTTCCACCACATGGGTCAGTACAGTGCAACTGGGATTATCTCTGATTCTTCTTATGATGGCAGGAATTACCAAACAGCCACCTTGTGGCTATATGCCCGTTCCTTACCCTTATCATCGTAGTGATGGGTAGTGCCAAACAGTCCTTTGCGGCTGTATCCGTCTCTCGCCATGGTGTAACCTCCTTAATCCTCATCCAGTTCGTCAATGGCATCTTCGACCTGAGAAATCTGATCTTCCAGAGTCTCAATATCTTTTTCCCATGCTTCGTACTCATCAGAGTCATCATCGTCCGGCTCGTCCGCCTGTAAAATAGCCAGCTCCTGCTGTAGTTTTTCCAACAGGGCTTGTAATTCGGACACATTCATCTGATCCAAGTCAGGGAGGTCCTCAATGCCTTCCCGGATGGTTAGTGTGGCTCCGATTTTTACACGTAAACCCTTGCGTCCTGTTTGGGCAGATTCTGCTTCTTCGGCAAGGCTTTCTGCCACCTTTGGGTCGATACCGGCACTGCGTAGAACCGCCATGGTCAAAGCCTGGGGCATATAAGTATCACCATCTTCGGCGAAGACCAGACGGGTAGCATCCTCCGCCTCTGAGAGCAACCACTTCATATCGTAGAAATTGCTGTCTAACACTGCTTCCTGTTCTGCCTCCTCCAGGGTGGCAGCGTACATACCAGTGTTTAAGCCAGTAAGGTAAACATGATCCAGAAAGGTTTCTAACTTGGTTGCATCCATCTGGAGAATTGCTTCAAAATTAGTCATAGTTATGCACTCCTTTAAAAATATACATTATCCAAAACGGAATATAACTGGTTTGCACTGACTCGGGCATTACTGCGACCTTTTTGATACTTCCAAGTATTCTTCCGCAGATTGTGATATGCGCGTTTCTTCTTCTTGGCGATTTTTCGCTCTCGAACTCGGAAAGTATCATGTTCGACGATGTACTGAAGATATCCCATGATACTGTCACATCGGATTGCTTGGGAGTGGTGGCCGGGGACAATGCTGGGAATCCGCTCCGGCTTTTCATAGCTGTTCTTGTGATAAAGGAAAAGTTTCTTAGCTTTCCCATTCACGATGATACGCCACTTGCTGTGTGGGGTACGAATGTGGAGCTGGCCATCTTCCTGGCGGCAGGAAACGCCATTCTCCTGGCAGAACTGATTGACTGCAACTTGTTCTTTGCGAAGCCGGGAACCAACCGGGGAGCAGCAGTTACACATCCGATAGCCATGTTCTCTGGCTTCTTCTGGGGTATCGAAGTGTTGCTCGTACTCCTTGTTCATCCGCTGACGGATTTTGCAGTGGGGGAGGTGAAATACCTTCTCAGTGCTTTTTATGCTGTAGAATACCACTTGGGGTCATCTCCTTTCTCTGTATGGCATTATTATACAAATAGAATAGTCCCATAAAACGGACAGATAAAAAACCTCGCCGCCAGAACATAGTCTGACAGTGAGGTTTTCTGGCCCTGCTTATTGGGGATCTTCAGCTTCCAGCCGGTGTAGATCACATTGGAGGCCAATCCGTGCGGCGGCTTCCCTTGCCGAGGTACTTGGTGGCAATCTCCCAGAGAGTATCGCCCTTGACCACCGTATTCCTTCTTCTAACATTCGAAGAAGCATAGCTGTGGACTCCTTACCCCCAGAGAGGGATACTATTCGCTATATTATTTGTTCCTCGTTACACGATTTATTTCTTCCGTATCAAGAAATAAGCAAAATATAATCGCCACCTTTGGGATTGAACCTTCCCGGGTAGCGATTTTACTCTAAATCCTACGTTTTTTATAACATACAATAGAGAAGAAAGTTGGAAAATTACGTAATTCCAAATAGAATCAAGGAAAATCTGGCTCGAATTATTTGAGTTTCTCAAAATAAAATTGTAATTGTGAATGTTATAATTATAATCTGCATCTTAAAAAACCGGTCAATTATTTCTGCTGCATTTTTAGCATTCAACCGCAGAACTTCCCGGTTTTCAGAACAATTCAAAAATTTTATGTCTTGTATGTTATAAATTCGGAAGAATTCAGGTTTTACTGCAATTTGAAGGTATTTCGTAAGCGTCAAATCTCCCCCCGTAAAGGGACTGCCGGATACCTTGGTATCCGGCAGGAAAATCAAAATATGTCCGCTACAGGTGCTTCGCCGAGGAATGCATCCACAGCATCACCAATGGCAT
>Ga0129308_1003632_pt1 | contig 10775 bp, 10 predicted proteins | sample L827metagenome_FD_94440 | JGI IMG/M metagenome (GOLD analysis project Ga0129308, IMG submission 94440) | Ring-tailed lemur group fecal microbial communities from Wisconsin, USA - L827 metagenome | ecosystem: Host-associated > Mammals > Digestive system > Large intestine > Fecal | place: USA... | reverse complement strand
GAAAGCCTGCGGCGCCTTTGTGTTTAAACCCAACCAGGTGGGTACTGTGACGGAGGCCATGAATGCGCAGAAATATGCCGTGGAGCATGGCATGTTCTCCATTCCGTCCATACGAGCAGGCGGCGTCAGCGACGACCCCGTTGCGGATATGGGCGTCGCCGGCGGAGCGGCCGCCGTCAAACTGGGACCGCCCAAATTCGGCCATGCTATTCATATTATCAATTCGCTTTTGCGGGCAGAGGATGAATTGAAAGGGGCGAAACCCTTTGATTTTACACCGTTCATCAAGTTCAACGATTAGAAAACGGAGGTGAAGGCTGTGCCAATATTGTTGCCAGAGGACAGAAATATAAAGCTTCCCCAAATGCTTAAGGTCAGACAAAATTTTAAGGATGACAGCATTGACGACGTTGCCGCCCGAATCACTGAGATCGTCGCTCAGGAAAAATTTTCATCCCTGATCCGTCCGGGACAGAAAGTGGCCGTGGCCGTAGGCAGCAGAATGATCGACCGAATCCAGATCATGGTAAAGCAGCTGGTGGCCGAACTGAAACGATACGGCGCAGAGCCGTTTATCGTGACGGCTATGGGAAGCCACGGAGGAGGGACCGCCGAAGGCTGCAGGGGGATCCTGGAGGATTTTGGGATCAATGAAAAATCGGTGGACGCCCCGATAAAATCGGACATGGACGTAGTCAAATTGGGCGCTACAGAAGGCGGGATCGATGTTTATATGGATAAGAACGCCTACGAGGCGGATATGACCATTCTGGTCAACCGCATCAAGCCGCATACGGAATTCACAGGAAGGTACGAGAGCGGCATATGCAAATTGTCCACCATCGGCCTTGGAAGGCACGTGGGATGCACCAGCCTGCACAAGGGAGGAACGCTGAACTTTTCGACGATCATCCCCCAGGCTGCAGAGGTGGTATTTGACAAGGGAAATATCGGTTTTGCCATAGGAATCGTGGAGAACGCCTTTGACAAGGTCAAACTTATCGAAGGAATGACAAAAGATGAGATCTTTGACAGGGAACCGGAACTGCTGAAGATCGCGAAGGACTCCATGCCGTCCATTGGGATACCGGAAATCGATATTCTCGTGATCGAGGAGATCGGAAAGGATATTTCCGGTTTTGGCATGGATACCAATATTGTAGGACTGATAGGGCCGAAGAAGGATGAGCCGAATGTGCCGAAGATCGGGAAAGTGATCGTGCTTCGGCTCTCCGAGAAGAGCCACGGCAACGCCTGTGGGATAGGGCTTGCCGATCTGACGACCAGAGAGGTGTACGACAATATTGATTTTGAATCCACCTATGCCAACAGCTTTGCCTGTGACGGGAGCTTCGGGTATTGGACAGAATATATTCCCATCGTCATGAGCGATGAGCAGGAGGCCGTGGCCGGAGCGGTGAAAATGCTGCGAATGAAAGAACCGGGAGCGTGCAGGATCGTCAAGATCAAAAATACTTTGAATCTCAGGGAAATGGAAATATCAGAAACATTAAAGCCCTATATTGAGAAGGATCCGGAGCGCTTTACACTGCTGTAGGGCTGCCTGGGGATTTGCGATCACGCCATACCGCACAGAACGGGTACGGACGTAGAAGGACGCGTTGCAGAGTAAAACAACGCGTCCTTTTTTATGGAAAATTGATCTGCTTCCTATGCCGGACAATGCCGCCGAACTGCAATGCGGAATGCGCAAACTCAGGTTATCAATGGGAGATGAGATATCGGATTTTTTCTTTTTGCTCAAAAAAGCAGCTCAAAAACGAAAAGAAAATGGATGATAATTGAAAATTGTAAACAAAATGGATAATGTTGAACCGATTTTGGCGACGATTTTACCTATAAAATGAATAATTTATATATAATTACAATCAATTGAACCCAAATACCTATTATACAAGCGTTTTTTTTCTTTTGTGGGTGATTCAAGATGGCAAAAAGAAAAAATCAAGCGTTTTAGATTTTGATCCATTATGCAATTGAGCCATCTAAGACCTTTTTCACCTCATATCGCCCAGACGGGCACGATATAATTCTCACTGTCAAAAGCAGACAGGCGATCGCTGGTACAGAGCACCGCGCCGGTTCCCCGGTTCAGCGTCGCTTTCTCAATCACGCGAAAGACACGGGTGAGACGCTTGTCAGGCATGGCCGTTTTCTTGATCTCCATCGGATAAAGGGTTCCGCTATGGTGAAGCTGGCAATCCGGGAAGGATTGAATCATAGAGGTCAATATTCAAAGACAAAAAAAGAACCGCTGAAATCTCAACGGTTCCGATGGCGGAGGGCATGGGACTCGAACCCACGGGGCTGTTACACCTTACTCGCTTTCCAGGCGAGCTCCTTAGCCACTCGGTCAACCCTCCAAATCGCTTTCGCACCGTATGTCCCTTGATTATTGGACAAACGCGCTTTATTATATTACCCTATCCGGGGCTGAAAATCAATAGGATTTGTGAAAATTGTTGAAAAATATTTCACAAATTATTCTGCGCCGTTTCAGAGCGTTTTTATCTGTGCTATAATAACGCGTGGTGGAACCGGCGCGGCCGGCGGCGCTGACTGCCTGCGACGTCCGCGGACGGTCCAGCATACGGAGGAGGATGTCTGATGACGGAGAGAAGTACAAGGCAAACGGGGAAAAACAGGGATCCGGAGCGGATCGCTCACACCTTTGGCCCGTGCTGCGACAGCCGATGCCGAATTTTGATATTAGGGACCATGCCGTCGCCCAAGTCGAGGGAACAGGGGTTTTATTACGGTCATCCTCAGAATCTGTTCTGGAAGACGCTGTCCGACGTACTGGGACAGGAGGAGCCGGAACCTTCAGTGGAGGCCCGGAGGGCTTTCGCGCTGAAAAATCACGTGGCGCTGTGGGATGTGCTGGAAAGCTGCCGGATACAGGGGGCGGATGACAGCAGCATACGGGAAGCGGTGCCCGTGGATCTGTGGAAGATATTTGAGACGGCGCCGGAAATTCGGGCTGTCTTTACCACCGGGAAAAAAGCGAAGGAATTGTACGATAAATATAAGGAAGAGATGTATCGGAACTGTCCCGGCCGTGAACGGCTGGAGGCTGTCTATCTGCCTTCCACCAGTCCGGCCAACCGGGGGGTGCAGAAGACGGACCGTTACCGGGAATTGTGGGCGCAGGTGGCTGACGCGCTGAAGGACGGCTGACGCGGCGCGGGCAGAGGAAAACGTAATAAAATTCAGAGAGATGGAGAGACGATAAGATGGTAGAACAGAAAGAGAAAGAAGAACAGAAAGAGAAAGAAGAACAGGGACAGACCGGGCGGAATATAAAAGAAGAAGGAAGCAGCGCGCCGTCGGGCGGCGCCGGAAGATTGGATGAGCTTTACGGGAGACTGGCCGACCTGATCCCGGAAGCGCTGGCGGAAGACTTCGTGGGCAGAGGATTTGCAAAAGGAAAGTACTATGACGGCGCGGAGAAACGTATTCTGGTAGTGGAGAAGATCCCGCGGCCGGAAAGAGTTTCCGGCGCTGCCTGCGCGCACGCTGGAGGTCATGTAGGCGGGCACGGGGAGGATGATAAGGATTTCACGCCTGTGATCGCCCGCGTGGCTGCAAACCTTCTGGGCATCAAAAGCACGGAGTGGACAGATTATGTTGCCTGGACGTATCTGTATAAACTGGCGCCGCGGATAGGAAAGCCCGACAGCACAGTTTACAGTAAACAGAAGGCGCTCTGCCAGGAGATCATAAGAGAAGAGATCCGAACGCTGTCGCCCACTCTTGTACTGTTTCTCACGGGCTGGGGCGGCGTTTGGGATTTTGATCTGCCGCTGTCTTCCCTTCTGAAGGGCGAGGCTGTGGAGGGCTGGGGCCGTATGGAGAACGGGACGGATCTCATCGTCACCCGTTATGCGGTGCGCCGGCCGGAGGAGAAATTCGCGTCGGATATTCTGGAAAAAATACAGCAGCTGGAAGAGTTAGAAATGGGAGAAACGGGTATATAAAAAACAGTATTGTGCAGCCGGGAGGGACCGGCAGGCGGTCTCAACAGAAATATATGAAAAGAGGTTAGAGTAAAATGCAGTATTCGTATCATACGAGGGGAACTTGTTCTACGCAGATCTTTTTTGATCTGGAGGAAGGCAGAGTTCACAACGTACATTTTTTAAATGGATGTGACGGAAATCTTCAGGCCATCGGAAAACTGGTGGAGGGGATGCCGGCTGAAGCGGTCATCGAGCGCTGCGGCGGGATCTCCTGTGGAAATAAACCGACCTCCTGCGGCGATCAGCTGGCCACGGCGCTGAAGCTGGCCATGCAGGAAGAAGAACGGGCCGCCGTTTCCGAAGCGGTGGAAGAGCAGCTGAAAGAAGCGTAGCGTTTCAGATGTACTCATGTACTTAAACGAACGGAGGCGAAGCCTGAGAAAGGCTTCGCCTCCGTTTTGTTCTGCGGACATGGTGCAGGCTAGAGCCAGTTATCGGAAGCGTAGTCCAGCAGATCGGGACAGCCCGGAGCGCTCAGACTGATGCCGGTATATCCGATGGAAGTCACCAGGTGGCGGGTGGAATATCCTTTTCGCAGCTCCGCCAGATCGTTGGCCAGAATATAGTCCATGTTGTTTTTTATACACAGCTTTCTGGCAACGTCGATGAGATGTTCCTTCGTCACATTTTCAAGCAGTTTGCAGCCGATGAGAGTAGCGGAGGGGAACCATCCGCGCAGATTGGAGATCAGCTTTGTAGTCAGCGTCAGCTTTACAGTGAGATTGGGTTCGTAACTGCTGATCTTCGTGCTGTCGTTTACTTTGCACCGGGGCGAAGTGAGCACGGAGAGGATGAGCGTTTCCATGTCCGCAAGCCCCAGAGAACCGGGTCCTGCCTGCTGAAGGACGCGGGTTAGTTCGGCGGCCAGATCTTCCATGCGAAAGCTGAATTGGGGCTTGTAATCTCCCACGGCAGAGGCGTGAATGACCGTATCATAAGGCTTTAGGGTGCGCGTTTCGGCCTGAGATTCCAGAGCGGCGTACATATCTGCGGTGGTCTCGATGGGGATGACCAGAAGATCATCCGCCTCCGCCATTTTATATCGCTCAAACAGGTTGCTGCGGGTGACGCTTTCCGTCGCGATAAGGCAGACAAAGTCGCCGTTCTGCAAAGCTCGCCGGGCCAGATTCAAACTGAGCGATCCGGTGGACATATTGGTGATCTTCATGACTTCGTCGATGGGTTCGTTGGTGGGTCCTCCTGTAATGAGAATACGCTTCATGTGAAATGCTCCTTTCCTATGGGCTGTGTGACCGCGGCCTCTGAACAGCCCGCGCCTGCCGACGGCTTTGATCCTGAAATGACGCCAGGGCGAAAATGTGAATCGATACGTGTGTTCCGGGCCTGCTGCAATGGCATAATTATACTCTTTTTATTTTGCACTGGGAAGCGGGTAGTTTGGGTTTTGCAAAATAAATGAAAGGCATGTCGCACTTCGTCGAAATACTTCGATTTTCGCTGAATGACAGGCGTTGAAGATGACAAAAACGCTGTGATAAAATAAATGTCGGAACATATTTTAAAAAAGCGGACGAAGGAGAAACGAATGACTATTTCACTGGGGGAATTTCTGCAGCAGATCATCGACAATCCAGCGCTGCTTATCACGGTGATCCTCACTCTCGGCGTCGTTCTGGTAAACGGCTGGACGGATGCGCCAAACGCCATCGCCACATGTGTATCCACGCGCAGCATCGAGCCGCGGGCAGCGATCATCATGGCGGCGATTTTTAATTTTCTGGGAGTTCTCGTCATGACCACGGTGAACGCTACGGTGGCCCAGACAATTTACAATATGGTGGACTTTGGAGGAAATGTTCACAGCGCGCTGGTAGCCCTGTGCGCGGCGCTGTTCGCCATCGTGCTCTGGGCGACGGCGGCCTGGTACTTCGGTATTCCTACAAGTGAAAGTCACGCGCTGATCGCCGGACTTTCCGGGGCGGCCATCGCTCTGCAGGGCGGACTTTCCGGCGTGGATCCCACAGAGTGGATCAAGGTGATATACGGGCTGGTGCTCTCCACTTTCCTCGGTTTCGGTATGGGAAATCTGACGGTGAGGATCGTGGAACTTGCATTTCGCAGGACAGAACGGAAAAAAGCCCATGCGTTTTTCCAGAAAGCCCAGGTGGCGGGAGGAGCAGCCACGGCTTTTATGCACGGAGCCCAGGATGGACAGAAGTTTATGGGCGTTTTTATGCTGGGACTGTTTCTCGCCGGGGGCAGGGGAGATGTGGACCATTTTGTCATCCCTGTGTGGCTGATGATATTGTGCTCTCTGGTCATGGCGCTGGGAACGTCCATCGGGGGATATCGGATCATCAAGGCGGTGGGCATGGACATGGTGAGGCTGGACAAACATCAGGGGTTTTCCGCAGATGTAGCGGCAGTGGGCTGTCTGTTCCTTTCTTCGCTGACGGGAATTCCAGTGAGCACGACGCATACCAAGACTACGGCCATCATGGGAGTGGGAGCGGCGAAACGGCTGAGTTCAGTGAATTGGGGCGTGGTAAACGAGATGGTGCTCACCTGGGTACTGACGTTTCCGGGCTGCGGCCTGATCGGCTTTCTCATGGCCCAGCTGTTTATGCGGCTTTTCTGACGGCGGTCTGGGGCTGTACAAAAAAAGGAGAGCGTGCCGGCGCAGTCTGTGGTAGAATAAGTACGGGAATCTGAGCCGGCGGATGCGGACGGCTGACGGGGATTCGCGGACGAATGGGACCGGCGGATGACAGTGGATCGGCCGGTGAGAAATGTGGAGGATAACAAATGGCCAGAAAAAGGGACATGGATTATTTTGACGGTTTTGTGAGCCTGGTAAACTACTCCTGCGAGGCGGCCGCCTTTTTGGAGAATATCGTGGAGCATTACGATCCGGGCTGCCTGAATGAAAAGATGAAAGAGGTGCATGCCATCGAACATCAGGCGGATATCGAAAAGCATCTGATGATGCAGAAACTGGCGAAGGAATTTATCACTCCCATCGAGCGGGAGGATATCATGTCCATGGCCCACGAGATCGACAACGTGACAGACGCCATCGAGGATGTGGTCATGCAGATGTACATGTTCAATATCCGCAGCATACGGAAAGAAGCGGAGGCCATGACGCGTATCATCATCAATTGCTGCGATGCGCTGCGGTCTGCGCTGAAAGAATTTCACAACTTCCGTAGATCTGAAAACATCCACAAGCTGATCATCGAGGTGAACCGGCTGGAGGAAGAGGGCGACAGGACGTACACGGAGGCGGTGCGGCAGCTGTATCAGGAAAAGACGGACGTGCTGGAGATCATGGGCTGGACCAAGATATTTGGGTGTATGGAAAAGTGCTGCGATGTGTGCGAGAACGTATCGGACGTCATAGAAAGCGTCATCATGAAAAATTCGTAGCAGTGCAGGGACAGAAAAGCGGAGGCGGAAATGGACGGAGCAAGAGTGGACGGCAGGGCGGCGGACCAGCTGCGGCCCTTCAAAATAACAAATAATTACCTGATGTATCCGGCGGGTTCGGTGCTGGTGGAAGCTGGAAATACAAAGGTGATCTGTACGGCCTGCGTGGAAGAAAAAACCGCCAAGCATCTCACCGGGACGGGACAGGGCTGGGTGACGGCAGAGTATGGCATGCTCCCCGGATCCACGGGCAGCAGGAAGGCGCGGGACGTGTCCCGGGGAAAGGTCGACGGCAGGAGCACAGAGATCCAGCGTCTCATCGGCCGCTCGCTGCGCTCTGTGGTCGATATGGATAAGCTGGGAGAGCGTACCATCCGCATCGACTGCGATGTCATCCAGGCGGACGGCGGAACGCGGACGGCGTCCGTCACGGGAGCCTTTGTGGCCATGGTGGAGGCGATGAAAAAGATGAAGGAGCAGGGACTGATCGGAGAGATCCCAGTCCGTTCCTTTGTATCGGCAGTGAGCGTGGGAAAGGCAGGCGGATGTGCGCTGCTGGACCTGTGTTACGAGGAAGACTCCCAGGCTCAGGTGGATATGAATGTTATCATGACCGACCGGGGAGAATATATTGAAGTACAGGGAACGGGGGAGCAAAGCCCGTTTTCCGAGCAGGAGCTCATGGAGCTGCTGGGCCTGGCCAAAAAGGGATGCGGGGAGCTGCACCGGCTGCAGGCGGAGATCATCGGCGATCTGACGCCGGCAGAAGAGAAGCGGGTCACCGTGGTGGCGGCCACTCAGAATAAACACAAGATCGAGGAGATCTCGGCCATTACCGGGGAGTTCGGCATGGACATCGTGTCGCGCAGAGAGGCGGGCGTGCCGGATTTTGAGGTGGTGGAAGACGGCGATACCTTTGAATACAATTCGGAGAAAAAGGCCAGAGAGATCATGGAAGTGTGTCAAAAGATCACCATAGCCGACGATTCCGGTCTGATGGTGGACGCGCTGGACGGGGCGCCGGGCGTGTACTCCGCCCGCTTTGCGGGAGACGGCTGCGACGATGAGGCAAACAACGATAAGCTGCTGGAACTGCTGCGGGATGTTCCCATGGAGAAGCGTACCGCCAAATTCGTCTCTGTTATCACTATGGTGTTTCCCGGCGGAGAGACGCTGACTGCCCGGGGAGAGTGTCCGGGGCATGTTGTGTTTGAACGCCGCGGCGACAACGGATTCGGATACGATCCGCTGTTTGTGCCGGAAGGGTACGAACAGAGCTTTGCGGAGCTTTCCGGACCGGAGAAAAATAAGATCAGCCACCGGGCCAGGGCGCTGCAGAAGTTGAGGGAGCTTCTGACAGAACGCAGCGGAAGGTAAGAGCAGGCGTGGGAGCGGAGAGGGATGGAGCGGCAGTGGATTTGGGGGAATGAGGATGACGAAGAAGCGGACGACGGATATTCTGATGCAGGTGATCAAGTGTCTGCAGGATCCGTATTATCAGGGGAGAGCGGCGGAGCTGGCGTTCTATTTCATTATGTCCATGGTTCCCATCGCGATCCTGCTGGGCGAAGCGCTGAACATCTTTTCCATCTCCATCAACGTGGTGCGGGACCTGATCGGTCAGTATGTATCAGGTGATATGGCGGATGCTCTGCTTGAATATCTGACGTATTCGCCAACGGGGACCTTCAGTCTGGTCTTCATCGTGTTTGCCCTCTGGGGAGCCTCGAAGGTCCAGTTTTCTCTGGTGTGCATCTCCAATTACGCTTATACCGGGGAGACTCTCGTGAAGGGGTATATCAGAGAGCGTCTGCGGGCCATCAAGAACATCGTGTTGACGATCTTCATGCTGGTCTTCAGTCTCATCGTCATGGTCTACGGGGAAGTGATCCTTGATCTGGTGGGACTTTATATGGAAAAATTTCTTCACATCACATTCAATATCAGTGATATATGGTATCTGCTCCGCTGGCCGGCGGCTATCGCCGTGTACTTTCTGACGGTGAGCTACAACTATTATTCGCTGCCGGCGAGAAAAAAACCTTACAGGAAGTTCCTGCCCGGGAGCGCGGTGGCCGCTGCGGGAATGCTGATCGCTACCTGGGTCTATTCCTATTACGCCAGGGTGTTCGCCAACTTCGATCTGCTGTACGGCGGCCTGGCTTCCATCGTGGCTCTGCTGTTCTGGTTCTATATCCTTGGAATGATCCTTATTGTAGGAATTCTCACCAACGTGGCCTGGGAAGCCTATCCGAATCCGAAGCGCAGGTAAGCCGTGAAACAAATGCCAATTGAAAACAGCCTGAAACAATAAAGAAGCGTACCGCTGACCGGAACAGATCTGATCCGGTGCGGTACGCTTTTCTGTTGAACGTCCTGTCTTTTCGGTATGGTCTCCGCCGTTTCCTCAGCGGTTCTGAATGACGCGTACGCTGATGATGCCTTCCTCGGCGTCCAGGGCTCTGCGCAGCGCGTCCTCATCCACCTGGGAATCCACATCGATGAGGGTGCAGGCCAGATCGTTTTTGCTGCGGTTGATCAGATCGCTGATGTTGATGTTCATGTCAGCGAAGATACCGGTGATCTTGCCCAGCATGGCTGGTACGTTTTTGTTCAGTACGCAGACGCGGCCCATGGTGGTGACGGGTCCCAGACTGCAGGCCGGGAAGTTGACGGAGTTTGTGATATTTCCGTTTTCCAGATAATCCATGAGCTGATCCACTGCCATCATGGCGCAGTTGTCCTCCGCTTCCTGAGAGGAGGCGCCCAGATGAGGAATGCAGACCACGCCGGAGTGATGGAGCACCGTATCGTTGGGGAAATCGGTCACATACTTGCGGAGCAGCCCGTTTTTCAGCGCGTCCAGCAGATCCTTTTCCACCACCAGAGAGTCGCGGGAGAAGTTCAGCAGGCAGGCGCTGTTCTTCATCTGTGCAAAGCGGGTGGCGTCGAACATGCCTTTGGTGCTTTCCATGGCGGGCACGTGGATCGTCACGTAATCGCATTTGGGAAGCATCACGTCAAGACTCTGTGCCACGGGGATCGTATTGGAGAGCGCGTGGGCCGCGTGCAGAGTAATGTAGGGATCGAAGCCTACGACCTTCATGCCCAGCTGTTCGGCGGCGTTTGCCACGAGAACGCCGATGGCGCCCAGGCCCACCACGCCCAGAGTCTTGCCCATGATCTCGCGTCCGGCGAACTGAGATTTACCTTTCTCGACCGCCTTGGCCGCGTCCTCTTTCAGGCCGTTGGCCCAGAGGATCGCTTCGGGGATATTTCTGGCCGACATGAGAATGCCTGCCAGAACCAGTTCTTTTACGGCGTTGGCGTTGGCGCCGGGCGTGT
>Ga0129308_1003631_pt1 | contig 10777 bp, 4 predicted proteins | sample L827metagenome_FD_94440 | JGI IMG/M metagenome (GOLD analysis project Ga0129308, IMG submission 94440) | Ring-tailed lemur group fecal microbial communities from Wisconsin, USA - L827 metagenome | ecosystem: Host-associated > Mammals > Digestive system > Large intestine > Fecal | place: USA... | reverse complement strand
CCCGTGGTCTCCCCCGATGGGCCGAAGCCGCCGGTACCCGGCGCGCTCCCTGTCCCCGTGCCCCCGGTGGTTCCTCCGGTTCCGCCTGTCCCCGTTCCGCCTCCCGGCACGACCACGCCTCCTGGACTCCCGCCGCCCTCGTTTCCATCCGTCTCATCCTTGGGTACGCCCGAATTGTGTTCATCTCCCGTGTCAGGCTGCTGCGTCCCGTTGATCGTCACCATGCTCCCGTTGGTCAGTCCCTCGATGTCGTTGACCATGGTCTCGTTTTTGCTCACCAGCAGGATCCCTGTGGGCAGGCCCCTGCCTTCCTGCAGGCTCAGACTGTCTCCCGTGAGTTCTCCCGTCACCCGAAAGGAGAAGCTCATGATCGCCACTCCCGTCTCATCTGCCGTGATAAACCCGTCCTCGTCTGATCCGTCCGGCGCGCCCTTGGATTCCCCGTCCGCGTAGATGGTCAGCGCCATGCTTCCTTCCGACGGGTCCACGCTGTCTCCCACCACGTTCACCCAGCCCGTTCCCTCCCTGCTGTTGTACAGCGGAGCGATGGGCGTGATCGTTGCCAGCAGGTCGTCGGTAGCCTCATTGCTTCCCACATCCGACGGTCTCAGCTTCGCCGGATCGTACTGAATCTGAAACTGCAGTGTGCTGAATACAGCATTCTTTACGGTCAGCGTCAGATTCCGCTGCTGCGCTCCGCCCACGACCGCTCCTTCGTCAAAAGTCATCTCGATGGAAGGACGATCCCCGGCCGCCCAGACAGGTTCCGCCGTCATTCCCGCTCCCAGCCCGGTCAGGACCAGCAGCAGCGCCGCGCACAGGGCCGCCGTCCGCGGTCCCAGTCTCCTGCTCCGCCGACTGCTCCCCGTTATGGGCTGCGGCCTTTGCCCTCCGATCCTTTTCTTCCCTATATTCCAGTCTGATTCCGTCCCGTTCTTTCCTCTTTTTTTCATGGAATTTCCTCTCCGTTTCGTCTGTCCTGGTTTCTTTCTCTATTTTAACCGGCGCTGTCTGTACGCCGCGTTGCTTTCCGCTTCATCAAATGGATTCGGAAACAGCCGGGGCGCGCCCCGGCCTGTTTCCGTCTCTTTTCTGGTCTTCGGTCTCCTGCAGGATCCGTTTTCTGGTCTGTTCCTCAGGTCCTTCTTTTGTCCGTTTTCCGGCCTGTTTTTCGATCCATTTTCGGTCTCTGTTCCCTGGTCCGGCAGGCGGTCCTGCAAGGCCCGCCTGTCTCCTGCCGTTCTTTTGTTCGATTTTTTTCCGCTCTGCGTCCTTACAGCAGACGCTCCACCGGAGTCTTTCCATAATTTCTCAAGAGCACGCCCAGGTCATAGGCGTTGATGAAGCCGCTTCCGTCGAAGTCCGCATAGACGATCGTTCCTGTGCCGTCGTCCGTTCCTCCGCTTACCGCATCCTTCAGATACACGTCCAGCAGCCTCGCGCGGTCCGCCGAATCGATCTGATTGTCCGCCGTCAATTCTCCCGCGTACAGCGGCAGCGTCGACAGCACCAGATCCTTCTCCACCTTCACCTGCTTCGTCGTCGGCAGGTAACCGTTGGCGCGGATCACCAGCTTGTACGTATTGTTGGGCATTCTGTACTCCAGGATCCCGTCTGGCTTTACGCTCACCGAACCCAGATCGTTCACGATCGTGTTGGCATTATCCAGTACGTCGAAGGTGATCCACTTGGTGTTCTCTCCCGTCAGCTCCGAGTTGATCTTCGTCGTGATGTAGAAGAACTCCGCTTCCTTGAGGTAGACCAGATCCAGCGCCTCACTCCCCGCTTCCGTTCCGGACAGCTTTCCGTACCGGAAGTCATCCATGATGTTGCTGGCTTTGGTCTCTCCAACGTTGTAGATCTCCAGCGCATTCACGATGCTGGTCATATCCTGATCCGCCGTCACCTTCAGATAGAATTCCATCACGTTCTCATAGCTGTCAGAGAGGTCCGCCGCTCCGCCTTTGGGCGTCTCCAGCGTCACCGCAAGCTCTGTTCCGTCGCTCTTCAGCGAGGTGACGTCCACAAACTTCAGGAAGGAGCTCTGCAGGTCTTTATATGCGCCCGCCGTTCCCGCCTTCTCCTCGTCCATGGTTCCCGTAAAGACGTTGTAGTTCTTGTCCGCAAATCCTTCGATCACGGTGCTGTCTTTGATCTTTACCCGGAAGGACGCGGTGTCGAAATACCCCTCGGCCAGTCTCACCTTCAACGTCGCCTTCTGGCTTCCCTCAAACTGCACGACCTCCAGTCCGATCTTCGGATCTGCTGTGGAAATATGCACATTCACATGGTATGTGACGGTCCCGGTTCCGTCCGGGCTGGCCGCCTCGACCAGCAGGTCCTGTCCGTCGGTTACGGTGACGGACGCAATGCCGGAACGCAGCAGCTTGCCCTGTGTCTCCGCCGGATCCTCCGTCAGATTTACAGCGACTCCGCCCACGGTCACCGCGCTTCCCGACAGCGCCGTTACCTTGAAGTCGATCTGCGTTCCATCGGTCTTTAGCAGGTACAGGTCATACGTCTTGACGGTGGAGTCGAAGCCGAACTGACCCCACTTTCCGGTCTTCAGCAAATACAGGTCTCTGGCCCGGTCAAAGGCCGCTCCGCTGGTCTGCGCCGCTGTCAGATCGGTGATCTGGAAACCATCCTCCACATAGGCGTCGTCCACTGCAAACACGGCGGTGTAGGCGGAGCTGTCCGCCGCCTTCACGGTCAGCGGGTTGATGGCGCTCTCCGTCACCGGCTGCTCCAGAGAGTAGCTTTCGCCCACTTCCATGGAACCGGCTGCGCCGCCGCCCAGATCGGTCCTCGTCCACTTCACAAACTTGTATCCTTCCGCCGGCTCCGCCTTCAGCACGATCAGCTGATTCTGCGGGATCCGGGCAGGATCCGTCACTTCTTTTCCGTTGGCGAAACGCAGGGTGATGGTTCCGATCACGGCAGAACCGCTGGTCACTTCGCCGCCGCTGGGGATCCGGATCTCCACGTACGCGCCGTTGTAGGGCTGGGCGCTGACCTCGCCGGGCCGGCTGTCTCCCACTCCGTTGGTGGCGGTCAGCTTGGCGTAATACGTCTTGGTGTTGTCCAGTCCTTCCACCAGCTCGCTGCCTGCATCCGCACCCAGCGCTTTTCCGTCATAGCCCGTCAGGATGGTACTGTAAGCGGCGTCCTCCGCCACCGTCAGCGTATAGCCCGTGATGGGGCTTCCGTTGCTCTCCGGCGCGCTCCAGGTGAATTCCAGAGACCCGTCTCCGCCGTTTGTGAGGAGCACCGGCGCATCCGGCGCTTTCGCTGCCGTGACGACCGTGGCCGTCGCCGACTTCGTCGTGGCGGTCCGTTCGCCCTTCAGGTTTTCTGGAATATTGCTCAGGTCGTTGGTATTGGTCACCACGCAGTAGAAGTATCTGGTTCCCACCGTCTTTAAGGTCGGGGTGTAGGAGGCTGCGATGGCGCCGCTGATGGCCGTGCCGGCCGCGTCCGCTCCCTCTGCCTCGTACCACTGATAGCTCAGGGTAGCGGTTCCGCTGGCCTGGTCGGTAGCGTGAGCCGCCACGGTCAGGGTCAGGGCGTCTCCGTATTCCTTGTTCACCGGTTCGGCGCTCAGATCCGTGTCAAGGACCGCAGGCTGCGCGCTGATCAGGTTCACTGCCTCTTTGTCATCAAAATTGCCCGCTGTTCCCGTTCCCACACTGTTGGCCGCCGTGATGGTGGCTTTGTAGGTGGTCCCGATGGTCAGGCCGGTGATGTCTTTGCTGGTCTCCGATGCGGCCAGGGCAAAGGGGCTGCCGCTGACGGCTGTGCCGGTCGCATCGGTGACGGTCAGCGTGTAGCCGGTGAGGGCTGTTCCTCCATTGCTTGCGGGAGCGCCCCAGGTGTAGCGCAGGGAAGCGCTGCCGCTCTGGATCACGGTCAGGCTGGTAGGCACGCCCGGCTCGGACCATGTGGTGATGGCCGCCGCGGAAGCCGCGGGGCTGTATCCGTTCGCGTTGTGTGCTTTTACTTCAAAATTGTAGGTCCCGCCCTTGGTCAGACCGGTCAGGTCCGCCGTAACCGCCGCTGTGGTCACTGCGGCGAAGCCGTTGTCGCCGGTGATCTCGTAGTAGTCCACCGCCGGGATGCCCGCTGCCAGAACCGGCGCGGTCCAGCTGACGGTGGCTGTAGTGGCTCCTGTCGCCTCCGCTGTTACGGCTGTGGGGGCTGTAGGCTCCATCTCGGAGATCGGCTTCTTCTCGATGCCGGGAAAGGTGATTTCCGGAGCCAACATGGTATCCTGGCTTGCATCAGCCCGCCCCCAGTTGATCGTGATATCGTCGCCATTTGTCGCCTCTGTTACATAGGCCTGCGTTACGAGGGACAGATCGGTTCGATCCAGAATCTGTAGGGATTTACTGTTTACCTCATCCCACGTTTTCCCTTCTCTCAACGCCAGACGCATATACAACATTGTCGTATACTCTGGCACTTCCCATCCCTGGCCGTTTGCCTGCAGATTCACATATCCAACGGTGCTGTCTGCACTAATGATATAACCTTCCGAGCAGGAGTCCTTGGTGAATTTCTCCGCATCCGGAATCGTATAAATATGTATGGGCAGAGCCATCGGTATATATTTATAGTTTGGGACCCCCGGCTCCGCTTCCGTAAACCTCTGTGCTGCAGGTCTGGTTGATGCATACTCGACCAGTTCCGCCATATTCTTCGTGGCATCCGATGTGACCAGTTCAAACAAAGTATTGTCATACTTAATATTGATCTGTTGTATCGTGGACGGCCCCACGCCCGCTTTGGCCTTTACCTGAAATTCTATCTTCATGGTATCTCTGCCGCTGTACTGTGTCTCTGTGTCCCTCGTTCCCAGTATCTTAAACTGGATCCTGTCATCAACGGTCGCCGCATATGCCGATAATGCGGGGCACATCGTAAACACCATCAGCAATGCCAGCAAGAGCGCTGTCCATCGTTTCTGTCCTTTCATCTTTGCTCCTTTCCATTCATTCCGAGCCGGCAGCCTCAACCCCTTACCGGCTCGGATTTCTCACCGTTTACTCGATCACAATATCTCCTTGTCCGTTGTAGGCGGTATTGAGAATAATGTTGATATCGCCGGCGCCGATGGTCAGATCTCCGTTGAGATCTGTCAGGCTGTTTACGCCCGGGCTATCCGGTTTTTTCCCGTTGTTTGCCACATTCAAGATTAAATTGATATCGCCGGCTCCAATCGTTCCGTCGCCGTTGAGATCTCCCGGCAGCAAGCTGATCAGCGCCGCCCCCGGCCTGGAATCCAGCGTCAGATCCACCGGGTCAGAACCGATCACCACGTTGTGAACTGTGTAGGTCGTATGCGCCGGTTTTTTCACAAACAGCGTGTAGGTACCCGCCTCTACCGTATCAAAGGCGAAGTCCTGCGTTATCTTTCCATTCCCGCTGTCGGCGGCTTCGATCACCGTCGTATATTTGACCTCGTCACCCTGCATCAGCTGCAGAGTCACGGCATTACGCGGATTATATGACTCCACCCTTCCGCTCACCGCTACGCCCAGCGGCGTGTCGCTGACCTGGAATACCACCGGGAAGCTCAGGGCCTCTCCCCGCTCCGCCGTCACCGTCACGATGGCGGAATAGGTGGCCTGCGGCAGCTGCGTCACCGGCGCTACGGTAAAGGTCACCGTCTCTCCCACCGCAGCCTCCGTCCCGCTGAGGGCTCCCAGCTCAAAGCTGCCGGCGTTTTCGCCGCTCAGCGCGGCGCTCAGGCCCGTCAGAGTGCCGGTTCCTGTGTTGGAAAGGGTCACTGTGGCCGCCGGCGGCGTGGTGTAGCCGGTCAGCTGCCATTTCAGCTTCAGGCCCTTGTCCGCGTTCAGAGCGGCTCCGCCGCTTTCCGCCGCGATACCATAAGTATGGGTGGTCACGGCGAGGGCTTCGCTGACTGCTCCAGCCAGATGGGTGTCCGTTTCCGCCATGCGGGCGTAGAAGGTATACACCGTTCCCGCTGTCAGTCCCTCAAACACGCCGCTGGACTGCCATTCGCCGTCCGTACCGAGGCGGTACTCCAGACCGGCTTCCGTGGTCAGCACAACGGTGGTATCCGTCAGACTCTCTGCCGCCAGCGCGGGCGCTGCCGGCGCTACGGGAGCATCGGCTTTCTCCACAGCTGCCGTGGCTTCCGCCGGTACTTCTCCGAAGTATTCGCCGATTCCCACAGCCTTTGCGGTCATGGTTTTGCCCACATCCGCCGCTGTCAACGTGTAAGCAGCTCCTGTAGCCACCGGCTCCGCCGTATCCTGACGATACCACCGAACCTCACAGGCGGCGGCCGCCGGCGACACGTTGGTCACGTCCGCGGTCAGCGTCTCGCCGAACTTCGCCGTGCCGCTGACCGTTACCACCGCCTCAAACGGGAAACCGAGCGTAACCGACACGATCTCCGACCAGATCTCTCCGTTGGCGCTGCTTGCCTTCAGCTTATAGTAATAGGTGGTTCCCTTGGTCAGACCCGTATGGACATAGCTGCCGCCCTGTATGGCGCCGGCGGACACCGCCGTCCACTCGGCCTCCGGCGCGGTTTCCGACATGGCGTAGTACAGCTGGTAATCGACCCCGCTGGTTTCCTGCCATGTGATCGTGATCTGCTGGTCGTCACCTTCTGCGGTAATGGCGGGATCGACTCCCATCAGCAGAGGAGCCGAGCGCACATTGGTCAAATACAGATGATCCTTTGTCGGTTCTGCGACGGCCATCACGGAAATGCCCGTGCCCTCCGCCACATCCGCGTCAGTCAGCGTGTAGGTGCTTCCTATATCGATGGGGCTCCCGTTCCGGTACCACTCATAGTGCAGTGGATTCACGGGCGCATGTGTCGTCCCGGTGAGCTCGCCGGGCGACAGCACCGTTCCCACCGCGGGAACAGGGGTACTTGCCTGAATCGGCAGCGTGCCGTCCTCAGCGAGGGTATACCGGTAAACCGTCGCTGAAGAACCGCCCTTTACAACATCATCCGTCAAGCCGTTGTCCTTCTGCGCAAATAGTTCCGTCAAGCTGGTACCCGAAAATATCAATGATAATCCAAACGTCACTCCACTGGGCAGTGTCAGGCTTTTCAAACCAGTGCATCCTTTAAACGCAGACGAATTAATAGTCACCAAGCGGGAAGGAAGAGTCACACTTGTCAGGCCGCTGCAGTACTGAAATGTAGAAATCTCAATCTTTGTCAACCCGCTAGGCAGTGTCAGGCTTCCCGTGAACCCGCTGCAACCATCAAACGCATTCTCGCCAATGCTCGTCAATCCGCCGGGCAGTGCCAGATTTCCCGTGAATCCACTGCACTGATAAAACGCCTGATCCCCGATACTCGTCAAACCGGAGGACAGTACCAGATTTCCCGTGAATCCGGTGCACTGCTGAAACGCACTCACCCCAATGCTCGTCAATCCGCTGGGCAGTACCAGGTTTCCCGTGAATCCACTGCACCGATAAAACGCAGTCTTGCCAATGCTCGTCAATCCGCTGGGCAGCGTCAGGTTTCCCGTGAACCCGCTGCACATAAAAAACGTATTCTCCTCAATGCTTGTCAATCCGTTGGGCAGTACCAGGTTTCCCGTGAATCCACTGCACTGATTAAACGCATACTCCCCGATGCTCGTCAGACCGGAAGGCAGCGTCAGGCCCCCTGTGAATTTGGTACACCGATTAAACACATTCATCCCAATGCTCGTCACTGTATAACCGTTTACCGTATCCGGGATCACCAGGGATCCCGTGTATTCCTTGTATGCGCTGGTGCCAAACTCTTCACTTCCAGTCGCATCCCTCACCAGCATTACCGTCTTCGGGTCCTCCCCGGTCACCTTGAAGTAAAGGGGCTGGCCCGCGTTGTCCTGGCCTTCGGGAATCGTGTAGGTCAGGATATCCCCTGCCGCCATGGTCGTCACATCGCCGCTGACCTCCGCCGCTTCCGGCATCGTCATGGACGATGCTTCTCCCAGCTCCGCAAGCGGCGCTTCGCCCAGGATCTCCAGCGCCGGCCGGTAGCCGTAGGTACTCTGCGTGTAGTCTGTGGGGCAGTGGTTCCACCCTCTGGCCGTCAGGCCCCGCACTGCCGCGTCCCCGTTTTCACAGACGTCCTGGGCAAAGCTCACCTGACCGTCCCAGTTTTTGATGTAGCACGTGTCGTTGGCCGTCCCGGCTCCCGCCGCATAGCTCTTTGACACGATGACGTCCCATTCGTTTCCGTCGGGCAGACCCGCGTTGTTCTCCAGGGCTGATCCCACCTTCAGGCCGTCCTGGGCCCGGTTGGCCGGATATTGCCCCGCCGTCAGCGCCCGGGGTACGGCATAGTACGCTTTCCCCTCCGCCCGGATGATCGACGGCGCGTCGTAATCGCCGTAGATCAGGCCCTGTTCGTTCAGGCTGTCCCAGCTCATTCCGGGAAACACCTGATCTGAGATCAGAAGCTCCCTCGTACCGGCGACGCCCGCGCCTGCCCGGGCCGCCGCCTGATCCGCGTAGGTGTACCCCTGGATCCCGCCCACATAGGTGTAGGTCCCCCCGTAGGCGCTGCCGGCTCCCGTGATGGTCACCGGGTAACCGCCGCCTTCCGTCAGGGCCGCCGCGATTCCTCCCTCGCCCGCAAAGGCGACGGCCGCGCCGCTTCCGCCCGGCGCCCAGCCGAAGCCGGTCACCGCCATCAGGATGGACAGCGTCAGCGCCAGCAGACTCCTGCCCCGGCGCTTTTCTGTCTTGCTCATTCTTATTCCTCCTCTCAGTTACTCACTTGTTGTCTTGCTTCATCTGTCTGATCTATGAGAAACTCTCCGCTCCCCGCAGTGCAGCGCGGGCCTGGGAGAAGATTCCCGCAATGGTGTGATGTAATATCTTTCAGTTCCGTCCGCTTCCCCGGTCCCTAAGGCAGGATCACGTCGAAAGTGATGGTCGTCCCGGCGCTGCCCACATTTCTGACACAGATGCCGCTGTTGCTTCCGTCGGTAAACTCCAGATCGTTTCGTGTGGAGAGGCCGCCGTTCAGCGGATCTCCCACTCCCTGGGCGCTGTCTGCAATGCTGGCCGTGCTGTTAAATCCGGCCACCCTGCCGTACAGGTGGATCTCCTCGTCTCCCTCTGTGTTTCCGTATTCGTCGCTCTTCACCCGGTAGACCAGAATCCCGTCCCCGTGCTCCGCCGCCGCTCCGTCCGTGACGCCTCTGCGGTATTCGATCACGAAGTATTCGTTGGCCCGTCTTGTGGGTATTTTGTAGCCGTTGATCCCGTTTTTCGGGTTCGGATCGTTTACATCATAGAGCGTATACGTCCCGCTCTCCGTGATCTCCCCGAAGGTCCCCGCCTTCAGATATTGGATCCGCTGGGCCAGGAAGGTGCTTCCGTATTCTCTGTGGTCCGACTGGATATCCCAGTCCCCCACCGGCAGATAAGAGGTCCCCGTGAGCCAGTTATACCACTCGTCCTCGCTGTACAGATCCGGCACGCCCAGGGTGTGCATGAATTCGTGGATCATGGCCGCCTTGGAAAACGCCTGGCCCGTGGCCCAAAAGCTGGCCTTGGAATAGATGAAGTTTCGCACATAGCAGTCGGCCTTCAGTCCCCGGATGGTGGTTCCGTTCTTTCCCAGCACCCAGTGCCAGGCCCGGGAACCGTCCCCGGAGCTCAGGTAGTATTCGATCACATTGTCCTTCGTAGGACCCCAGAGGAACATGCAGTTGTCGATCTCCCCGTCCCCGTCGTAGTCCAGCTTCGTGTCTTTGGGCAGATAGGGCTCCACCGCCTTGAGGGCCTGTACCTGCACGCCCTCAAACCAGTCCGTGTCGTCAAAGTCCGCGTCCTTCGCTTTGGTGCTGCACTCGTACGAAACCATCCGCTGGCCGTTTGCCGAGGTGTAGATGGGCTTCACCAGCGTTCCCCGATAGGTCACCTTTTGTACAAATTGATTCAGGGAGGGATCGGACCCGTAGTCCGCCGCATTCTGGGCGTTGTACCACTCGTTCAGATCGATCTGGCTGCCGTCCAGCAGCGTCACCACCGGCTTGGCCGTGGTTCCCGACACGAATTCCTTTTCTCCTTTAAATCGGATGAAGATCACCAGCTCCGCCCGCTTTTGCAGGGCGGCGCTCTCCGTGGTTCCGTAAGCGGCGCTTCCGCCCGCCGGCGCCATCTGCGGCGCGGCGGCAAACAGCAGCAGCACGGCCAGCAAAACGGCCAGCCGCCGCCTGGCTCTCGCGATTCGGCTTCCCCATTCAGCTCCTCTGCTTTCCCATCCGGCTCCCCGGCTTTCCCGCCCGGCTTCTGTGCTCGCTGTTCGGCTTTCCCGTTCGGGCCCCTTTCCGCCCTCCGCTTTCTTTTCATATCTGACTTTCATATCGTCCTCCTACCATTTCTCATAGGTGCTGGTATCGTCGATCCACTGATTGAAAGAGAAGGTCTTTGCGCTTCCATAGGCTGCGCCGTTGAGCATGGGCTGCACCTCGATCCACTCCACATACCAGTCCGCTCCCGGCCATTTGTGGTCGGACCGCAGCTGGATCGAACGCAGATTGCCCACGGCGTTTTCAAAGGTCACATTCAGCGTGTCCGTGTTTCCGCGCTCAAAGGCGTTTCCCGACACCAGCTCGCTGATCTCCATCTCGTTGGTCGTTCCCCGGTCTCCCGTCAGCTTCACGTAGATCATGGAGTCCGTTCCTTCCCCCTCGGGGAACCAGGACAGCTTTCCTGTCTTCACCCGGAACCGGTACTGGGTGATGGCGTTTGCATCGGCGGAGAAGGTGTGCCAGTT
>Ga0129308_1003630_pt1 | contig 10777 bp, 9 predicted proteins | sample L827metagenome_FD_94440 | JGI IMG/M metagenome (GOLD analysis project Ga0129308, IMG submission 94440) | Ring-tailed lemur group fecal microbial communities from Wisconsin, USA - L827 metagenome | ecosystem: Host-associated > Mammals > Digestive system > Large intestine > Fecal | place: USA... | reverse complement strand
TATTGTTTTGCAATCTCTTTTAATAATTCCCATTGCTTTTTTTCTGCTTCCTTTCTATCCTTTTCACTGTTCTTAAAATCATAATATGGCAGCATGTCATTAACAAAATGTCCTAAAAATGCAAGTTTACCTGCCGTTGACGGGTTATAATTATATGTACCCATGTCAACAGGGGCACTTTTTTCATTTAACAGCTTATTATCATAAGAATATACAGCCTCAAAATATCCGTCAAAAGACACATACTTTCTGTTTGGCTTAATTGAAGTTGCTGTGTTTTGATGAAGCATTGAAGCCAATTCCGACATCTGCTCCCACCTATACCTTTCCGGCAATTTATCATTCATTTTTTCAAAACTTTTCCAGCTATACTCCACATTCAGTCTGTTTCTCAAATAATGCACTTCACTGTCCAAAACAAGTGTGGGTCTTTTAGGCATTTCTTCTATCAGCTTATCATAGCTTTCAACTCCCGTATACTTATATCCCGTTTTTCTGAATTCCTCAAGCCTTGCCTCTGTCATTGCCATTTCCGCGGCGTCCTCAGTTGCATACCAGTTATATAAATTTTTCATAATGTAGGTGTACGCCATTGGTGCCAATTCATTTTTTTCAAAAAGCTCAATCTCCCTTTCAAAGCCGCCGAAAAAGAGAGCCTCCTTTTCCTTTCGTTTTTTCTCTGTCAGCGCACTGTTTTCCACAGGGTATATGTTTCTGAAATTATTGTATGCCGCAAAGCACAGCCCATCGTCAGACACTATAAGGTACACGCCTTCCCCCGCCTTTATTTTATAATACTTTCTGTTCTGCTTCTGCGGCAGTCTTTCGCCAATATCAATGTATTTTTCTGCACCTGCTGTAATTATTTTTCGTGTTCTCTCATTTCCAAGTATATACTCATTTTCCAATCCTGACAACAGGCCTGTTTCCGCAGCCATTCCCGCCTCAACGGCAACGGTGCTTACCAGCTTACAGCGGCAGTTTTTATGTACGGGAAGCTCACTTGCTGCGTCCTCGGCTTTATACAGTCTGCCGTTTCTTTCACTGCATTTATGGCAGGTATTTTCGTTTTTCTCGCTTTGCCACTTCACATACTCTCCGCTTTTTATGAACTTTGGCGTAAATTCATTTCTGTCTTTCTGAACAGATACCACTGTCGGCGTTTTAATGTTTTTTATAAATGTACTGTAAAATATTTCCTGCTTTTTGTTTTCCATAATAATCTTCCTTGGTGCATAGTTTTAAATGCTGTTTTTACTTTCAGTCTACAACTCTTTAACGTCACTTGTGTGTCCCATTTCGCAAAGCTTTATTTCGCTTTTATAAGAAAAACAAAATTTTTTAAAAATTAGAATTTTTTTAATAAAAACATGAACCAAAACTAAATATTTTTGCTCTATATTACAGATGCATCAATAAAAGACGTCTTGAAAGGAGGGCACATATGGACGCAAAGGAAAATGCGGAGCAACTGCTTAAAGGCGGCAGGCGTGAGTTTGAAAGCATAGTTGAAATGTATTATGCCAAAGCTCTGCGTATGGCATTTTTAATAAGCGGAAGCTATGCCGACAGCCAGGACATTGTTCAGGAGGCCTTTACCGCCTGCTATTTAAACCGCAAAAAAATAAAAGAGCCCCAATATTTTGAGCGCTATCTTTACAAAACCCTCAGCCGCAAAGCCTGGGAATACTGCAAAAAGATTCGGCGTGAGCAGCCTGTTGAGGAAATATTTGACGAAAACACAGCCGACAGCTTTTCCGTTGCCGACGATTTTATACAGAAACAGGAAAGCAGGGAAATTTTCGGCATAATACTTTCACTGCCCGTAAAACAGCGCACGGCGGTAATTCTTTACTACTACAACGGTCTTTCGGCAAATGAAATTGCCAAAATAACAGGCAGCTTTGAGGGCACTGTAAAATCAAGGCTATTTTCCGCAAGAAAAGCAATTAAAAAGCACCTTGAAGCCGCCGAAACAGGCTTTAACAACCAAAAATGCAAAGCAACTTAAAAAGGAGGCGTCCCCTTTGAAGGATTTAGACAAAATCATAAGTGAATCCCTTGCACAGCAGGCGGAAAAAATACCCGTTTATCAATGCCGGATTGAAAGAGTTAAAAATTCTTTAAACGATAAGGAGGAAATTACAATGAAAAAATCTGTTAAAAAAACAATTCTCATTACAGCGGCGGTATGTGTTTTAGGCAGCATAACAGCCATAGCCGGAAGCAAATTTTCAGGGCGTGTAACACATTCTTCACACAATGATGACATAAAAAGCTACTCTCAGGTGGCGCAGCTTACAAAAAAAGCGGACATGGATTTAAAATATCCCGAAGAATTTTCAAACGGATACAAATTTGACACCGCTGTGCCACACTACACCTACGATGTTGACGGTTCAACAGGCAAAAACAGCGACGAATGGATGGAAATAGCCATAACCTACAAAAAAAGCGGCAGTGCAGACGTACATTTTAACGCCACAAAAACCTTTGAGGAAGCAAAATCATTTGACAACACAGAGGACTACAACGGCATAGCAATAGGCTACAACGCCGACAGCTATCTCTTCCTTCCGCCTGACGAAGAGCCTACGGAGGATGAAAAAGCCCTTGAAGAAAAAGGCGAGCTTTTTATAAGCTACGGCTCAAGTGAAAGAGAGGAAGAACTGGTTGAATCAGTTATATGGACAGAGGGTGACATTGAGTATATGCTTATGACATTTGACGGAGATTTAGGCGAAGCCGAACTGACGGAAATGGCAAAGGAAATTATTGACAGATAAGCAAAAAAAGACTGTATCGGGCATCTTATTGATACCAAATACAGTCTTAATTTCTTTTTTTAACATATTCAACGCAGTATCGGCTTACTATGCCTATAAGCACGCCTGTTATCACTCCGCTTACCATAAGCAGCGGCAAAAGATATATAACCACGCTTCTGCCCAAAAGTATGCAGGCTATTATAAGCTGACCTATATTGTGGAAAACTCCTCCGGCGGCGCTTACGCCCACAATACTTACCTTTTTGCATTTAAAAAGCAGTGCCATAATGCAAAAGCTTAGCACAGCCCCCGCAAGGCTGTACCACATGCTCACAAATCCCTTAAACAGCAGTGCCGAAATGAAAACACGCACAACAGAAATAAAAAACGCCGATTTTACGTCCATTATATACATGCACAGCACAACTATTACGTTTGAAAGCCCCAGCTTTATTCCCGGGGGCGCCGGCATTGGTATAACCGCCTCAACGTAGCCCATAAGTATGGCAAGAGCCGCAAATATACCGTAATATGCCACTTTTTTGCTCATAGTTTATCAATCCTTCTTCTTTTTACCCCGCCACGGCGTCAACATCGTTTTTTTCGCCGCCCTCAATTTCCACCACAAGCTTATGGGGCAGACAGGTTATGCTTTCGTTTTCTCTGTATACAGGGGCGTGGTTAACGCATATTTTATCACGGCAGTCCGCCTCAAGCATATCGGCTTTGCCGTCATTTATCAAAAGCACATTATATCCGCCGTCCTCTGTTTCAAAGGTATATTCTCCGTCTTGGGAAAGGCTTATTTCCTGCACCTTTTCGCCGTCAATATACACAACTGCCCTTCCGCCCTTTTCGCCGGGGCTTAATATTCCCGAAAAATAGAGAAACGCCGCCGCACAGAGAACTGCGGCAATTATTATTATATCGCCTTTTTTCATGCGGGCCTCCGTAAATAAATTAAGATTCTTCGTCGCTATCGCTCCTCAGAATGACAGGTGTTTTTTTGTCATTCTGAACGTAACTCAGTGAAGTGAAGAATCCCTTAGGATTCTTCGTCTCTATCGCTCCTCAGAATGACACATGTTTTTGTCATTCTGAACGTAACTCAGTGAAGTGAAGAATCTCTCAGGATTCTTCGTCGCTGACGCTCCTCAGAATGACACACGTTTTTTTGTCATTCTGAACGTAACTCAGTGAAGTGGAGAATCTCTCAGGATTCTTCGTCGCTTGACGCTCCTCAGAATGACAGGTATTTCTGTCATTCACAGCCAGTATAGAATCCCTTGAGATTCTTCGTCGCTATCGCTCCTCAGAATGACACACGTTTTTTGTCATTCTGAACGTAGTGCAGAACCCCTTAAGATTCTTCGTCGCTATCGCTCCTCAGAATGACAGGTATTTCTGTCATTCACAGCCAGTATAGAATCTAAATAAAATGCCCTCCTAAAGAACATCTTTGGGAGGGCGCAAGCTTTTTTATTTTGTTATCTTTTCAATTCCGCCCATATAAGGTCTGAGAACCTCAGGAATGATTATAGAGCCGTCTGCCTGCTGGAAGTTTTCCATAATAGCGGCTGTTGTACGTCCTGCGGCAAGTCCGCTGCCATTAAGTGTATGAACAAATCTTGCTTTATCCTTAACGTTATCTTTAAACTTAATATTTGCTCTTCTTGCCTGGAAGTCCTCAAAGTTAGAGCAGCTTGAAATTTCAACATATCTGTTGTAGCTTGGCATCCAAACCTCAATATCATATGTCATGGCTGAGCTGAAGCCAAGGTCTCCGCCGCAAAGACGAACAACTCTGTATGGAAGTCCAAGGAGTTTAAGAATATCCTCAGCGTCGTTTGTAAGTGTTTCAAGCTCTGCGTAAGAATTTTCAGGCTTAGCAAACTTAACCATTTCAACCTTATTGAACTGGTGCTGACGGATAATGCCTCTTGTATCACGGCCTGCTGAGCCTGCCTCTGCACGGAAGCAAGCTGTATATGCGCAGTGCTTAATTGTAAGGTCTTTTCCGTCAAGAATCATATCTGCGTACATATTTGTTACAGGAACCTCAGCTGTAGGTACAAGGAAATAATCTGTGCCTGCAACCTTGAAAGCGTCCTCTTCAAATTTAGGAAGCTGACCTGTGCCTGTCATTGATTTTCTGTTTACCATAAATGGAGGGAATACCTCTGTATAGCCATGCTTTTCAACGTGTGTATCAAGCATGAAGTTAATTATTGCTCTTTCAAGTCTTGCGCCAAGGCCCTTGTATACAGTAAATCTTGAGCCTGTAATTTTGCCTGCTGTTTCAGGGTCAAGTATGCCAAGGTCTTTTCCCAAATCCCAGTGAGGTTTTGCTTCAAAATCGAATACTCTTGGTGTGCCAACTCTTCTAAGCTCCTGGTTTTCGCTGTCGTCCTTGCCTGCAATTACTTCTTTATACGGTGTGTTAGGCACTGTAAGAAGGAACTTTGTAAGCTTATCGTCAACCTCTGAAACCTGAGCGTCAAGCTCCTTAATTTCGTCTGAAAGCTTCTTCATGTCAGCCATAAGCGCTGTTGTGTCCTTGCCTTCTTTTTTAAGCTTTGGAATTTCCTTGCTGTCTGCGTTCTGTCTGCTCTTTAATTCCTCAACCTTACCTATAAGTTCTCTTCTTGTTTTATCAAGCTCAACAAACTGCTCAAGGTGATAATCCTTGTTTCTTTTGTCAAGAGCTGCCTTAACCGCATCAAAATCTGATCTTAATAACTTTACGTCCAACATAAAATTTTTCCTCCATTTACCGCATTGATATTATTTTTAACTTAAATTATAAAAAAATTCATTTGTAATGAATAAAAATTGCCCTTGTGATAATAATATTACTACATTTAATATTCCCAGAAGGTAAAGTGAGCAGCCAGTTTTGAGATTATTAAATGTGTGAGCCTGAAGGTCATTCCCCCCGACCTTTGGGCTTTTAATTTTTTGCCGCCGCCGCTGTTTTTTCCGATGCCGAAAGTATAGCCGCTATTTCTGCCGAAATGTCTATATCCTCAGGCGTTTCGGTTTCTTCTTCAACTTCTTCCTCTATTTCACCTTCTGGGGCTTTATCCTCCGCAGCATTAAGCTGGGCAGCTTCATTTTTTCTGCCTTTTCTTCTTTTTTCGTTAGCGTATGCCTTTGGAAATGCAGCTTCAAGCTCATCAAGCACAGCCTGTCTGTTTTCAGGTGTATAGCCCTCGGCAAGTGCCATTTCAAGTGCCTGACTTTCTTCCTCTGAAAGTACATATTCGCTTACGCCCAGTTCAACGGGCTTTGCGTATGTAAAAGAACCTGTACGGCTGTGAATACCGTTAAGAATTACGCCGTTGTTATTACTGTCAAGCAGTGCCACAGCATAGCTCAAATTTCCGCCAACCTCATCAAAAGGATTATAACGCACAACGCCCACCTTTTGAACACATTTTTCCATATTTTTATCTATATCTCTTATCATATCCGCAAGCTTTGTATATCTTTCTTCCATAACCTTTGCGGATTTATGGTATTCATCAAACTGAGTTTCCAAATTATATTCGGCGTGTTTTTTTCCGCCTGTAAACTGTTCATATCTCTTTTTTAATTTGATAACCTCAAGCAAAGAAACTATGCTTATAACCGTAAGCACAAGCGCAAGAACAAAAAGCGCAACAACTATGCTGAGTATGTTATCATTAAGAAAAACATTAATATTCATTGATTAACCCCGCTTTTATATATGTCAATCTCCGATTTTATTTATAAGACCCATAATTCTGTCCAAATCATCATCGGAGTAGAATTCTATTTCAATTTTTCCTTTATTCTGCTTATTTTTAAGCTTAACCTTTGTTCCGAGTATATTTTTTATTTTTTCTTCTATTTCACCAAAGCAGTTGGTATTGAATTTTGAAGGTTTTTCCTCTTTTTCTGCCTTTTCGCCTTTTCCCGCTGCATACGCTTTTACCATATTTTCGGTACTGCGCACGCTTAAATCGTCCTCAATTATTTTTTCGGACATTTCAAACTGAACTTCCTTATCCTCAACAGCAAGCAAAGCTCTTGCATGACCGGAAGAAATTTTCCCTTCCTTAACAAAGTTCTGAACTCTTTCATCAAGGTTCAAAAGGCGCATTGAATTGGCAACAGCACTTCTGCTTTTGCCAACTTTTTTTGCTATTTCTTCTTGATTGAGATTAAAGTCATCGGCTATTTTTTTGTATGCAGCAGCCTCCTCCATAGGGTTAAGGTCTTCCCTCTGAAGGTTCTCAATAAGTGCTATTTCAAATATTTTATCTTCCTCATACTGCTTTACAACGGCAGGTATTTTTTTAATTCCCGCTATTTTAGAGGCTCTCCAACGTCTTTCGCCTGCAATAAGCTCGTAATAATCATCAACTGCTTTAACAATTACAGGCTGAATAACTCCATGCTCCTTTATACTTTCGGCAAGCTCCTCAAGAGCACCCTCCTCAAACTGTTTTCTGGGCTGAAGTCTGTTTGGTTCAATTTTATTTATATCTATAAGCTCAACGGCATCGCCTGACACCGTTCTTTTTACATTTTTAATTTCGGAGTCGAACAACGCATCAAGACCCTTTCCCTTTGGTCCAAGGCCGCCTTTTTTAATTGCCATATCAGTTCCACTCCTTTTCCATTACTTCTTCCGCAAGCATACGGTAGCTTTCGGCACCCTTTGATTTGCCGTCATACATTGTTATAGGAAGTCCGTGGCTTGGTGCTTCCCCAAGGCGCACATTTCTTGGTATAACGCTTTTGTAAACACTCTGTCCAAGGCTTCTTTTTACTTCTTCAACAACCTCAAGAGAAAGATTTGTTCTTGAATCAAACATTGTAAATACAACGCCCTCCAGTTCAAGGCTTGAATTAAGACGCTCCTTAACAAGGTTTATTGTATGAAGCAGCTGTTCAAGCCCCTCCAAGGCAAAATATTCGCACTGAATAGGTACAAGAACAGTATCGGCAGCCGTAAGAGCATTTATTGTTATAAGGTTCAAGGAAGGAGGACAGTCTATAATTATAAAATCATAGTCTTTTTTTACCTTTTTAAGGGCATTTCTCAGTATAAACTCTCTTTGTTCCTTTCCTATAAGCTCAATTTCGGCACCTGACAGATTTATGTTTGAAGGAATTATTTTAAGCTTGTCCACACAGCTTTTTGTTATGGCATCTGCCAAAGTGCATTCCCCAAGCAAAAGCTCATAAACCGTAGGCGAAATCTCATTTTTATCCAAACCAAGACCGCTTGTGGTGTTTCCCTGAGGGTCGGCATCTACAACAAGTACATTTTTTCCTGCCTCAGCAAGGCATGCCGACAAATTAATGGCAGTTGTGGTTTTTCCAACGCCGCCCTTTTGGTTTGCTATTGCTATAATTCTTACCTTAGCCATAAAATGTACCTCTCTTAAAACAACTATCCTTAAACATAAGTAATAATATCACATTTTTGATGAAAAATAAACCTTATTTACAATATTATATTATTTTTTTGTTTCACGTGAAACATTAAACTTAAAAAGCAATAAAAAAAGTTTCACGTGAAACTTTTTAAAACAAAAAGTTATTGTTTCACGTGAAACATTTAAGCTTTATTTAATTATTACATCTGTTCAGGTGCCTGTATTCCCAAAAGTGCAAGGCCTGATGTAAGCACTGTGCTTACCGCCTTAACAACCGCAAGACGAGCCTTTCTTGTTTCTTCCTCTGAATTAAGAATTGCGTTGTCATGGTAGAACTTGTTAAATGCCTGTGCAAGGTCTACAAGGTATCTTGAAACAACCGACGGCTCATATTTATCTGCCGCCTCCTGAACCTTATCGTTAAATGAAGCAAGCAGTTTAATTACCTCAACTGTAACATCATCTGTAAGCACCGAAAAATCTATGCTGCTGTCGGCTTCCTCTCCTGCTTTTCTAAGCACACTGCAGGCTCTGGCATTGGTATACTGAACATAAGGGCCTGTTTCACCCTCAAAGCTGAGCATTTTTTCCCAGCTGAAAACAATATCCTTAATTCTGCCGTTATAAAGGTCATCAAATATAACGGCGCCTATGCCAACCTGTTTTGCAACCTCCTCTTTGTTTGGAAGGTCGGGATTTTTTTCTTCAATAATAGCGGCGGTCTTTTTAACAGCCTCGTTAAGCAGATCCTCCATAAGCACAACATTTCCCTTTCTTGTGGAAAGCTTTCCGCTTTCAAGGCTTACAAGACCAAATGGCACATGAACAAGATTTTTGTACCAATCGTAGCCCATTTTTTCAATTACCTTAAACCACTGTGCAAAGTGAAGGTTCTGGTCTATAGCCGTTACATAAATGCATTTTTCAAAATCGTAAGTTTTCTTTCTGTAAATAGCCGCCGTAATATCTCTTGTGGCATAAAGCGTTCCGCCGTCTGTTCTGATAATAAGACATGGAGGCATTTTTTCTTCCTCAAGGTCAACTATCATGGCGCCGTTGCTTTCCACAAGCAGCTTTTTCTCTTTAAGCTCGTCAACAACAGCCGCCATTTTGTCGTTGTAAAAGCTTTCGCCTGCATAGGAATCGAAGGTTACGCCAAGGGTGTTGTATACTCTTTCAAACTCCTTAAGGCTTATGTCCTTAAACCATTTCCACAGCTTAAGGGCTTCCTCGTCGCCGTCCTGCATTTTTACAAACCAGCCTCTTGCGGTATCGTTAAGCGAAGGCTCTTTTTCCGCCTCATCATGGAATTTAACGTAAATTCTCATAAGCTCGGAAATGCCGTCCTTTTCAACCTTTTCTGCGTCGCCCCAAAGCTTGTAGGCTGTAATAAGCTTGCCGAACTGTGTTCCCCAGTCGCCAAGGTGGTTAATGCCAACACAGTTGTAGCCCAAAAATTCATGTATTTTATAAATGGCGTTGCCTATAACCGTTGAACGGAGATGTCCCACATGGAAAGGCTTTGCAATGTTTGGTGAGGAATAGTCGATTACAATATTTTTGCCCTCTCCAACCTTGCTTTTGCCGTAGTTTTCTTTTTCATCAAATATTTTTGTTATAATTTCCTTGGCAAAAACGCTTTTATCTGTAAAGAAATTAAGATATGCGCCCATAACCTTTGTTTCGCTTACAAATGAAGGCAGCTTTATGTTTGCCGCAAGGTCTGCCGCAATAAGAGGCGGTGCCTTTCTTAATGTTTTTGCAAGGCGGAAGCATGGGTAAGCGTAGTCGCCCATGTCTTTGTTTGGCGGAATTTCAATGGCGCCAAGCACCTCATTTACGTCTATATTAAGTGTATTTGCAATAGCGGAAGCTATTTCAGCCTTAAAATCCATTTTTATATCGTCCTTTCAAATAAATACCGGTAAATTTAAGCAAGTAGAAGTTTAACATATTATAAGGTAAAAATCAATACAAAGCCCTAAAACTCAAGGCTTTGACCTGCCGCAATGTAATCTGTTCTTTCTCCCATTGCCTCTTTAAGTCTTCCGTAGCTTTCAAGGCCGGTGCAGTGGCAGGTGTAATATTTGCTGCCGAACTTAAGCAGCTCATTTGCTACGCCATAAACCAAATCGCCGCTTTCGCTTTTTCCGGCGTCGGGGTTCATAAGGTGAAAGCCCGAAACAACAATGTCAGGGTCTTTGCCCAATATTTCATGCGCCCTTTCCATTATGTTCACTATGCCGTTGTGGGCGCAGCCGCCTATCATAACTGTTTTGCCCTCTGTATTTATTATAAGATTCTGCTCATGGGTAAAATTATCTGTTACTTTTTCGCCATTAATTTCAGCATAAAGCGTTTTGTTTGCCTCGGAAAAATACTTTCTTCCCCTAACGGCTGAAAATACAAAAAGCTCGTCGTCTATTTTCATGCTGTCCTTTACAAAAACCATTCTGTTGCTTTGTGCAAAGGCTTTATCCAAGCCTATTTCGTCAATGCTTTCGCCATGAAGAGCATAGTGGCTGTCAAAAATGTTTTCTCTTACATATATTTTCGCCTTTTTGTTTATGTCAGTAAAAAGACGTAAGGCTCCGCCGT
>Ga0129308_1003629_pt1 | contig 10786 bp, 9 predicted proteins | sample L827metagenome_FD_94440 | JGI IMG/M metagenome (GOLD analysis project Ga0129308, IMG submission 94440) | Ring-tailed lemur group fecal microbial communities from Wisconsin, USA - L827 metagenome | ecosystem: Host-associated > Mammals > Digestive system > Large intestine > Fecal | place: USA... | reverse complement strand
GCTCCCACGACGCGGCTGTCTGCCCCGGAAGCGCCGACATCAGATCCACATTGATGTTATCGAACCCTGCCGCGCGCGCGTCCTCATACGTCCTCAGAAAATCCGCCCATGTGTGAATGCGCCCAAGCATCGCGAGCTCCTTGTCGTTGGCAGACTGCAGGCCGAGACTCAGGCGGTTGATTCCGGCGTCACGGTAAACCCGCAGCTTCTCCCGGTCGGCCGTACCCGGATTGCACTCAATCGTGACCTCCGCATCCGGCGCAAACACAAACCCTTCCCGCATCACATCCATAAATGCGGCAATATCTGACGCCGGAAGAATCGAGGGCGTGCCGCCGCCGAAAAAAACGGTCGTGACACAGTATTCCTGCGCCGCCCTCCCGGCAAACCCGCGTATCTCCCGCTGCAGCGCCCCGGCATACGCCCGCTGCACGTCACGCCCGGCCGGAGCCGACAGGAAATCGCAGTACGCGCATTTCCTGACGCAAAATGGAATATGAAGATACAATTCAAGATCACGCAAGCTGTCTGATCCTCCCTGCTTCATCCGCCCGGCGATTCTCCTGCCAGCATATTTTCCGGCTATCAGACCGCCAGAGCATCTCTGAGCACTTCAATTCTGCATTCATGCTCTTTTGTTTTCTTGTTATAAGCAATACCGACTCCAAGAACTCTGCCTGTATACTTTGATGTCCCGCCAAGCCGGCCGTCAAATTTCTGCGCATAATTTCTATCCTTAATCTGCTGCAGAGCCTCATCTGCCGTATGATCCACCTTCAACTCAAGAATAATCCCATCAGCTCTCCGGTCAGTCTCCGGGTAGAAAATAAAATCCACATATCCTACACCAGCTTTATCCTCTCTTTCCACCCGATAAGTATCTCTTGCCGACAAATAGATCAGCGTAACCAGCGTTGTCAGTTCGCTCTCATCGTTATATTTCAAAAGCGGAGACTCCGTATCATGCGCATATTTGATAGCTTCCGCCACCGTTTCTGCATCACCTGCCAACGTCGCTTTCAGCACTTTCGAGGATTCGGCCGCCAGTCGATGTACATATCCTAACGACTGCTCCTTCACCAGCATCTCGCAAAACCTGTCCATCAGTTCTTTGTTTGGAATACTCACTTTCCCGTTCTCATAGCTCAAAAAGCCATAGACCACCATCGCAGAAAATATCTCATCCCTGGTAGTCAAATTCATAGAGGATGCCGCATATTCCCGCACGTTTGCGGACACCGGAATCCCGGCGACCATCTGAGCCAGATTATCCCTGACAGCGGCCACATTATGTTCAACATAGTAATAAATCTCATCATAAGGGCCAGAACTGGTCCAATAACTTCCGAGATTATTATTCGTCAAAGACAGTACGACAGACCGGGGATTGTACACACGCTCTCCCGATTTCGTGTGATAACCATCATACCAGTTCCTAAGGCCCTCGCGGGTGACATTCGGCACGGGCTGAGTATTCAGATAACGCGCGTAGAGTTCATCCACCTCAGAATTCTTGAATCCGAAATAATCGCTGTAAAGCTCCTCAGATACCATCGTATATTCAGCAAACATATTCAGCTCTGAGCCACTTGAGTACTTCGAAATTGGCAGAATGCCGGTCATATAGGCAAGCGCCACATAAGCTTTATCCTTCAGCATATTACTCAGAAAACTGATATACTCCCTCTTGTCCCTCTCTGTTATAAAATCCCTGTGAAAAATAAAGTCCCACTCATCAAACACAAAGAGAAAACGTTGAGAATCATATGCATCATACACCATTGTGAAAGCATCCCATACGGCATCATCCTCACTGATCTCAGCGTCCGGATAAGCTTTCATCAAGTCTTTCAAAAGCATAGACTCAATACGTTCAATATACTGGTCATAACTCCTGCACTTTCTCGGCAGTTCATTAAATGATATAAAAATCACATCGTATTTTCCACAATGCTGCTTAAAAGACTCCCGGCCTGAAATCTTCAAATCAGAAAAGAAACCGTCTGCATCGTCTGCCCTCGAGAAATATGAGACTATCATATTTGCCATAACAGATTTTCCAAACCTGCGGGGCCGTGTTATACAGACATAATTTGTATTCGTGTTGATTCTTTCTGACAGTTCATCCAATATCAGGGTTTTATCCACAAAATAGTGGCTGTCATACTCTTTTTTATACGAATCGAGTGGTCTTTTTGAATTTAAATAAAATCCCATTATCGCAACACACTCCTCTCCGAAATTGATACCGTCAAATATATTTATAAACAGGCCCTTTTGACGCCACTGAAGCGCTCCGGGCACCGGCTCTCACAGAATATAATAAACTTTACCATAAAGCCATCTGTCCGTCAAGCTCCATCCGACAGCCTCCTGTTTTCTGAACCATCGCCAGATTACTGTTCACTCCATGACCAGTAACCTCACCGGCATATGAAACAGGCACACCAAAGCCTTCGCGGCTTTGATATGCCTGCTTCATACATCCACACAGCAATTATCGAATCATTACTGCCTCAGCACCTGACCGCCACCTTAATCACATGATCCTCTCTGTTCTCGAACAGCCTGTAAGCCTCCCCGATCTGCGCCAGCGGATAGACATGTGTGATAAGCGGCGTCGTGTCAAGCTTCCCTTCTGCGATCAACTGAAGAATTTCTTCACAGTCGCAGCCGTCCACGCCACCTGTTTTAAAGGTAAGATTTTTCCCATACATTTCCGGCAGCGGCAGAATCTGATTCTCCTCGTAAAGAGCCACTACCGTAACCGTTGCGTTCGGCCTCGCGTACTTCCAGGCCATCTGAAACGTATCCTTCGCCCCGGCTACCTCCAGCACCACGTCCGCTCCGCCGTTGGGACAATTTTCTGCCACTGTCTTCCCGAGATCCTCCGGCGGCACCGCAATGACAGACGGGTAATGGTTCTGTATAAATGCCAGACGCTCCCGGTCCTTCTCACACACAAGGATCCGCTTCGGCCCCTTTTGCATCACACAGAGCAGCGTGCAGATCCCCGTGGGGCCTGCCCCGAGAATCAGGACCGTATCCTCCTCTGTGATCTCCGAAATCCGCGCCGCCCAAAAGCCGGTCGCCAGAATATCCCCGACGAAAAGTGCCTGCTCAAAGGAGACCTGCTTCGGAATCACCGTCAGGCCCTGGTCTGCATACGGCACACGCACATATTCCGCCTGTCCCCCGTCGATCCGGCAGCCCAGCGCCCATCCACCGTTTTCATCGGTGCAATTATTTACATACCCTTTCTTACAGAAAAAGCATTCCCCGCAAAACGTTTCCACATTCATCACAACCCGGTCTCCCGGCTTTACCGAGGTGACCGCGCTGCCTGCCGACTCCACAATCCCGACCATCTCGTGTCCGACGGTGATGCCGGGAACTGCTCTTGGGACAGCCCCATGTTTAATATGCAGATCGCTGGTACAGATACTGGCCAGCACCACCTTCACAATGGCGTCCCGGTCGTTCAACAGTTCCGGCTTTGCTTTTTCCCTCAGTTGAAAATCCCCTTTTGAAATGTACGTATACGCAAGCATAATCAATCAGACTCCTTAATAAAAACTTTTCGGCCCATAACAGGTACTACCTACAGTAAAAATAACCTTCTTTCGCCGGATTGTCAACGTCTGCTTCTCTCTCACCTCTATTCCTGATGCCCTGGAAAACATACCGCCTCTAAAATCTGATCTTCAAATATCCCTCCTCAAATCTCGCCCCCTCTATCTCCATTCCTGCAAACTCCGCCGGAACCGGAAACCGGCGGATCTCATTTTTCACACCCACGACCAGCTCCCCGTCATCCTGCTCCAGCCGCAATTCTTCTTTGTCCGCAAACGGCAGGTAGATTCTAAGTGTTTTGCCCTCCCTGTCAATTTCGTAAATCTCCTTCTGAAACAGCACGGCATCCGGATCACGGTCTTCAAAAATCCGCTCTCCGACCTGCTGCAATACCTCCAGCGTGCGAAGCTCCTGCTGCTGCAGCTCCACATAAAAGCGCGGCACCTCGCTGAAGCTCTCCTCGATTTCCCGCAAAGCCGCCTCCTGCAGCCGCACCCATTTATTAAAATATCCCTCCATTGCCCTGGCCGGATAGATGTGATTCACAATCACTGCATCCACATTATAATGGTACAGATACAGACACGTAAAATTCCGTTTTGCCTCGCGGATCACGATTTTTTCCGGCGTAGTGACCACGCGCAGACTCACGATATCCTGATTCAGCAAAAGCTTCTGCAGGCGCTCCATTCTCTTCATTAAGGTTTCGATCTCGTCAAATACGCTGTCCCCCGGCATCGGCAATTTCAACGTCCTTTCGATGACTTTTCCGACTCTCTTTGTCGCAGCCCGCTTGAACGGCAAAACCTTTTCGATGAAGCCTGACAGTCGTTCCGGGTACTTCAGGAGAGATAAGGTCTCTCCTGTCGGCGCGCAGTCTACAATCAACGTATCATAAGCCCCGCTCTCATAGAGATCGAGAATTTTGAACATGGAAAACAGCTCTTCCAATCCCGGAAACACCAGCAGCTCCTCCGCCTCAATCCCGCCTTCTCCCCTGACCGTGAGGAGCTGCTTCAGATAGTCCTTCAAATTGCCCCAGCTCTTCTCGCTTTCATATACCGTATCAATCTCCAGCGCATAGAGCCGGTCTGTGATTTTCACCGGCTCCTTCCCGATTTTCCGGTCAAAGGAATCGCCCAGACTGTGCGCCTGGTCCGTGCTCATCACAAGCACCTTTTTCCCGCTCCCTGCTATTTTACAGGCGGTCGCAGCCGCCATGCTCGTTTTGCCGACGCCGCCTTTTCCTGTGTAAATGATAATTCTCATCGCTGTCCTTCCTCCCGCACCTGACTGCCACTACAGCAGACGCAATAAATAAGCTTCTGTCCCGCCAGCTAAATCTGCACATTCTCCCAAACTTTACGATAATGTGCAAAATTCTGGCACAGTCTCCAATCAATATCCTCCAAAGACAGATTCCAGAAAATGTCACATAATATCCACCTTTCTGGCCCCGGATGGCCTCGCACCTTCCTGTTCCGAATCGCGGACATCCTCTTTCCTGCATTCCTGTACGGCATCAGCGGCCATCTCCAGAAGCATCCTCTTCATCTCCTTCTCAATCACATCCAGATGACCTCGCATCTTCTCCGGGAACAGCGCGCGGACTGCTTTCCTGTGATATTCCCCTGCCGTTTTCATTCTTTGCATCATTTCTCTACTCATCGATGCCACTTCCTTTCTCAAACCGGATGCACAGTCTCCCATCCCCAAATTTTGCCCCCGCGACCTCATAGCTGCGCAGCACGTTCGGAAGCGGGATGTTCCGCTTGAAATTCCCTGTTTTGATCACAATATCCGTCGCGGCCTGATACAGATCGATACCTTCCTTTTCCGCATAAGGCAGGAAGACCTCCAGCTCATAGCCCGCCTCTGTCTGCCGGAAGCACTCTCTTTCCGTGATCCTCTTCACAGCAAAAACCTCTTTCCCGTCCAGCACATCCTCCACGATTCTCCGGACGGCCCTCTCCCCCTTCAGCTCCTCGTCATACCACGGGATTTCATAGACCGGCAGTGCAGAAAAACACTCTTTCAGGCTGGCAATGTACTCTTTCTGAACCTCAAGCCACCCGGCAAAGAAGTCGTTGTTCAGATCCGTCGGAAGAATGCGGTTAATATAAATCCCGTCCACATTGAAATTGTAGAGATTCAGATACATATAATTGCGTTTCGTCTCCTCCACGACCATCTTTTCCGGGGTTGTCACGATCCTGACACTGGTAATCTCCCGGTTCTTCAGAAGCTCCTGCAGCTCCATCAGCTTTAAAAACATTTTCTCAATCTCGTTCATCGCGCTTCTGTTAGGCATCTCAACCTGAAAGGCTGCCTTCGAAACCGGCGCCAGTATTCGCACCGCCACCTTGCCAATCGGGAAAATCTTTTCCATATACCAGGAAAGCAGTTCGGGAAATTTCAGCAGCGACAGCGCCTCCCCGGTGGGCGCACAGTCCACGATAATCCGCTCATAATCCTCCTTGTTGTAGATCTCCGAAATCTTAAGCAGCGAAAACAGCTCCTCCATTCCCGGTATCATTCCGATCCCCTGCACACTGCCGTCCTCCGCATCCGATAACAGCTTTGCCAGATACGCCATCACATCAGGGAAATCATGCTCCATCACATATTCCGGATCAATTTCATAGAGATCCAGATCCGGCGACACCGTTTCCGCCTCTTTTCCGAGACTTTTTTCAAAAATATCACCCAGATTGTGTGCCATATCGGTGCTCACGAGCAAGGTCTTCTTCCCTTCCGCCGCACTTTTAACCGCGTGGGCTGCCGCTACGCTGCTCTTTCCCACACCGCCTTTTCCCGTAAAAATATAAATTCTTTTCATGATTCCCTCCTTTTCAATCAAAAACAGTTCCCGATATTCTTCTTTTACCGAATAGTTCTTTGTTCGAAGTATTTGTTTTATTTTTAGGGCAGCCGTGCGCTGCCCTGTATGGTTATTCAATCGGAATCCTGCGGACCTTTTTGGGGGCTTTCTCTTTCTGATGCTCCTGCCTCAGGATCTCCATGATCTTGGAGGTCATTTTGTAAAAAAGCTCCATCTCCTCTTTTGTAAAAGAACCGACAACCTGCATGCCGTAACGGACGAGCTCGCCGATCAGAGCCTCAAACTGCGCCATTCCCTTTTCACTGAATCCGATCTTTACGACTCTCTTGTCCTCCTGCGAACGCGTCCGCACGATCAGGCCGTTCTTCTCCATCCGGTTCATGATTCCCGTCGCGGTATTCAGAGGCACATGAATATATTCCGCAATCTCCGTCATATTCACCTCGCCTCTCTGATAAAGCAGCCAGAACACAAACACCTCATTCTTGGAACAGTTCAGGAATACATTCTCCCATATGTTTGATGACAGCAGCTCCTTCACTTCATCTATATAATCTACGATCATCCGGGAAAACTCTTCCGGCACGCCATGCTCACTTAACCTCATAATGATCCCGCAAATTCCTTTTCAAATTACTTCCTGCTCAGAACTATTTTTGATTATACGATCGAAGTATCCTTTTGTCAACCAGGTTATAAAATGAGACTTAATCTGCTCCCTATCCGACCGTCATATTTCCCTGAAATGCTGTCATCATCACACAGAGCAGTGGGACTGTAATTAACGACAAAACCGTGGACAAAAATACAATCTTAACAGCAAAGTGCTCCTCACCATGATATTTTGCTGCGAGAATTACACCTGATGCCGGTGCTGGCATGCCTGCAAGAACAGTAGAAACACCGGTAACAACTGCATCCAGTTTTGCTGCTCTGCATCCTGCAAACACGATTGTCGGAATGATCAGTAATCGTACAGCACTATACCAGAATGTTTTCTTTGAGAACACATCCCGGATGCGGATTTCTGCCAGGATATTTCCAATCACGATCATACACAATGCAGTATTACAATTTCCGGCAGTTCTCAATGTCTTTTCAAGACCTGCAGGCAGCGGAATCTGCAATATCATCAAAACCATACCAATTATCACAGCCACAATACACGGATGCGTCAGGACTTTTTTCATCACACCTTTTCCCTTGGTTCCTGTAAAACAGGCAATTCCGGCAGACCACATAAAAATTCTGACTGGTATAAGATAAACGGATGCGTACAAAAGCCCCGTTTCCCCGTATAATCCCTGTGCGATAGGATTGCCAAGAAACCCCGCATTCGAAACAATCGTTGCATATTTAAGTACCGTATGTTCCCCAGGATTTTTCTTTGAGTAAAATTTATCGCCCGCAACTATTGTAAATATCTGAATACAAATTGATACTGCTAAAATTGTCAGGCATGCCTGCAAAATTTCTTTATTAAATTCCAGAAGGAAAGATACTATGATATTACAGGGCAATATAAAATCAATAACCAGGTCACTTAACGGTCCTCTTACAGATGGAGGTAAAATGCTCATTTTGGTCATGATATACCCCGCCAGAACCAGCAAAAAAATTGTAATCTGAAGTGATAGTAATGTATTCATATCAACCATATTATTCTCTCCTCAAAAAATTATTAATAATACCATTCTGCATATCATAGTGTATCTGCTATACAGAAACGCGGATTTCAAAAAGGAACAGAGGTACTGCGCATAAGTAAGCGCAGTACCTCTGTTCCTTTAGGCAGAAATATACAATCATATGACAGTTATGCCATCTCGCAGCCAACTTCTTTCAATTTTTCATCCACCCATGGACGAATGTAAGTCCCCTCCTCCATGATATGTTTCATGATGTCGGCTTCTTTTTTCTCTACCGCTAATGTAGCATCTGCGATCTCATCTGCGATTTCCGGATCGATAATGATCACACCATCTTCATCTCCCACAATAATATCACCCGGATTTACCACTTTTCCGCCGATCACTACCGGAACATTGATTTCTCCAGGACCATTTTTATAGGGTCCATTTGGTGTTGCAGAGCGCGCGTAAACCGGAAAATCTTCCATAGCGGCAAGGCCGCCTCTGTCACGGATCGCGCCGTCGCATACGATTCCTCTGATCCCTCTCGTCTTGCAGTATGTAGCCATGAGCTCACCGAAGATTGCACGGTCTGTAAAGCCGCCCGCATCTATCACAATCACATCCCCCGGCTTTGCAAGATCCATAGCTGCATGGAACATCAGGTTGTCTCCCTGCGGGACGCGTACGGTAAAAGCGGTTCCGAGAAGCTGACCTTTTCCTATCGGCTCGATTGCCGTATCCACCGCCGCGATACGTCCCATATTGTCATCGATATTTGCCACTGGCATATCCTTGAAGCGCGCTACCAGCTCTTTGGCCGGACGCTTAAAATCCTTTATTATCCTGCATCCTGCTGACATTGATTCGTCCTCCTTTTACACAAACTGATATCCTGTTTCTTTTGAAAGCACGGCACGATTAGCAACATTTCTTCCGGGTACCGTCCCCTTTATCACTGCATCCGGCACCAGATTACATATCATGCTAATCTGTGTCTTCTTTGCCCCGATACCGTAAGAGCCGCTGTGCGGTCCCAGGATCACATTGTCCAGCAGAAGTAACGGATCGTCTTTTTCAATCGGTTCTTTTTCAACCGTATCAAGACCGGCATAACGAATTTCTTCATTCTGAAGCGCCCATGCCAGATCCTTCTGGTCGATGACCGGGCCGCGGGATGTATTGATGATCATGGCTGTATTTTTCATCCTGCGGAATGTTTCCTTATTGAAAACATGCGTGGTTTCCGGAGTCAGGTTTACATGGATCGAGATAATATCGCTCTTTTCGATCATTTCATCAAAGGTTACAAATTCCACATGTGGGTACTGGGCTTTCACAGCTTCCGATACATATGGATCACAGGAGATCACTTTTGTACCAAATCCGCCATGAAAAATATCATGCAAATATCTGCCGGCTGCACCAAACCCATACAGCCCCAGTGTCAGCTCCCTTACATCCGGCGGAAGCAGGTACTGGCATTTCGGCCAGTTGCCCTTGCGGATCTCCTTATCATAATAGTTTGTATTCCGAATCAGCCCCATGATCATCGCACATGCCAGGTCTGCCAGCTCTTTTGCACAGAACCCCGGAAGATTCAGTACGATCACGCCGTGCTCAGCCGCCGCATCAAGATCGATCGAATTCACACCCACCCCAAAACGCTGCACAAATTTAAGCTCCGGCAGTGCCTCAATTACTCTTCTGGTCACAGGCGGATTTCCTGTGCCAAGGATCGCCATTGCCCCCTGACATCCTGCAATCATCTCATCTTCTGTTGTGAAATGACACAGTTCTAATTCAATACCTGCTTTTGAATAGGATTCTTTCACTAACGCAAGCTCTTCGGCAGTTACACTACCATACTCTTTGTCTACAACTACTGCTTTCATAATTCGATTCCTTTCTTAAATCAATATGTAATTTATTTTCTTTACAATGCCCAGAAAAGCGGAATCAGGAACAAAGAACCAAATAAAACCACAATGCTAAGCCCAATACCTGGTACAAAGAAATCTCTGAAGCCAAGGTTTCCTGGCTTGATGATCAAAGTATTAGTACCCGATCCTACCGGAGTGAGGAACGGCGCCGAAGCCGCTACGCAGATTGCCACGCCGATTGCTACCGGATTGATTCCTAAAGATACTGCTACCGGAACAAAAAGCGGAGTAATCAGTACAACTGTGGAGGTATTCATCATCAGATTTGTCAAAATCATCGTAACCAGCAGGACAAAGAACAAGAATACCATTTTATTAGGATGCTCGCCCAGAATTTTTACCACTCCATTTGCAATCATATCTCCGGCACCGCTGCTTGCCATTGCCTTGGAAACCGCACTCATACCGCCTACGATAAAAAGTGTTGGCCAGTCAATTGCTCTCATCGCCTCTTTTTCACTGATACAGCCTGAACCTATTAAAAAAACACAGCCGATCGCCGCCACAAAATACATCGGCCACTCGCTATTTGCAACTGCCATCGCAATCAAAAGAGCTACCAGAATCACAAGACAGATACCGCCCTTTACAGGATCAAACTTTCCTTCATTTTTCCTTTTTGTATATTCGGCAAGGTATTCCGGATCAGAAGAATCTCCTGGTGTAAGCAGTTTTTTACCAATCGTAAGAAAATAGATCAGAAACAATATACATAACGGCAACCCCACTTTTCCAAGTTCAAAAAAAGAAAGGAACTTAATATCCATATCTTCGATCAAACCGGCAACACTTACGTT
>Ga0129308_1003627_pt1 | contig 10789 bp, 10 predicted proteins | sample L827metagenome_FD_94440 | JGI IMG/M metagenome (GOLD analysis project Ga0129308, IMG submission 94440) | Ring-tailed lemur group fecal microbial communities from Wisconsin, USA - L827 metagenome | ecosystem: Host-associated > Mammals > Digestive system > Large intestine > Fecal | place: USA... | reverse complement strand
GCCCTCCTGCAGCCCCAGGCCCTCCACGGTTTCATTGCTGTCGCTGGTGGAGGCGCCGGTCCGCTTGTTTTCGAAGAGGACCTTGCTGTCGTTGGGATTCACGCCGATCTCGTCCGCATACTCCTGGAGCACCTGACCGAGCGTGTTCGTGGGGAAGACGGCGACCTGCGGGTACGTCATTCCAGTCACCTTGTTGCAAAGATCAATCTCAAAATCGCCTTCGGTTGCGGCAAGCGCATTGTCAATCGGATAGTTTGTCATAGCGGTTATCTCCTTTTTTATTTTATTTTTGTTGTTTCTTCCGGGAGCGGCGCATCTCCGCCTCCCGGTCAGTCCTCCAGAAACAGGAAGGGAGGAACGGTCTCCCTGGCGTCCGGTCTGAAATCACCGAACCCATCGGCGTCGCCGGAATCGTCATCCTCGTCGCCGGAATCGCCCTCCTCGTCATCCTCGTCATCCTCGTCGAAATCATCGGTCTCCTCAAAGCTGTCGGTATCGCCGGAATCCTGGGCACTCTCTTCCTGACGCTTTTTCGCAAGCCGGGCCTCCAGCGTCCTCCGGAGTTTCTGAAGCTCCTGCATCATTTCGGCGCGAATGTCCTGCTGCGGAACATCCAGCGCCTCGTCGGTATAGAGCGCCCGCATGAAAATGCTGTACTCGGAGTCGAGGGTCTGCATGATACGGACAAAGAGCTCAAATGTCATCTCTCCGACGGCGTCGTCGGCGCTGCTCACGGGGAGGTCATACCCCACATTGAGGTCGTTGTCGGAATCCAGATAGAATTTCGCATAGCGGCTCCGGTTCAGCACATTGCAGGCCTCCAGAACGCGCGGACGCTTCTCCCTGGGAATCCTGGAAATCAGGCTGAAAACGCGAATCGTAACATCGTTGTCGTTGTCCGTGCTGAAGAATCGAACCGAAACGTTCGGCCCGCAGTCGATGGAAAAGTTCGCGTCCACCTCCTCGCAGCCGGGACGGCTGATGACATCGAACTTGACGTCGTGCTCCTCAAATGCCTCTGCGATCAGGTTGGTTGCCTTGAATTCATACTTGTCCATATTTCTACATCCTTTCCCGTTTTGATTTTGTTCTTTGGTTCTGTCTCTTGATACGGAGGTCGTTTGGAAACCTCCAGATTTCTTTCTGATTTGCGGTTCTGTGCCTTAATACGGCGGCGGTCTGAAAATCTCCACATTTTTCCGCTTTCATCGCAGCGCCGGGAATCTCCCGGCTGTCCCCTTTCTGTTTCTTATTACGCGCCTCCGTCATTTTTCTCCAAAAAAAGAAGCCCGGCTATGCACTGCGTACATAGCTGGGCCGAATCCATATTCGATTCAAATGCCTGTCACTGGCCGTCCGGCGTTTCCTTGCCGCCTTCCTTGAGCTTCTTTTTCAGCTCCATCAAAAAGTCGCGCTGAAAGTATGTCCAGGCGAGCTCAAACTCCTCCTCGGAGTCCAATCCGACGGCATATTCCTCGTCCTCTTCCACAACAATCTTCTGAAACATAAAATCCATGATATCCTGGTCGTTTGCAAGGAACAGGTAGGTGGTCCCCGCAATTTCAAACTCCTTGATCACAACATACTCCTTGCCGTCGATCTCAAGATATTCGACCTCCACCAGCTCATCCGGATCGCTGTCCCCCGTCATAATGCGCGTCACCGTGTCATATGTGCTCTTGAATGCGGGATTTTCATCCAGGATCTTGTTGAGTGAGGCAAACGGGTCAATCTCCGGGGTCTTGTCAGGCGCTTCCGCCGGCTGCTCGCCGGCGGTATCGTATTTCTTATTGCTATCAGACATAGTTACCTCCCAATTTTTAAAAAGTCGCGGGACATGACGCTCTATTCGACCAGATCCAGCAGCCGTTCCATATCATCGGGCACCTGAATGTTCGTATCCTCCACAAGGTCCTGCGTTCTGATTTTGATTTTTTCTCTTTGGGTCTCGTCAACCTCCCGCAGCGCCTTGTTAAAATCCCCATAAATCTCAAGGACAGTCTCTTCTTTGATCGGGGCCCCGGCGCGAAAGTCCTGCAGCAGGATTGCATAGCTGCACAGGCCTCTCAAAAAGCGCAGATAGGTCTCCTTGACGCCGCCCTGGGTCTGATTATAGGAATCTTCAATGCTGCGGTCGATCGCCGCAAGGGCCTCTCTGTACTTCTTTTGCTTAAACAGAAGCTCCCCCTTTTCAAACGCACAGGTCGGGCAGGACCCCAGCAGCTCGTTCGACAGGGCCTCGTCGAGCGTTTTCAGCATGGCGTCCGGCTTTTTTTCCAGGAGCTTTGCCATTTCCCGATAGCCGCCTTCCTCATAGGGGAGGTATTTTTTATACGCCCGCGCCAATTCTGCCGCTTTCTTTTTGCAGAAATTTCGTTCCTCGGCGGTCGTCGCCAGGCTGTCCCGCAGCTTGTTCATATAGGAGATGCCAAATGTAAAGCACCGCCAGGTCCATTCGGGATATTCAATCGATTCCAGCGTTGCAAAGTGCGCGGCGCACTGCTCCCATCGCTCGCAGTCGATTCCATAGATCAGATAGTCCGCAAGCAGATCGACGTTCATCGGGAAGCGAAGCAGCCCGCAGTCGAGAACATCGCACGCCAGGCTGTCAAAGCCGTTTCCACCCAGCAAAACGGCAAAATTGTGAAACCGCGTCGAATTTCCGACCTGTGTCTCCTGTGCCAGGACCTCCCGCACCGTATCAAAGAGCGCTTCCCGCGCGATCGGATTATCCTCGTTATACCGCTCTGACCGCCTCAGTTCCGCAATATATCCCTGACAGATATTTGCCGCCTCTTTCACCGAGAGGATTGCACGTTTCTGCGCTTGGGTCGCTGCCAGGTCCTCCGGATAAGCGCTGTCGTCGCAGGGAATGGATACCTTTTTCGCCATTTGTAATCCTCCTCACTTCTGATCGCTGTCGCCGGAGTCCGAAGCATTCTTTTTCGATTCGAGATCAGCAATCTTTTTCTCCGCCTGACGGATGATTTCATCGAGATCGTCCTCATTCCGGATTCCCAATGCCTCCAGATCAAGCTGCGTTCCGGTATCGACGCTCTTTTTCTTCGCCTCAGAAACAATGGCTTCCAGGGGATTGGGCGCCTTGCCGGCAGGCACATCCTTTTTCGCGGGCTGCTGCTGTGCGTTCGCCGCCGTTTTTCCATTGGAGCTTTCGCTCAGCACCGGGGCAATCCGGCGCCGGATCTCGTCTGACAGCTCAAAGTTCGTCGTCTGCCGCGGCTTCCTCGGGTGCCGGGTGAACTCCAGAATCGTATATTCCCTGTCGCCAAATCTGTCGATGTCCAGCAAATTCACCTTCGCCGGCTTCAGTCTTCCGCACAGCACAAGCGCCTCGCATTTCTCCTTGCTGAAATGCTGCAGGTCATAGACGGACACGTTCGGCATGTGGTTGCGCTGCTCTCCGCACAGATCGGAGATTTCCTTCAGGAGATCGTATTCCCGGCTTGTGAGGTAGATCCAGTTCGCACAGTTGCTCTTGATCGTCTCCGCCTCGTCGCCGTACCGCTTAATGAGCTGGTGTTTGCCCTGGACCGCGAGGATAAAGCGAATGTCGCGGGACCGGGCGGCGGAAATCAAGGTCGACATGGACGAAATCGGCGGCAGCGACGCAAACTCGTCCAGCACGATATTCACCCTGCGGTTCAGTTTGAGGTCGTCGTTCTTGGATGCCTTGTAGATCAGATACTCATACGCCTGCTTGACAAAGAGGCTGACAAGATTGTTGTAGGTGCTCTTCTCGTCGGGAATAATCAGGAAGACCGCGCATTTTTCCTCGCCGATTTCCCCGATGTCAATGTCATTGTTCGCGAGCATGTCCAGCAGCGAGGGCCGGATCGTAAAGGTCCGCATCTTCTGGTCAAACGTCGAGAGGATTGAATTTCTTGTGCCATCCGGCGCGTAGACGGAGCCGCTCAGGCTTCCCTCGATCAGCTCATCCTCGGAGCCGTATTTCCAGAGGAGAGAGCTTTGGATTTTGAATACGCCCGCGTTGCTTTTGAAGAGCTGCTGCCGCAGCCGCATCAGGTTGCTCATGTTTACCGCAGATTCATCAAGCCCGTGGTCCTTGGCATAGCGGAACAGGAGGAGAATCAGGCCAAACAGGCAGTCTGAAGCGCTGTTTTCCCAGAACGGCTCCTTTGTCGACTTCTCCTCCGTCATAAGGTTGAAGGCGACGTCGTTGGCAAATTCCGCGGCCCGGTCTATATCGCCGGCCAGATAAAATCTGTAAGGGATGGCAAGCGGATTCCAGGCGTTTCCATATTCGGGGTCGCGGATATTGATTACGATGATCTTGTACCCTGCTTCCTCCAGCTCAGCCGCGCAGCGGTTGTGGATCTCGGCCTTGGGGTCGTTGATAATCATGCTCTCCCCAGATTTTCCGATAATCTTTACCGCCGGCTCGATCACGCAGCGGGTTTTGAGCGAGCCGGTAGAGCCCCACACCAACGTATGGGTATCCGAGGCGTCAATTGCAATCAGGCCACGCTCGGCGTCGTAGGCCAGGGGAACGCCGCCCACGTAGTTTCCCCTTTGTCTGTGGGTAAAACTTCTGGAGGGATCTTTCTCACCGACAGAAAAATGAGAAAATTCCTTGAACAGTCTCTCTTTGCTTTCAAAATTCACGTTTTCCGCCATGGATTGGAACCTCCTGCTAGATCCTCGCATTTGTGTCGGTCATCGACATATCACGCGCGATATTTGTCAAATACTCATAAGCCCTGAAAATTTGCTGCGCCTTTTGTATTAAGCTCAGGCTCTCCCAGGCGCGCTCACAGACCTCTTCAAAGTCCGCGCTCAGTCCCTGCTCCAAAAGCGCGATGATTTCGCGAATCTCAAGCTCCAGTTCCTCTTTCCTCGGATGGTCAATGTTGCTCTTATAGATCAGGAGAGAGGACAGATGGATGACGTTCTCGATTTCTTTCGCGGCGGAAATCTCCCCTTTTTCCGCGTTTTCACGCTGCGGGGGATACGAATTCCCTCGCATGGGTTTGCCTTCCGGATCGCCGGGCGGCTCTGCTTTGGGCGGCTCTGCTTTGGGCGGCTCGGGCGGGGTCAGCTTTGCGCAGCATTTATACCCGCCGTCCGAGTAGGTGCTCTTCTTCACATAGATGATGTACTGATACGGCTTCTTCCTGTCGTCCAGGAAGGCGCGGATCTCTCCGATCACCTGACGGACCCTGCTTGGGTCCGGCGAGATCGGGGGGATTCTTTTCTCCCAAATCAGGGAGATCAGCCGGTCGATGCTCTGGGGATTCGGATAATTATTTGCAAGGCAGTAGAAGACATCGTATTCATAGCCCTGCAGGTCGCTTTTCAGTATTTCCCCTTCGCTGGAATGAAGGTTGTGATCTTCAAAGTTAAAGTAAGTCCCATTTGGCAGAAAGACAAGTCCTTTTTTGTGGGCCTCCAAGGCTGTCACTCCCTTCATCTAACCGAAATCTAACGCTCGTCTGGCTCGCTAACCGGAAATTCATTTTCAGTCTATTTGGCCTGTAACGCCCTCTCAGTAAGCTGTATACCAGAGGGACGGACAAGCAGTCCTGGCTCCCTCAACAAAAATCGAGAGGAGCGCTCATCATGAAAAAGGCCGCTTGCACCGCGTTTGTAAATGTTCTCAACGCCATCCACGAGGAAGGCATCACCACGAAGGCAGCGCTTATGGCGAATCAGGCGCTCTACACCGATTTCTGGTTCGCTGTGACGGAGTTTTGTCACTTCGCCCTGCTCTCCAAAACCGGAAGGAAAACCAAGGCGGGCGAACAGCTCCAGGGAAATATCAGCAGGATCGACCTGCTTGTGCGCCGCGGGGAAACCACCCGGGACGAAATCGAATCGGACTGCGCGATTAAAATCATCGACAAGCTCGATTTGATCCTGCGCAATCCCACCGTCCAGCATCAGTATTCCTACAGCTACACGCTCTGTACGAACCACGTCATCGACCTTTGCAGGAAACTCCCCTCCGAGGACGTCAAAATTGTCTCCCTGGATGGCGCCGTGGAGAGCGGCGTCGTTGAAAAGGAAGACGCCTGTACATACGGAGACCTCATCGGGGACGAGACCTACAGCGGCGAACGCGTTCTCCTCGAACGCGAAACCCTCCGGGAGCTGCGCATGCAGCTCAGGGCCAAGCAGGAACAGGAGAAGGCCGGAAAGCGGAACGCGATTCTCCAGGAGATCGCATCCCTCTCCAAACGCCCTGCGGAGGTTCTGGTGCGGCTGGCCTGCGACCACCTCGGCATGAAGCCCCGCGAGCTGTCCCGCTTCATCATCGACAGGGGCTGCGAGACGGCCTATGCGGAAATCATCTTCCAGGTCGCGAGAAAGCACGACCTCGACCTTGCAAAGCTCCGGACGCTCCTTGTGGGCAAGAAGGTCACGGAGGCGTCGCTGAAGCTGGACACGAACGACGAGGAAGCCATTGTCAACCAGCTCTACCATTTGAAGTCCCGCGCGAAACAGCGCTGCGGAAAATAATCGTCCCAACCATCTTTCGCGGGCGGCCTCTCTTTCGGGGAGGCCGTTCCTTTTCTCTGCGCAGCGTGCGCCATTTTCTTCAATACAGAATTTATTATACCGCAAATTCCGCGAAATGTCGACATGATTTCATCCGCCGCGCCGCTTAAAATGCAGGGCAGCCGCCGTCTTTCACGTAAAAATCTTTTGAAATTTTTATGTTTATTTAAGTCGCGGAGTTTATGCTATAATGACCGTATATTCCAAAAGCATCGGGGAGGAGAAACGATGAGACTTCTGCTGGCTGAAGATGAACAGGCGCTGTCAAAGGCGCTGAAGGCGATCCTGGAGAGAAACAATTATTCCGTGGATGCGGCTTTTGATGGTCAGGAAGCGCTGGAATATCTGGAATCAGACAATTATGACGGCGTGATTCTCGATATCATGATGCCCAGGGTGGACGGAATTACCGTGCTTCGGGAAATTCGGAAAAAGGGAAATCTCATCCCCGTACTGCTGCTGACGGCAAAGTCCGAGGTGGACGACAAGGTCCTTGGATTGGACGCCGGCGCCAACGACTATTTGACGAAGCCCTTCCATGCCCGGGAGCTGCTGGCGCGGATTCGCGCTATGACACGGACGCAGGCTGCGCAGGCAAGCTCCAGGCTGCAGGCAGGCAACGTCACCCTGGACCGGGCCACCTATGAATTGTCCACCCCGTCGGGAACCTACCGGCTGGCAAACAAAGAATTCCAGATGATGGAGATGTTGATGCAAAATTCGAAAACCCTCATCTCTTCCGAGCGGTTTATGGAGCGGATCTGGGGCTATGACAGCGATTCGGAAATCCATGTCGTATGGGTGTACATCTCCTACCTTCGCAAAAAGCTGAACGCACTCCACGCAAATATCCAAATCAAAGCCGTCCGGAACGCCGGATACAGGCTGGAGGAAATCGTATGATACGAAAGCTGCGAATCAAGCTGATCTTCGCCTCTATGCTTTCCCTGCTGCTCGTTTTTTTCGTGATTTTTTCCATCGTCGGCGGGCTGAGCTACCGGCGGATCGTAACAGACGCCGACAGCATTCTGACAATTCTGGCGGAGAACGGCGGTAGATTCCCGATGAAGGAGCTGCCGGAGAGCGCGCCCGCCCCGGACATGCTCCCCGACGAGAATCGCCGTTTTTCTGCCGAGCTGCCCTACGAATCCCGATATTTTTCCGTGTCTCTCACAGCCGGCGGCCATATCGCCTCTGTCAACACGGGAAAAATCGCGGCCGTCGACACGGCGACGGCAATCGAATATGCGCAGTCGGTGCTTGATTCCGGCCGGTCGCAGGGCTTCATGGAGGACTACCGGTATGCCATCTATGCCTCCGGCGAAGGCTCCCTCCTCATCTTTCTGGACCGCGGGCGCGAAATGATCTCGTTCCGGGCTTTTTTGCTCAACTGCGTCGGAGTTTCCGCAGCCGGCCTTTTGGCGGTGCTGCTTCTGCTGATTTTCCTGTCCGCCCGGATCGTCAAGCCCTTTTCCGGAAACTATGAAAAGCAGCGGCAGTTCATCACGGACGCGGGGCATGAGCTGAAAACGCCGCTGACCATCATCGATGCCGACGCGGAGGTGCTGGAAATGGATATCGGGGAAAACGAGTGGCTGCGGGATATCCAATCGCAGACAAAGCGTCTGGCGCAGTTGACAAACAGTCTGATTCAGCTCTCCCGGATGGAGGAGCGGCCCCAAACGCAGAAAATTGAATTTTCGATTTCCGATCTGGCGGAGGAGACGCTGGAGAGCTTTCAGGCCCTGGCGAAAGCGGAAAACAAACACCTCTCCGGGCATATCCAGCCGATGCTCTCCCTGACCGGAGATGAAACATCCATACGCCAGCTTTTGTCGATTCTCATGGACAACGCCATAAAATATTCTGACGGCGGCGGCAAAATTGAGCTCACGTTGGAAAAGCAGAAAAACAGCATCCGGCTCGGCGTATTTAACACGGCGGAATCCGTTTCCAGGGAGAGCCTGCCGCGCCTGTTCGACCGGTTTTACCGGGCGGACCAGTCGAGAAATTCCAGGACAGGCGGATATGGTCTGGGGCTTTCCATCGCCGCCGCCATCGTCGCCGCCCACAGGGGAAAAATTGCCGCGGCCACGCAGGATGAGAAATCCCTGCTGATTACAGCCGTCTTCCCCATATGACCGAACACAACCGGAAGTCTTTCAAAAAAGGGACGCGATTCAAAAAGGATCGCGTCCCTTTTTGCCCGCTTTGCAGGCCCAAAATGAAAAGTTTCCGGTTCTCATTTTAAGTTGACCAAAGGAATGGGCGCTATACTCTGACCATAGACGCCGCGTGAGAAGCCGGCCAACCGTTGAAAAGGAGCAGAGAAATGGCTTATCAGTCCACATTTCAGCGATATGAACTCAAATATCTGCTGACCCAGCAGCAAAAGCAGGCGATTTTGCAGGAGGCGCAGCCCTATATGAGGCTCGACCAGTACGGACATACCACGATCCGGAACATCTATTATGACACGGACAACTACCGTTTGGTCCGCCGGTCCCTGGAAAAGCCGGCCTACAAGGAAAAGCTCCGGATCCGCAGCTATCAGGCGGCGGCGCCGGACGACCCGGTTTTTGTGGAGCTGAAAAAGAAATACGACAAGGTGGTCTACAAGCGCAGATTGATCCTTTCGGAAGCGCAGGCTATGGAGAGCTTTCAGCAGGACCTTCCGCTTCCGGTACATTCCCAGATCGCCGATGAGATTGCATATTTTCGCGCCTATTACAAGACCCTTCGTCCCGCCGCGTTTCTCTCCTATGAGCGCGAGGCATTCTATGCCCTGGACGGCAGCGGCTTCCGCATCACATTGGATGAAAATATTCTCTACAGAAATTCTGATTTTTCATTGGGAAGCGGCGTCTACGGGCTGCCCCTGCTGGGCGAAGGCGAAACCCTGATGGAGCTTAAAACCGCCGGCGGCATGCCGCTCTGGATGAGCCATGCGCTGAACCGGCTCAGCCTGTACCAGATTTCGTTTTCAAAATACGGGGCAGCCTACCAGGACCGGATGGCAAAAGCCAAAACCTATGCACAAAGGAGTATTTTGTATGCCTGCTGAACTTTTTGGGGGACTTTTCGATACGGATATGACGAGCGTAATTGCGCCATCCGACTTTCTGCTCTGCGTCGGCAGCGCATTGGTGATCGGGCTGATTCTGGCCGGGTTTTATATGTACCGCGCCCGGTATACCAAGAGCTTTGTGGCGACGCTGGCGCTGCTCCCTGCGGTGGTCTGCGTGGTGATTATGATGGTGAACGGAAACGTGGGGGCAGGCGTCGCGGTGGCCGGCGCGTTCAGTCTGGTTCGCTTCCGCTCCGCGCCAGGTTCCGCAAGGGAGATCAGCGCCATCTTCCTGGCAATGGGAACGGGCCTGATCGTGGGAATGGGCTACCTCGGCTATGCATTCCTCTGCGCGATTGTTCTCGGCTTTGTGAGCGCGCTGTACAGCCGGTTGGACTTCGGCAGCCAAAAGGAAGCCGGTCTCTATAAGACGCTGCATATCACAATCCCGGAGGATTTGGATTATTCGGACGTCTTTGAACCGATCCTGCGGGAATACACGTCGGAGCGCGAGCTTGTGCAGGTCAAGACGACCAATATGGGAAGCCTCTTCCGGCTTACCTATAACCTGAAATTGACCGGCGCAAACAGAGAAAAGGAAATGATCGATAAGCTCCGCTGCCGCAACGGAAATCTGGAAATTACGATTTCCCGGCAGGAAACGGCAGCGAGCGAATTATGAAAGGAGATCGGTCGGCATGAAAAAAGGAGACATGCTTCCGCTGCTTTTGGCCGGGCTGCTCTTCTTATCGGGCTGCAGCGGCGCAGGCGCACCGGAAGACGCGCTTCCATCCGGTGAATCGGGCGGAACGGAAGCCGCGGAGCCGGTATCCGCCATAAGCACGGCCGAGATGTTTACGAGCCGGGACCTGGAAATCGGATATGACGAGGAAGCGAAAATTACGCTGTCCGGCGGCAGCGCCTCCAGCAATTCCAGCGCGGTAGAAATTTCCGGCAGCACGGTGACGATCACAGAGGCGGGCTCCTATCTCATCTCCGGCACGCTGGACGACGGTATGCTTGTGGTCAACGCCGGGAGCGCGGACAAGGTCCAGCTTGTTCTGGACGGCGTCCAGATTACAAGCGCGACCTCGGCGGCAATCTACGTTCTGCAGGCTGACAAGGTGTTCCTCACCACCGCGCCCGATTCGGAAAACACGCTGGCAAACGGCGGCGAATACGCGG
>Ga0129308_1003626_pt1 | contig 10789 bp, 11 predicted proteins | sample L827metagenome_FD_94440 | JGI IMG/M metagenome (GOLD analysis project Ga0129308, IMG submission 94440) | Ring-tailed lemur group fecal microbial communities from Wisconsin, USA - L827 metagenome | ecosystem: Host-associated > Mammals > Digestive system > Large intestine > Fecal | place: USA... | reverse complement strand
TCTGGCGGTGTCCATGATCATTCTGGCCATTCAGCCGCTGCCCTTTACGGATGTATTCATGGAAACCTTTTCTGCCATGGGAACGGTAGGGCTTTCCACCGGAATTACGCGGAGCCTGCTTCCGGCATCCAGGGTGCTGATCATATTACTGATGTATTTTGGCAGGCTGGGGAGCCTTACCTTTGCGCTCGTCTTCGCTCAGCGCAAGATCGTGCCTCCGGTACAGCAGCCGGTGGAAAAAATAGTGGTTGGTTAAGGAGGGGTTATTGTGAAATCAGTTTTGATTATCGGAATGGGAAGGTTTGGTCATCATTTGGCGCAGAATATGCTGGAGCTGGGCAATGATGTCATGATCATTGACTGCGATGAGAGAAAGATGGAGGATCTGGTTCCCTATGCGACCAGCGCCAAAATCGGTGACTGCACCAATCCCGAGGTTTTAAAGAGTCTGGGCATCGCCAATTTTGATCTGATCTTCGTGTGTATCGGTACGAATTTCCAGAGCAGTCTGGAGATTACAAGCCTTGTCAAGGAGATGGGCGGACGGCATGTGGTGAGCAAGGCCACCAGGGATATTCAGGCGAAATTCCTGTTGAGAAACGGCGCGGACGAGGTCATTTATCCGGAAAAGGATATTGCGGAGAAATGTGCGGAGCGTTACAGCGTGGACAATGTTTTTGATTATATAGAGCTGGACGATGATTCTGCGATCTATGAGATCCCGCCGCTGGCCGAGTGGGTCGGTAAGTCTATCCGGGAGGCGGATATTGCGCGCCGGTTCCATGTGACGGTGCTGGGCGTGCGGGACCCGGGGGAGAAGACCAGGATCATGCCGTCTGCGGATTATGTGGTGGATGGCAGGGAGCATCTGATTGTGCTGGCGAGCCGGGAATCCATTGCGAAGGTTCTAAAACAGATTCAGGAGAAAGGCCGATGATTACGGCAGCCTCCAACAGCCGGATCAAACGGCTGGTACAACTGAATCAGAAGGCGAAGGCGAGAAGAAGCGAGGATGTTTTTCTCGTGGAAGGTGTGAAGATGTTTCTGGAAGCGCCGCCGGAAAAGCTGAAGGAGGTCTATGTGTCGGAATCCTTCCTGGAGCGGTGCACCTGCCGGGAGGCGCTGGAGAGGACGGGCTACGAGGTGGTGTCGGACAGTCTGTTTGCAAAGATTTCCGACACCTGTACCCCTCAGGGGATTCTGTGTGTGGTGGAACAGTTTCATTATAATATGAAGAAAGTGCTTCAGAAGGAGAATCCTCTTTTGCTGGTCCTGGAAAATATTCAGGACCCGGGCAATCTGGGAACGATGCTAAGGACCGGTGAGGGGGCCGGAGTGGATGGGGTGATCATGAGCCGGGACACGGTTGATCTGTATAATCCGAAGGTTATCCGTTCCACGATGGGAAGCATTTATCGTGTTCCATTTGTGTATACAGATCATCTGGGCGAGACGATTGCAGAGCTGAAAGCGGCAGGAATTTCCGTCTACGCGGCGCATTTGAAGGGAAAGCAGTGGCATACCGCCCCTTCCTATCGGGGCGGCAGCGCCTTTTTGATCGGCAATGAGGGAAATGGCCTGAAAGAGGAAACGGCTGACATGGCGGATGCCTATATCAGGATTCCCATGGAGGGAAAGGTGGAATCGCTGAATGCGGCGGTGGCTGCGGCAGTGCTGATGTATGAAGCGCAGCGTCAGAGAATGCAGGGGCAGGGTACGGACAGAGATTGAGTGGGAATGGGTTACTGATCACACAAGTCTGCGCATTTAGTGCGCGGACTTATATGAAACGGTAGCGGAACCAGAATGGAGGAAAGAGTGAAAATTGGATTTATTGGACTTGGAAACATGGCGCAGGCAATGATCGGCGGCATTTTGAAAAATTGTCTGGCGGCGCCGGAGGATATTCTGGGCTCTGCTAAGACGGCGGCCACGGAGCAGGCCATGAAGGAACGCTATGGAATCCATACAACCGGTGACAACCAAAAGACGGCGCAGGAAGCGGATCTTCTGTTTCTGGCGGTGAAGCCTCAGTTTTTTGAAGAGGTGATTGCGCAGATCAGGGACCTGGATTTTTCAGGGAAGACCGTAGTCAGCATTGCGCCGGGAAAAAGCCTGGCATGGCTTAAAGAGCAGTTCGGGGCGCAGCTGTCCTTTGTCCGGGCGATGCCCAATACGCCGGCGCTGGTGGGAGAGGGCTGCACGGCGGCCTGTTTTGCATCCTGTGTGACTGAAAAACAGAGAGACAGCGTGATGGCTGTTCTGAACAGCTTTGGAAAGGCTTTTGAAGTGCCGGAGCGGCTGATGGACGTGGTGCCGGGTGTCAGCGGCTGTGCGCCGGCCTGGGTATTTATGATGATGGAGGCTATGGCTGACGGCGCCGTTGCGGAGGGAATGCCCAGAAAGCAGGCCTATGAATTTGCGGCTCAGGCGGTGCTGGGAAGTGCGAAACTCATGCTGGAAAGCGGAAAGCATCCCGGAGAATTGAAGGACATGGTATGTTCTCCTGCGGGTTCCACCATTCAGGCTGTAAAGGTGCTTGAGGAGAAAAATTTCCGCGGGGCGGTAATGGACGCTGTCATCGCCTGCATTGAGAAATCCAGAGCACTATAGAATTGTAAAAAAATGTGACAAAAATATTACATATTGTAATTAAACTGTATAGAGACACTGCCGACTGGTAATAATAACCTTTGTCGGCGGTGTTTTTTTATGAAATTTTATGATTTATTCGGACTTTATCAGATCAGCGCATCGCCGTGAAAGTTGTTAATAAGTGTCAAAATACGCAGATAAAAGGTGATGATTTCGTTAATGTTACAGTTGATTTGGATGTTATGTTACCCAAAATATCGGAAAAACTACTGAAAAGACAGTATTTAGCAGAAAGTCTTGACAAATGATCGTAATGTTGTTATCATACAGATCGTAACATTTGTTAACAACTTTGTAATAAATGAAACCACTCTGTAACAGGATTCGATTTCCCACTTGAATCGCGCAGAGGGAGCATGCAAAGTATGGAGGTAATCATGAACACGAAAGGCAGAAAGTTGTTACGCTATGCCGCCGGATTCATAACCGCAGCGTTTTTGATCGTGGCAGCATACACAACAACCGCTATGGCGAGTGGTATTGGACTGATTGATACAGCAGATCTGTTGGATATTCACGCAGAGGCAGATGATTCTTCCGCAGTTGTGGGCCAGGTGATGGATGAAGGTCATGTCGCTATCTTAGGAGAGAGCGATGGCTGGGTGCAGATCCAGGCCGGTGATATTATCGGATGGGTACCTGAGGGCAACCTGATCGTAACAGAGGTATCCAATGAAGAAGCTGTGGAAGCAAATGAGGAGCTTTTTGCTGAAATCCAGGAGAGCGCAGAAGAAGCTAATGAGAAAGCAGCGGAAGATGTGGCTGCAGAGGACGAGACAGCAGAGGAAATACTGAAAGCGGACACCTCGGAAGAAGAGGAAGCGATGCGTGTGAATGCATCGGAAGCAATAGAGGAAAATGCGGATGTGCCGTCGGAAGACCGCAAGGAAGCAGCAGCACAGCAGACGGAGCAGGAGATGGCAGAGCTGTCAGCAGTCGGGCAGGGCGCAGAGGATGTAGAGGAGTCTTCTGAAGAAATGCAGACGGAGGAGCTGGAAGCGCAGCAGTTTGCTATGGAATTACAAAAGGAAGCGGATGCCCAAAAGCTGGCGGCAGAGCTGCAAAAGAAGGCGGAAGCAGAAGCAGCAGCGGTACAGAAAGCGCAGGAGGAGGCACTCCGGGCTGCGGAAGCAGCAGCGGCACAGAAGGCGCAGGAGGAGGCACTCCGGGCTGCGGAAGCAGCGGCATTGGAAGCACAGAGGCAGGCGGAAGCGGCTGCACTGGAAGCACAAAGACAGGCGGAAGCGGCTGCACTGGAAGCACAAAGACAGGCGGAAGCGGCTGCGCTGGAAGCGCAGAGACAGGCGGAAGCAGCTGCACTGGAGAGCCGCAAGCAGAACACTCTGGCGGCTGCCGGTGTGACGGAAGAAGAGTTATATCTTCTGGCGAACATCATTTATTGTGAAGCAGGCTGTGAGCCTTACATCGGTAAGGTCGCAGTGGGCAACGTGGTGATGAACCGCGTAAAGAGCGACAAACAGCCGGATACTATTTCGGAAGTGGTCTATGCCAAAGGGCAGTTTTCCCCGGTGAGCAACGGCAGTCTGGCGAGGGCATTGAAGCGCGGCAGCGCGGATGAGTCCTGCTATCAGGCGGCGCTGGAGGCGCTGGAAGGCGCAAGCCCGGTAGGAGATAAGCTGTTTTTCAGGCGCGTGAACGGACGCTCCGGACAGGTTATCGGACATCATGTATTTTATTAATAGCAGTTCAATATCCCGGGAGGCCGTATGGCCTCCCGTTTGCGTTTTGTCATTATCTTGACATGATATTACGAATTTGGTATGATAGCGCTGTGAATGTAATATATTTGTAATATTTGAACGGTATTTGGGGGTATTTTGAGATGAAAAGCGGGTGGAAACATTGCCTGGCGGCCGGCGTTCTTTTGGGGGTTTTGTGCGCTGCGATGCCGGCCATGGCTGCGGAGGGAAAGAAGCAGGAGGAGTCCTGGCACAGCGGTGCAGGCATTGCAGCCTGGATTGATCCTGACAGCCTGGAAGAAGATGAGGAAGAAGAGACGAAAGCAGCGTCTGTCTCCGCAGAGGAAACAGAGGGCATTTTGACTAAAAAAGCGGAAGAGGAGAAGAGTCTGGGACCTGCTGAGGAGAAGAAGAGCAAGGATGCGGCGGATGACCGGGAAGAGAGCAGCCTTGTCATGGCGGATGTGAATAATGTGCTGAACGTGCGCAGAGAGCCGGACGCAGAGGCAGAGCTTGCAGGCTATTTATATGCGGATTGCGGGGGCACTGTTCTGGAGAGAAAGGACGGATGGACCAGGCTGGAGTCCGGTGAACTGATCGGATGGGCGAAGGACGACTATCTTCTGTTCGGCGAAGAAGCGCAGGAGGCGGCCAAAGATGTAGGCCGCACCGTGGCAAGGACGACTACCGAAGCTCTCAGAATCAGGAAAGAGCCGTCCATGGATGCGGGAGTGTATGATCTGCTGGAAGAAGGCGCAGAATATGAAGTGGTGGACGCTGATCAGCTGGAATTCAGCGAGGGGATTACGATTTCTGATGAATGGATTGCAGTGGATTATGAGGGGAAGACGGGATTTGTTTCCTCTGAATATGTGGAAATGGAATTTGTGATTGACTATGGAGAGACCATAGAACAGGTTGAGATCAGACAGGAAGAGGAGAGAAGAGCGGCAGAGGCGGCAAAGAAGGAAGCGCAGCAGAGGGAAATTGAAAAGACGAAAGCCATGGAGACTTCCGACGTTCTGCTTCTGGCAGCGCTGATCCAGTGTGAGGCCGGCTCCGATGTGTACGAAGGTCAGGTAGCTGTGGGAGCGGTGGTTATGAACCGTGTCAAAAGCTCCGCCTATCCGAATACGATCAAAGACGTGATTTTCGCTTCCGGACAGTTCACCCCTGCGGGGAGCGGGAAGCTGGGCAGGGTGATTGCATCGGGGAATGTCTATGCATCCTGTATGCAGGCTGCGCAGGAAGCGATGGCGGGTGCTTCACCGGTAGGAGCTGCAACGCATTTCAGGCGCGCAGGCAGTAAGGAAGGGATTATTGTCGGGCAGCACGTGTTCTGGTAATGGATTTTGACATTTTTACTGGTAATGGATTTTCAAACAAATCATTGAATATCCCATCAAAGTATAGTAAGATGAAAAGTAGCAGCGAACCGTGGGTGAGCTGCTACACGTTCTATACGTGATTCAGAAGGTGCTGTGATACAGGCAGGCTTTTGGAAAGGAGGCGGCTGATATGGCAGAAGTAGTGAGCTGGCTGGTGCTGTTGATCGTTCTCGTCGCGGTGGAGCTGGCGACGATGGGGCTGACGACGATCTGGTTTGCGGCCGGAGCGCTGGTGGCCACGATTGCGGCAGCATGTAACGCTCCGCTGTTCATTCAGATAACGCTGTTTTTGGCGGTATCGGTTCTTATGCTGGTTTTTACGCGTCCTGTTGCCATGCGGTATTTCAATCATGACCGGACGAGGACGAATGTGGAGAGCCTGATCGGTCAGAAGGGCATTGTCACGGGCAGGATCGACAATCTCAAGGGAAGCGGGCAGGTCACGTTAAACGGCATGGAGTGGACTGCCAGAGCTATGACGGACAGCTGTGTGATTCCGGAAGGAAGCGTGGTCGTTGTGAAAGCGATTCGCGGCGTGAAACTGATTGTCGGACCGGAAGAGGTGCAGGAGATTAATTCCTGATAACGGAAAATCCGAAGCAGTGTTTTTAATTGTTTATTTGCGGCAAGGGCCGCAGGAATCGAGGTCAATTATGTTTGCTGGTATTATTTTGTTGGTTATTCTGGTTTTTGCTATTCTGATTGTAGCGTCCTGTATCAAGGTTGTTCCGCAGGCACAGGCATATGTGGTGGAGCGGCTGGGCGCTTATCAGGGTACCTGGGGTGTTGGTCTTCACTTTAAAGTGCCGATCATTGATAAGGTTGCAAAGAGAGTTCTGTTAAAGGAGCAGGTGGCTGATTTTCCGCCGCAGCCGGTTATCACGAAGGATAACGTTACGATGCGCATTGACACGGTCGTATTCTTTCAGATCACGGACCCCAAGCTGTTCACATACGGCGTGGAGAATCCGATTATGGCGATTGAGAATCTGACGGCCACTACGCTGCGTAATATCATCGGTGATCTGGAGCTGGATCAGACGCTGACATCCAGAGAGACGATCAATGCAAAGATGCGCGCTTCCCTGGATATTGCGACGGATCCCTGGGGTATCAAGGTTAATCGTGTTGAATTAAAGAATATCATTCCTCCGTCAGCAATCCAGGATGCCATGGAGAAGCAGATGAAGGCCGAACGTGAAAGACGTGAAGCGATTTTGCGTGCGGAAGGTGAGAAGAAGTCCACGATCCTTGTGGCAGAAGGTAAGAAGGAATCCGCGATTCTGGAAGCAGAGGCGGAGAAGCAGTCCGCGATTCTGCGTGCGGAAGCGCAGAAAGAGAGGATGATCCGTGAGGCGGAAGGTGAGGCGGAAGCGATCCTGAAGGTTCAGCAGGCGACGGCGGACGGTCTTCGTTATATCAAGGAAGTGGGTGCGGACGATGCGGTGCTGCGCTTAAAGAGTCTGGAAGCCTTTGAAAAGGTGGCGGACGGAAAAGCGACCAAGATCATCATTCCTTCCGAGATTCAAAATATGGCAGGAGTGCTGGCAAGCGCAAAGGAACTGGTAAAAGAGGGCTGAGATGTTTCTGTCTGCCGCAGGCAGACAGATGTGAACAGGAACCCTTTTATATGGGCAGCAGGAGCCGGGGCATTTACTCTGGCTTCTGCTTTTTCTCTTGAGAATGGAGGGCATTATGAATCTGACAGGACGTCATTTTTTAAAACTTTTGGATTACACGCCGGAAGAGATCGAATATCTGCTGGACCTGGCAGCAGAGTTAAAGGCGAAGAAAAAAGCGGGAGAGCCGGTGGATGTGCTTCGCGGTAAAAACGTCGCGCTCATTTTTGAAAAGACGAGCACCAGGACGAGAAGTTCCTTTGAGGTGGCGGCTCATGATCTGGGCATGGGTACGACTTATCTGGATCCTTCCAGCTCTCAGATCGGTAAAAAAGAGAGCATTAAGGACACGGCAAGGGTTCTTGGAAGAATGTATGAAGGGATTGAGTACCGGGGATTTGGGCAGGAAATCGTGGAGGAACTGGCCAAATATGCGGGAGTGCCGGTCTGGAACGGCCTGACCAATGAGTTTCATCCCACGCAGATGCTGGCGGATCTTTTGACGATCCGGGAACATCTGGGACGCATTAAGGGCGTAAAGCTGGTGTATATGGGCGATGCGCGCTACAATATGGGCAATTCCTATATGGTTGTGTGTGCAAAGATGGGCATGCACTTTACGGCCTGTGCGCCTTCCAAATATTTTCCTGATAAGGCGCTGGTAGAACAGTGTCAGGAAATTGCGAAGCAGACGGGCGCGACGATCACACTGACGGAAGACGTGGCGGAGGGGACAAAAGGCGCAGATGTGATCTGTACGGATGTGTGGGTTTCCATGGGTGAGCCGGATGCGGTGTGGATGGAGCGCATTGAGGATCTGTCCCCTTATCAGGTGAACCGGGCTGTCATGGAAAATGCAGGAAACGCGATCTTTATGCATTGCCTTCCCGCTTTTCACGACCGCAACACGCAGATCGGAAAAGAAATCGGCAACCGCTTCAATATTTATGAGATGGAAGTGACGGATGAGGTGTTTGAATCGGAAGCTTCCGTCGTGTTTGATGAAGCGGAAAATCGAATGCATACGATCAAGGCAGTGATGGCGGCCACGCTGGGCGCGGAATTTTAACGGACAGGGAACGGAAAGATGATAGAAAGAAAGAGGCTGGAAGCGCTTTTGAAGGATTGTCCCATCGGACAGCAGCTGATCCTGAGGGAAGTGACGGATTCCACGAATCTGGACATTCAGCGGGCGGCGCAGGAAAATGCCGTTCACGGAACGGTGGCGGTGGGAGAACAGCAGACTGCAGGAAAAGGCAGAAGGGGCAGGGCATGGGTATCTCCGCCGGGAGAAAATCTCTATTTCAGCATGCTGCTGCTGCCGGAGTTTGATGCGGACAGGGCTTCCATGGTGACGCTGGTGATGGCCCTCGCAGTGGCGAGAGCTGTGCGGGATGCCGGTATGGATGCGGAAATTAAGTGGCCTAATGACGTGGTAATCCGCGGGAAAAAGGTCTGTGGGATTCTCACGGAACTGTATTTTAAAGAGGATGGCGGCTACTATGTGATCATTGGGACCGGCATCAATGTGAACCAGCGGGAATTTCCGGAGGAGATCAGGACGAAGGCAACTTCCCTGCGCAATGAAAAACAGGAGCCAATTTGCAGGGAGGAGCTGCTGGCGGGGGTGCTGCGCTGGTTCTCCACATATTATGACAGCCTGACCGGGAACGGGGACCTTTCAGGGCTGCGCAGAGAGTATGAGAGTCTTCTGGTCAACCTGAATGCGCAGGTGGAGGTGCTGGACCCCAAAGGCGCATGGAAAGGTGTGGCGGAGGGAATTGATGATAAGGGTGAACTGCTGGTGCGCCATGAGAACGGCAGTATAGAAGCGGTTTATGCCGGAGAAGTATCGGTGAGAGGAATTTACGGCTATGTCTGAAACATCTCAAAAGGGAGAAAAGATTGTGCTCTGCGGCGCCAATGCCTATGAGCAGAAATATTATTTCAACGAAAAGTTTAAGGGAATCCCGCAGTCGATTCAGGACGAGCTTCACATCATTTGCGTGCTGTTCACCTCGGAGGTGGGAGGAATCTTTACGATTGTATTTGAACCGGACGGCACGCTGGCTATGGAGACGGATGCTGCGGAAGATGATATTCTGTATGATGAAATATCGAGCGGCCTTCTGGTCGGGGAGATCAGAAGAAACCGCCAGGAGCTGCTGGAATCGCTGAGTCTGTATTACCGCGTGTTCATTCTTCATGAAGATATGTCAGCACTTCTGGAGGAGGAAGAGGGGCAATGAGTCAGCTTGCAATCGGTGATGTAACATTAAATAATAATGTGCTTCTGGCTCCCATGGCAGGCGTTAGCGACCTGCCATTTCGTTTGCTTTGCAGCCGACAGGGGGCGGCCATGGTCTGCTCGGAGATGATCAGCGCGAAGGCAATTCTTTACAAAAATAAGAACACGGAAGAATTGCTTGAGATTCATCCGCAGGAAGGACCGGTATCCCTGCAGCTGTTTGGCTCCGATCCGGATATTGTCAGTGAAATGGCGAAGCGGATTGAAGAAAGACCTTTTGCCGTGCTGGATCTCAATATGGGGTGTCCGGTTCCGAAGGTGGTCAACAACGGAGAGGGAAGCGCACTCATGAAAAATCCGGTTCTGGCGGGAAAGATCATTGAAAAAACGGTTCGTGCAATTCAAAAGCCGGTTACGGTAAAAATACGCAAAGGGTTTGATGAGGCTCATGTCAATGCTGTGGAAATTGCCCGCATTGCCCGGGAGTCGGGAGCGGCGGCTGTGGCGGTGCATGGGCGCACCCGGGAGCAGTATTATTCCGGAAAAGCGGACTGGGACATCATCGCACAGGTAAAGCAGGCGGTGGACATTCCGGTTCTTGGAAACGGAGATGTGACGGATGGAGAATCAGCAAAAAGAATGCTGCAAAAGACCGGCTGTGACGGAATCCTCATCGGCAGGGCGGCCCAGGGAAATCCCTGGATTTTCAGGGAAGTGACGGCTGCGCTGGAGGGCAGGGAGATTCCTGTACGTCCCGGAAGGGAAGAATTGTATGAGATGATCGTGGAACATGCGCTCCTTTCCAGGGAATATAAGGGAGAATATATCGCGGTGCGGGAGATGCGCAAGCATATGGCATGGTATACCACGGGACTGCCGCATTCTTCTCAGCTGCGCAAGAAGATAAATGAGATGGAAACTATGGAGCAGCTCATAGAGGGAATGAGATCACTGCTGGCAGAAGAGCAGTAAAGGTATGAATGCGCTGCCTTCAACATAGATTTTACCATGAGTGAGTTGAATTATCTGATGGTGGATCAAAACAGAAAACAGGGCTCTGGCTGGAGAGGCCTTCGGGAACGGGTCAGAGTAGAACGGTTTTTGTGGCATACCGGCATTGTTGCCCTGCATCTGGTGCCGCCATGCTGGATCGGAGGGCGCAGATTGACCGCTTATGTG
>Ga0129308_1003623_pt1 | contig 10801 bp, 11 predicted proteins | sample L827metagenome_FD_94440 | JGI IMG/M metagenome (GOLD analysis project Ga0129308, IMG submission 94440) | Ring-tailed lemur group fecal microbial communities from Wisconsin, USA - L827 metagenome | ecosystem: Host-associated > Mammals > Digestive system > Large intestine > Fecal | place: USA... | reverse complement strand
TGTATGGTCAAAAAAGCTATACATTTTTTATACTCTATAAATTCAGTACTAATAACTAATTGACAATGCAAAAAGAAATTATATAGATTTATTTTTGATTATTAAAATTGGGGTTCTTATTATTTGTTAATCTAAGAATATAATCAATAGTAGTATTATAATACTTTGCTAATGAAATCAATATATCTGTCGGAATATCATTTTCTCTTGTTTCATACCTTGAATATCCCATCTGAGACATACCTAATATTTTTGCTGGTTCTTCTTGTGTTAAATCATGATTTTCACATAAATTTCTAATTCTTAGATACATTGTTAACATCACTCTTTTATTGAGAAATATAATCTGACCTAAAACAGATTATTCATTTTTAGCTTAAATCAGATTAGATATTCTTGTTATAGACGATAATCAAAAAAATATTAATAAAGACTAAAAATGCATAAATCTCAAATATATTCTACATGTTTTTAGCTATTAAACTGTTTTCATAATGTAATATTTTCATAGGTGCTTTTTTATACTTTATATAGTATAAAGTGAAGAAAATTAAATCATATATTCATTTATGAAAATATCCATAAATTTTTATTGAGAATTGTACATGATTTATTCATACATTATAAATTTTGATATTTATGAATTGAAAAAAATATGGTTATACTGATAAAGAAAGTAGGTGGTTACAAAGATTTCAATATTCATGTTCAAATTATTGATATTATAGACAACCCTAATGGTCTTAATTATGTGGTTAGTATTGTTTTACCATATGTTCGTCTACATGATCTTAGACATAGTTGTGTAAGTCTTATGATTAATAATATAAAAAGTCAACAATCATTAGTGGCAATGGCTCATCACTTTGGACATACTGTTGATACAATGCTAAAAACATATGCTCATTTCTTTACCGAAACTGAGCAAACACTAATATCAGAATTTGATAAAATTATTGAAAATGAAATGACTTCAGATCATCATTGATTTGAAGTTTTTATTTTTTTTTGGTGAAAATTTGGTGAAAAGATATTTAAAAAAACTAAAAAACCCTTGATATACAAGGGTTTTGACTGTTATCTGGGGCGGACGATGAGAATCGAACTCACGAATGCCGGAGCCACAATCCGGTGCGTTAACTACTTCGCCACGTCCGCCATATTCCTTAATTAGGCAAATAAGATTATAAAGGATTTCTATACTTTTGTAAAGTAAAAAATGAAAAAAATAGATTGAATGTTAAGAATGGAGTATATAGTCATATGTTTTGAACAAAAAAAATAAAAATATATTTAGTGATTATTATTGACAATAAGACAAGGAAGGAACATAATGAGCAACAGAGATAGTATTCAAAACTGAAACTATACTCTATCTGATTCACTGGAACTTCATATATATTTATTATAAAAAGAGCTTATATTATTAATAAATGAGACTCGAGAAATAAAAAGATACTTAAAGCATTTCAGGGTCAACTATGCCCTTGTGATGCTTTTTTTATGGAAAAGAAAGGAAGTATGAAATGATATTAGAAATGTTGAAAGGTAAAATTCATCGTGCAACTGTTGTTCAAGCAGAACTGGATTATGTTGGAAGCATTACAATTGATGAAGATCTTTTAGAAGCAGCTGGTATATTGGAATATGAGAAAGTACAAATCGTTAATGTCAATAATGGCAACCGTTTTGAAACATATACAATCTGTGGAAAAAGAGGAAGTGGAATGATTTGTTTGAATGGTGCTGCTGCAAGATGTGTAAGCACTGGAGATAAAGTCATCATTATGGCATATGGTTACTATGACGATATAGAAGCAAAAAACCATAAGCCTGTTGTTGTTTTTGTAGATGAAGAAAATAAGATTAGTCGTGTCACAAATTACGAAAAACATGGCTTGTTGAAAGATATGAAATAAAAAGTGTAATCAGTATGAGACTATCTCTAAATTCATAAGAAAGAAGAGAAAAAAATGCAAGTAACAAAAACAATTAAAGAAACAAGACAAATGATTAAGAATTGGAAAAAGGAAGGTAAGTCTATTGGCTTAGTTCCAACTATGGGATTTTTACATGAAGGACATGCAAGTTTAATTAAGAAATGTCGTGAAGAAAATGATATTGTAGTGGTATCAGATTTTGTGAATCCTACACAATTTGGACCAAATGAAGACTTGGCTGCTTATCCTCGTGACTTTAAGCATGATAGTGAATTATGTGAGGGATTGGGAACAGATTTGATTTTCTATCCTGAACCAGAAGAAATGTATATTGATCCTCATGCTTATGTAAATATCGATTTACTTTCAGAAACATTATGTGGAAAATCTAGACCAGTTCATTTTCGAGGAGTTTGTACAGTTGTTTCAAAACTATTTCATATCGTAACACCAGATAGAGCTTATTTTGGACAAAAAGATGCTCAACAATTAGCTATTATTCGTAAAATGGTGCAAGATTTAAATTTTGATATAGAAATTATTGGTTGTCCTATCATCAGAGAAACAGATGGTTTAGCAAAATCATCAAGAAACACTTATTTAAATGCTCAAGAAAGACAAGCTGCCCTTTGTTTATCACAAGCCATTTTTAAAGGTCAAGATATCATTCATGAAGGTATGAAAGCATGTGATATCTTAGATGAAATGCAAAAGATTATTGATAAAGAACCATTAGCAAAGATTGATTATTTATCTATGGTCGATGCTTTGACAATGCAACCAGTAGAAGAAGTCAAAGGCAATGTTTTAATAGCAATGGCTGTCTATATTGGTCAAACTCGTTTGATTGATAATTTTTCATATGAGGTGTAAAAAATGGCAAAGATTATGAAAACGATTGGGAATATTTCATCTATCCTTACAAAATATATAGGATTCATTATTATTATTTTTTCCCTCTTAGCCTTTTTTTGGCAAGATGGCTTTGCATGGACAACAAATTATACATCTGTCTTTTTAGGTGTTGCTATGTTTGGTATGGGATTGACAATTAAAATGGGTGATTTTCAAGTTGTTTTTTCACACCCTAAAGAAGTGATTATTGGTTGTATTGCTCAATATACAATTATGCCCATCATTGCATGGCTATTGGCAGTTGTTTTCCAATTGCCAGATGACTTGGTTATTGGCGTTATTTTGGTAGGGTGTTGTCCAGGAGGTACAGCCAGCAATGTTATTACATATATAGCTGGTGGTGACGTGGCTTTATCAGTTGGAATGACAATTGTTTCTACATTGATTGCTCCTATTATGACTCCTTTGTTAGTTTATATCTTAGCTGGAGCGTGGGTAGATGTCTCTTTTTGGGCAATGGTTATATCGGTTGTGAAGGTTATTTTGATTCCCGTTTTACTAGGAATATTAATACGTCGCTTATTTGGTTATCAAATTCAAAAAATATCTGATATTTTGCCACTTGTTTCTGTGGTATCAATTGTCATGATCATATCAGGAATTGTTGCTATCAATGCACAAAAGATAATGAGTTGTGGTATTTTGGTCTTAGGAGTCGTTGCTTTACATAATATATCAGGTATGAGCTTAGGACTTTTGGCATCTAAGATTTTAAAAGTTGACTATTCAAAAGCAACAGCAATAGCTATTGAAGTTGGTATGCAAAATAGTGGTTTAGCAGTGACTCTTGCAGGTGCTAATTTTGCTATGAATCCACTTGCTACATTACCAGGTGCTATTTTTAGTGTATGGCATAATATTTCTGGCTCTATCTTTGCAAGTATAAGAAGACGTCATTTAGACGAACAAGAAAATACAATTTCTCATAAACAGTTAGAATATTAAGAAAGTATCTACGGATACTTTTTTTCATTGTCAACCCATTATTTTGTATAGAAATACTTCATTTCATAATGTTTACACATCTTTATGATAAAATGAGAATAGTGGAGGGAAATGTTATGGCTCATAAAAAAATATGTGATGTCTGTCAAAAGAAGATTAATGGAATTAATAGTGTTGCGAATGTTGTGGGAGAAAGTGTATTATGTTCGCATTGTTATGAACAATTGAGTGGTTTTAAAATTTTAAAACAGTATAAAGATGTGAATACGTTAGAAGAAGACCAAAGAAAATATGTAGGGTTAGCAAGAGAACTCAATTATCCAGAAAAAGTTATACAAGATTTATCTCAACATTTTGAAAGGAAAAAAAATATAAATAATCAAGACAAACTCAATCATTATCTAACAACAACAGGAAGTTTATTAGAAGGATATCATATTCAAAAATATTTAGGCATTGTTTCTGGACATGTGGTTCTAGGAACAGGAATGTTTTCTTCATTTGATGCAAGTATGGCAGATTTAACAGGTAGTGAAGCCTCAGCTTATACTGAAAAACTTGATATGGCTAAAGAAGTTGCATTAAAAAGAGCTATCATTAAGTCTATGCGTTTAGGTGGTAACGCTTTGATAGGTATAGATGTGGAACATAGTGTATTTGTTAGAGATTTGATTGGTGTTATTGTGACAGGAACAAGTGTTCAAGTTGTGAAAAAGGACGATTAGGAAGCTAATCGTTTTTATATAATATGATAATATAAAATCATTAATAATAAAGTGAATAAAAGGATAGAGAGAAGTTGGTTGATACGTCTAAGCATATATTTCATAAAAACACCTCACTTATTATATGCTAAAATGATAAAAAAGTCTTTTCGTTATGATAAAAAAATGGTAATATATCAAATAAAGATGAGGTGAAACTATGTTAAAATTTACGAAAATGGAAGGAATAGGAAATGATTATATTTATTTTGATGGTATTCATCAAAATATTCCTATGAATAAAAACTTTATTTCACATGTCAGCAATCGTCATTTTGGTATTGGAAGTGATGGCATTATTGTGATTCTCCCATCAGAACAATACGATTTTCAAATGCGTATGTTTAATATTGATGGTAGTGAAGGCAAAATGTGTGGAAATGGTATTCGCTGTTTTGCAAAATTTGTTTATGATCATCATTTAACTGACAAAACTTATTTAGAAATAGATACATTAGCAGGAGTTAAAAAACTTTGGCTAACAATTCAAGATAGAAAAGTAAGTGCAGTAAAGGTTGATATGGGAAAACCATCTTTAAATGTAAAAGATATACCTTGTCTTTTTGAAAAAGAACAAATGATTGATGAACCTGTTATGATTGATGGAAAAGTTTATCGTTTAACATCTGTTTCTATGGGGAATCCTCATACTGTGACATATGTTGATGATCTTGATTTTGATATTGAAAAGATTGGTCCATCATTTGAAAAAAATGCCATGTTTCCTGAATCGGTTAATACTGAATTTGTAGAAGTTGTGAATCGTCAGTATTTGAAGATGAGAGTGTGGGAACGTGGTAGTGGTGAAACAATGGCTTGTGGTACAGGAGCATGTGCAGTGATGTATGCAAGTTATGTGAATGGTTTATGTGATAATCATGTACAAGTTGAACTTCTTGGAGGTATTCTTGATATTGAATATCGTGATGGTATTATATTGATGAAAGGACCTGCAAGAGCGACTTTTGAAGGAATAATAGATGAGGAGGATTATGATGTATAACACAGCAGAAGAAATTATTCAATATATAAGAGATGCGAAAAAACAAACACCTATTAAAGTGTATATTAATGGTCATGATTTACCAGCAAGTCGCAAATTTAAAGTGTTTGGAACGACAGATAGTCGTGTCTTGATTGGTGATCAAGAATTGGTAAGAGAATATATCGAAGAAAATCAAGAAAAAATAACTGATTTATATTTAGAACAAGATCGTCGTAACAGTGCTATTCCTATGTTAGATATTAGAAATATCAACGCTCGTATTGAGCCAGGATGTTTTATTAGAGAAAATGTTACAATAGCTGACAATGCTGTTATTATGATGGGTGCAGTTATCAATATTGGTGCGAAGATTGGCGAAGGTTCTATGATTGATATGGGAGCAATTTTAGGTGGACGTGCTGAAGTTGGTAAACATTGTCATGTTGGGGCTGGAGCAGTTTTAGCAGGTGTCATTGAACCACCAAGTGCAAAACCGGTTGTTTTAGAAGATGATGTTTTGATTGGTGCGAATGCTGTGGTTGTTGAAGGTGTTCGTATTGGTAAAGGTGCTGTTGTAGGGGCAGGAAGTATTGTTTTAAATGATGTGCCTGCTGGAGCAGTTGTGGCAGGAAACCCTGCACGAATGATTAAAGAAGAAAAGTCTGAAAAGACAAAAGAAAAAACAAAATTAATGGATGATTTAAGAAAAATTTAGGGGATAATCATGGAAGAATTAAGAAAGTGGAGAAGAGATTTACATCAAATTCCTGAAATAGGATTGAAAGAAGAAAAGACAGCTGCCTATATACGTCGTGTTTTAGAGAATATGGGATATCAATGGGAAAGTGTTGTTCATACTGGTACATTGGTTTTTATTGATCACCATCAAAAAGAAACAATTGCTTTTCGTAGTGATATTGATGCTTTGCCCATGAATGAGAAGAACGATATTGTTTATGCGTCTAAACATGATGGAATGATGCATGCTTGTGGACATGATGGACATATGAGTGCATTGTTAGGACTAGCGAAAAAATTAAAAGAATCTTCTGATGTTTTTTCACATAACATTTTATTAATCTTCCAACCTGCCGAAGAATCTCCAGGAGCTGCTAGATTTGTTGTGGAATCAGGTGTTTTTGAAAAATACAATGTGAAAGCAATATTCGGTATGCATTTAATGCCATTGGTAGAAGAAGGGAAAATTGCATGTAAGAAAGGTCCATTAATGGCTATGTGTGGTGAATTAGATGTGAAAATTCATGGAAAAGGATCACATGCAGGCTTGCCACAAAATGGAATTGATAGTATAGTAATAGCAAGTCATGCTATTCAGCAATATCAAACACTTGTTTCAAGACAAATATCACCATTTCAACCAGTGGTTTTTAATATTGGTAAGATAAGTGGTGGAACAGCAAGAAATATTGTTGCCAGCATGGTTGAACTTAATGGAACAATTCGTTGCTATAGTGAAGATGTTTTCCAACAAATTCATAAACTTATTGAAAAAATACATCAGGGATTAGAAGTTTCTTATGGTTGTGATATTGAATGGAGTTGTCCTCCTCTTTATCCACCAGTTATGAATGATAAAGATCTTTATGAAAGATTTATTCAATATGTTGGTGATGATTATATTGAGTTAGAAGAACCACTTATGTTAGCTGAAGATTTTTCATTTTACCAAAAAGCGATTCCGGGTATTTTCTTTTTCCTGGGGACAAAGAGTGAAAAATATCATAGTGGTTTACATACTGAAACATTTAATTTTAATGAAGATGTTTTAGAAAAGGCAGTTGATCTTTATTATCAACTTGCATTGCATATATAAGGAGGATATATCAATGAACGAATATACAAGAGGGGAACAAGCTTTTTTAAAAGCTTATGGAAGATATGATACTGTTCTTGAAAAAGGAGAAGGCGTTTATCTTTATGATACAACTGGTAAGAAATATTTAGATTTTTATTCAGGAATTGGAGTCAATTCTTTTGGACATGCTTATCAACCATATGTTAAAGCTTTACAAAATCAAATTGCTACATTGACACATGTATCTAATTATTTCTATACACCAGTTTCTATTGAAGCTGCTGAAGCTGTCAAAAAAGCAACACAATTAGAAGGGGTCTTTTTCTGCAATTCTGGTGCTGAGGCAACAGAAGGAGCTTTAAAACTTGCTAGAAAATATTATTATATGAAACATGGAAAAGCTGATAGTGAAATTATTTCATTTCATCATTCTTTCCATGGACGAACAACAGGATCAGTTAAATTGACAGGAAATCCACATTATCAAGAAGCATTTGGACCTTTGATTGGAGGTGTTCGATATGCTTCATTAAATGATTTAGATAGTGTCAAAGCATTGGTTAATGAAAAAACAGCTGCTATTATTGTTGAACCTGTTCAAGGAGAAGGTGGAGTTTATCCTTGTAATCAATCTTTCTTAAAAGGATTGAGAGATATTTGTGATGAAAATGATATTTGCTTGATTTTAGATGAAGTTCAATGTGGTATGGGACGTACTGGAACGATTATGACATATTTCCAATATGATATTTTACCTGATATTGTCTGTCTTGCAAAAGGAATAGGTGCTGGTGTTCCAGTGGGAGCATTTGTTGCTAATCAAAAATATGCAAAAGCAATGGAACCAGGTGACCATGGAAGTACCTATGGTGGGAATCCATTTGTTTGTTCAGCAGTGAAAACAGTGTTTGATATTATTGAGAAAGAAGATTTGATGAAACATGTTCAAAATGTTTCAAAATATTTAATTAGTCAGTTAGATGAACTTGTTGAAGAATTTGATGTCGTGGAATCAAGGAGAGGTCTAGGTCTTATGCAAGGTTTAGTACTTCGTCAAGATGCTAAGCCTATTGTGAGTGAATTGTTGAAAGATGGTGTCATTGTTGTCACAGCAGGATCAAATGTGATAAGAATGTTGCCTCCATTGATTATTGAAGAACAACATGTTGATGAATTTATTGGAAAATTGAAAAAAATTTTAAAAAATAACAAATAAAAAAAGAAAATCCTCTTATTTTTACGTATATATAAGTAAGGGGGTTTTTTATATGCAGAAATATCCAATTTTTATTCAAGATGAAGAAATGGCTTGTGGAGCTTATTGTATCCTTATGATATTAAAATATTATGGATATGATGAAGAAATCAAGGAAATTAAAAAGAAAACAAGACTTAATCAAAATGGTATCTCAATCAAAGGAATCATAGAATGCTTTAAAGATTATCAAATAGAAGCAAAAGCCTATGAAGCATCATTACAAGATATTGAAGAACAAGTGAAATTACCATGTATTCTATATATGATTTATGAAAACATAGGGCATTTTGTTGTTCTTTATGAAATTAAGGATGATGAATATATCATTGGTGATCCAGCTAAAGGTTTAACATCATTGTATAGAGAGGATATCAGTGAATATTATGCTCAAAGAATGATTGCTATTACTCATGTGGGTAGAGTTCCAGAACTTCATTATCAACCATATTATCGTTTTCTTTTTACCATTTTTCATTCCTATCGCAAACATATGTTATCGCTTATTTATAAAGGTTTATGGATAGCTATTTTTAGTTACATAAGCAGTTATTTTTATCAAATTCTTATTGATGATATTCATCAAAAGACTAGATTCTTCTATATGATTGTTTTGACAATAACTTATGGTCTTATTGAAATCATGAAAACAAAAATAGATAAAATCAAAAATAAAGAAATGATTCGTTTATCAAGAGCTATTGATGAAGATTGTGTTTTTCAAACATCTATGAACTTATTATCTTTGCCTTATTCATTCTTTTATCAAGATAAAGGACAAATTCAAAGTCAAATTACCACTTTTTATCAATTGAGTGAAATGAGTATTGAATACTTTGGAAGGTTGTTTTTAGATGGATTTATGTTTATTATTTTTGTGATGGGAATGTTATGGATTCAACCAGTGATGGCATTATGTGTTTGTATTCTTTTTATCATTATTTCAATTTTGAGTTATCGTTATTTACAAACACTCCAACAAATACATAAGAATTATTTAGAGTCACATTTTCAATATCAACATCATTTATTAGAACTTATAGAAAATCATTTTCTTATCCGTCGTTTTTCACTTGTTCAATCAACACGAGAAAGAAGTTATCATATTTTTTTAGATGAGTCTTTAACGAAAGAGAAACAGTCGCTCTATATGAATCATTTTCAACATTTTATTCAATATATGATTTATATATTTTATATCATTATTATGTTGCTAGGATTTTATTTCTTTAAAAAAGAAGTTCTCACACTTGGACAAGTGCTTATGTTTTATATGTTACTTTCTTATTGTATTGATCCATTGCTTCATATTATTGAAATTTTTTCAGAATATAAGCAAACAAGTTTAATTTATGAAAAATATAAGTCTTTTCAATTAGATGAAGAAGTCAAAAAAGAAGTAGTTAAGCAGAAAATTACTTCTATAACGTTGGATAATGTTGGTTATGCTTATGGTTATCAAATGCCTTTGTTGGAACATATTGATTGTGATATTCAAGATCATTTGTTATTGCGAGGTCCAACGGGAAGTGGAAAGTCTACTTTATTGAGATTGTTAATGGGATATGATATGAATTATGTAGGTGATATTTATATTAATGATCAAGAGTTAAGAACTGTTTCATTGGATTCGTTATATCAACATATTGGTTATGTTTGTCAAACACCAACTTTTTTACATCTTAGTTTGTTTGAAAACTTTTTATGCAAAGATGAAAAGAAAGTGAAAAGGTATTTAAAGGCTTTTCATCAAGAAGAATTAATTTCTATGTTTCATATGATATTAGATGAAGATGGAAGTCCTCTTTCTTTAGGACAAAGACAAGTGGTTGCGATTATTAGAATGCTCTGTCAGGATTTTGATGTCTATATATTAGATGAGGCTTTTTCACATATGGATGCGAAGTTGTCAGGAGTTGTGCAACGTTATTTGTGGAATCATGATGAAGGAAAGATTTATATTATGGTGAATCATCAAACCAGAACGTTGAAAAAAGGGTGGAAAAATTTGGATTTGAAATGAGGACTGGAAAGCTTGTTGCAATAATGAGTAAAATGACAACAATTGTTGATAGTCGATACATTATGATTTTGATAAAATAAAATCATGAGGAGATAGTCATGGCACTTGATCGAATAAACATGTTTATTGTAATAAATGTTATAATGAGATAGGATTTA
>Ga0129308_1003621_pt1 | contig 10802 bp, 11 predicted proteins | sample L827metagenome_FD_94440 | JGI IMG/M metagenome (GOLD analysis project Ga0129308, IMG submission 94440) | Ring-tailed lemur group fecal microbial communities from Wisconsin, USA - L827 metagenome | ecosystem: Host-associated > Mammals > Digestive system > Large intestine > Fecal | place: USA... | reverse complement strand
CGAAGCGTGGTAGATTTGCCTGCGCCATTGGCGCCGATCAGTGTGACGATTTTGCCGTCGGGCACTTCCAGGCTGATGCCGCGAAGCGCCTGAATACCGCCGTAGGCCACTTCCAGATTCGTTATTTTAAGCATCGTCTTCCTCCACCCCCAAATACGCGTCGATGACCTTCTGGTTGTTCTGAATCTCGTTCGGCGTGCCGGATGCAATCAGCTTGCCAAAGTCCAGCACATAAATCCGGTCGGAGATGTCCATAACCAGGTTCATGTGGTGCTCAATCAAAAGGATGGTGATCTGAAACTGATCACGAATCTCGCCAATGAACGACGTCAGCTCGTCTGTCTCCTGGGGATTCATGCCGGCAGCCGGTTCGTCCAGCAGGAGGAGCTTGGGATCCGTCGCCAAAGCCCGGGCGATCTCCAGCCGGCGCTGCTTACCATAGGGCAGGCTCGTGGAGAGTTCGTCCTTCACATCCTCCAGGCCGACAATTTTCAGCAGCTCCAGCACCTCTTCACGCTGTCTGGCCTCTTCCTTCTTGTTTCCCCGGAAGGTTGCTGTAAACAGGTTGCTGGTGCGGCGCAGGTGCTTTGCAATCAGAACGTTGTCAAACACCGTCTGGCTCTTCCAAAGACGGATGTTCTGGAAGGTGCGGGCCATGCCCAGGGCCGTGATCTTATCCGGCGTCGGCTCCAGAACGTGGGCGGTTCCGCGATAGGGGTCCGGATTCTCTTTGTCCGCTTCTCCCTCCGGCCGGTATTCCGCGGTGTAGCGCGTGGCGTTTTCGCCCTGATAGAGTTTTTTCATTTTACCCTGGGGATGATTCCGAACAATGGTTTTCCCGCAGAAGGAAACCTGCCCATTGGTCGGCGCATAGACGCCCGTGATCACATTGAACGCCGTTGTCTTGCCAGCGCCGTTCGGCCCGATCAGCGCAACGATCTCGCCTTTATTGATTTCCATGTTCAGGTTGTTGACAGCCACAACGCCGCCAAACTGCATGGTCACATTTTCAACGCGGAGAACATTATCAGCCATTGTTCTTGCCCTCCTCTGCTGCGGCCACCGCCGCTTTTTTCTTCGTGAAAATCTGCTTGAGCCACCTGCCAAATCCGGCGATGTTCAGCTCATTTTCACCCATAATGCCCTTGCGGAAGAAGAGCACAATGATCATAATCACAACGGAAAAGACAACCTTGCGGAAACCGGGACGCAGGATATTCAAACCGGGAATATTATACTTCTCCATGTCCAGGAACCGAAGCCACCATTCCGAAGCGCCGATGAAGATAAAGGCGCTGAGACAGGAACCGGTGACGGAGCCGATGCCGCCAATTACAACAATCAGAAGAATCTCATAGGTCATGGCAGACTTGAAGGGCATGGCCTGCGCCGTGGTCTGGTACATGGCCAGGAGGCCGCCCGCAACGCCGGCGAAAAACGCGCTGATGACGAAGGACATCATTTTATGCTTTGCCAGATTGATTCCCATGGCCTCCGCAGCGGTCTCGTCGTCGCGAATCGCCTTGAACGCTCTGCCATAGGTGGAGTTAATGACCAGGGTAATCACCAGGATGCAGGCCGCAACGATCAAAACCAGAACCGTTGTGGAGAGGTAGACCGCCACTTTGCCGTCAACCACAATATTAAAGTCGTCGAGACATGTAAATTTACGCAGCAGATTGGAGCCATTGGTCAGCGGTCCAAGCGCTTCCCACTGGAAAAAGGCGCGGATAATTTCCGCAAAGCCGAGCGTTGCGACTGCCAGATAGTCGCCGCGGAGACGCAGGATTGGAAGTCCAACCAGGTAGGCCAGGAGGCCAGCAATCGCGCCCGCGATGATGAGCGAAATCAGGACGCCGAGGATCAGGCCCGCCACGTTGCCGAGCACACCGCTCAGACCTTCCACGATGGAGAACTGAATGATGCCGCCGTCAAAATACTGGTAAACAGCAGCCCGGTCTGCAACCGGAATGGTCAGCATGCCATAGACATAGGCGCCGATGAGCATGAAGCCCGCCTGCCCAAGAGAGAACAGGCCGGTAAAGCCGTTCAGAAGGTTCATGGAGACTGCGGCCAGCGCATAAATCGCGCTCTTCTTCACAACTGTAAGCAGCATGGAGGAGCTGGGAAGCGTCTGTTCCAGAACAAAAATTAAAATAAGCAGCGCCAGTATAAAAATGATGTTCGCTTTATTGCTCTTTTTCTTTTGAATCATACCAGCACCCCCTTTACACCTTATCCGTGGTCTTTTCGCCAAAGAGACCTGTCGGCTTGAAAATCAGGATAAAAATCAGCAGGGCGAAGGTAAACGCGTCGGAAAAGACCGTCCAGCCAACAGCCTTGATGATATTTTCACAGATACCGATGATAAACGCGCCGATTACCGCGCCGGGAACCGAGCCAATTCCGCCGAAGACAGCCGCAACAAAGGCTTTGATGCCAGGCAGTGCGCCAACGGTCGGCGTGACGCCGGTATAGTTGGTAAAGAACAGCAGAGAGCCGACAGCCGCCAGGAAGGAGCCGATGATAAAGGTGACGGAGATGACATTGTCGATCTTAATTCCCATGAGCAGGGAGGTTTCAAAGTCCTTGGACACCGCCCGCATGCCCATGCCGATCTTCGTACGATTGATGAGCTGGACAAGAAGGACGATCAGGATAATTGTCAGGAACGGCGTGATGATCGTGACGCGCTTGGTCGTAGCACCCAGAACCGTGACCGTATCGCTGAGCCACGGGATCGACGGATACATCTGAGAAAGGCCGCCGGTGATGTATAGAGCAACGTTCTGAATCAGGTAGCTGACGCCGATTGCGGAGATCATAACAGACATACGCGGCGCTTTCCGCAGCGGCTTATACGCCACACGCTCCACAGCAAAGCCCAGCAAAACCGTCAGGATCAGAACGAGCGGAATTGCGACATAAAATGGCAAAGACGCCGACAGATAGACCATAATCAGGCCCGCCGCCATAAAAATATCGCCATGTGCGAAATTGATGAGCCGCAGAATGCCATAGACCATGGTATATCCGATGGCGATCAGCGCATACTGACCGCCGACAGAGATACCCGCCAGCAAATAGGGCAGGTTATTTGTTATCCATTGCATGTGAGATCCTCCATGGGCCGCCGCAGTACAGACTGTGCGCAGCCAAAATAGGTCCGGAAATAGCTGTGGCGGAAGCGGTAAGCCTCCGCCACAAACTTATGTACCAAATGTGTCTTTGCAAAGAATTTACTTCTGAACCTTGACCTCGCCGTACAGCTCATATTCGCCGGTCTCCGTGTTCAGGTGCTTGACATAGGCGGCGTCGCGGATTGCATCGCCGATTTCGTCAAACTCGATATGGCCGGTGGCGCCATCGTACTGCACGCTGGGCAGCGCAGCCAGAACGTCGGCGGGATCGGTGGAGCCGGCGGCCTTCAGCGCCTCAAGCGCTACGAAGTAGGCGTCGTAGCCAAGGACGGTGCAGGCCGCGATCACGGTGTTGCCGCCATTGTTGGCCAAAGCGGTGGAGTCGCTCTCCAGCCATTCCTTGAAGCCCTTATCAAACTCGGGGTTGCCGCCTTCGGCGTAGAAGGTGGAGCAGTAGACGTCGAGATTGGTGCCTTTGCAGACTTCCTGAACGACATTGGAGTCGAGCGTATCGCCGCCAAGGATCGGCATGCCGAGGCTCTGGGTGTTGGCCTGGTCCATGAACAGCGCCAGCGCTTCTACGGAGATGGGCGCCACACAGATGTTGCAGCCTTCATTCTTCGCCTTGGTGATGTAGGAGGTGAAATCGGAGTTGCCTTCCTGGAAGGTCTCCATGACGCAGGTGCCGCCAAGCCCTTCGAAGGCCTCCTTGAAATAGTTGCCGACGCCGGCGGAATAGTCGTCGCCCAGCTTCGTCAGGACATAGGCCTTATCTGCGGCGTATTCGTCAACCGCGAGGTTGGCCAGGACAGAGCCCTGGAAGGGGTCCAGGAAGCAGACACGGAAATAGTGGTCATTTCCTTCCGTGACCAAGGGGTTGGTGCAGCTTACGCCGATACAGGGAATGCCTGCATTGCCAAACACGTCGGAGCCGGCAATGGAGACGCCGGAGCCATAGGAGCCAAGGACAACGCTGACATCCGAAGACACCAGAGACTGGGCAGCGGAGACAGCCTTATCGTTGGAGCTTTCATTGTCGACAATCACGAGTTCTACATTGTAGGTCTTGCCGCCGATTTCAACGGTTGGCTGCACATGATTGGCATACTGGGAACCCAAGGTTTCCTGCTTGCCGGGTGCGCCGTTGTCGCCGGAGGCGGGCTGGAAAATACCGATTCTTACAGTGTCGCCCCCGGATGCCGTCGATGAATCGCCGGTCGTGCTCTCGGTTTTTTCGCCGCAGGCACATAGACCAACGATCATGCACAAAACCATGATAAGCGCTATGAGTTTCTTCATAAAATTTCCCCCTGTCTTATTTTACTGCATAAGCCCACCGAATCCATGCAGCAATTACGCAGAGCGGCATAAATACGCGGCCAGGTGTAAATCATTCCATGCAGGTGCATGGAATGCAATGGGGTACCCCATTGCCGCAAAATATTGAATTGCCGTATGCGCGGTACTGAATCGATCGGAGGCTCTACGTTCAGAAAACAGCCTTCGGAATTTTCAACAAATTCAGGTTGTTTTCTCTGACCAAATCTTACCATATCCAATAATCTTTTTCTATATTTTTTAATTGAAAACATAAAAAATATAGATTCTTTAGCAACTTCGATAGATTTTATTGGCTAAAGTTTTACTTTTTAATTCAATTTGCTGGGGAGCATTTTTGCCGCTTTACGTTAATACGGCGGTGCAGAAAGGGCACAGCAGGGAGCAAAATGGCAGCCGTCCATGCGTTCAGGAAGGAATGGGCGGCCGCAATCCGCACCGGCGTAGCCGGAAGGTCCGGAAGCAGCGGCAGAAGCGGAAGAATAAACAGCGCCGCGGCCAGATTGATCGCAAGATTGAGCAGCGCTGTCTGTCGCCCTGTCCTTCCCAGCATGGCCGCCGCAAGCAGCCCTGTGGCGCAGGTGCCGATGTTGGCGCCAACGATCGCTGGAATCGCAAGCCGCATCGTCAAGCCGCCCATCTCCTGCAAGGTTCCAATGACCACGGCTGAGCTCTGGATCACAGCCGTAGCGAGTACGCCGCTGGCAAAGGCCGCCCACGGGCTTTGGATCACCATGGGCATATTTCGCACCGGCGCCGCCGCCATCTGCATGAGCTCCATCCCAAGGAGGACCAGCGACAGCCCCAGCAGCGCCTCCGATGCTGTGCGCCTTTTTTTCAATAACAGCGCCAGGATAGCCGGAAGCAGCCCAATACCGCGCAGCGTCACAGCGTGAAGGCCGGACATCAGCCAGACTGTCAATGTTGTGCCGACGTTTGCGCCCATCAGAATGGGGAAGCAGTCTATCACCGTGAAAATTCCCACCTGGGACATCGACACCAGGCAGGCCGTTACGGCAGAAGAGGACTGGACAGCCGCCGTCCAGAAGAGGCCGGTCAAAAAGCCTCCCAACACGTCGATTTTTTTCGTCTGCGGCGCAAACAGGCCGGAAAGCCCTCTGGAGAGCCGCTCCATGCCGAGAAACAAAAAGCTCAATCCGCCGAGAAGATACAATAGCTGCTGCATGCCATTCCTCCAATTCTGTACCGCAATGAAGGATATGCACAGCGCATTGGATTCTTTCCTGCGGCCGAAAAAAAGACCTTCCGCAATGCGGAAGGTCTCAGAAGCTCACGGCAGATGTTCCAGCCGCCGGGCAGCCAGTGCGGCGGCCAAAAATGCGGCAAGTCCATAGAGGCAAATGATGAGAAGCGGTTTTGCAAGTCCTGTCGTCTCGCCCGAGAGGACCATTCTGCCCGCCTCCGTTGCGTTGGCAAAGGGGAGGAGAAAGGCGACTCGCTCAAAAGCGCCGCCGACCAGCTTCAGATCAAACCACGCGCCGGACAGCCAGGCAGAGAGGTTGGTCAAAAGGGCGCCGCAGATGCTGGTGGCCTGCCGCTCCGTCAGCAGGCATCCGCAGAGCAGTCCCAGCGACAGGAAGCAGACCGCCATTGGTAGCTGGACAGCGATGGCAGCCAGAATGCGCGGCGTCCAGGCAAGCCCCAGCAAAAGCGCGACCGCATAGGAAATCGCCATCTGCCCAATCGCGATTGGCAGCAGCGGCAGCAGGTATCCAAGGAAAAAATCGCTGCCGGTCATCGGCGTGGCGCGGAGCCGCGCAATCAGACTGCCGCTCCTGTCCTTGGCTACCAGCGTCGCGGAGAACAGGCACAGGAATGAGAGGCCGAAGGTCGTAATTCCCGGCGTAAGCTGGGCAAGCTCGAAGAGGCTGACCGGGATGTTTCGCTGAATCATCGTCATGAGCAGCAGCAGAATGATGGGAAATCCGAGTCCAAACCCCAGACTCAGCGGATCCCGCAAAATTTCCTTTGCAGTGCGCTGCCCGAATATCCATACCCTCATGCCGTCTCCTCCTCTGCCGCCAGCATCGTAAAGGCCGTCTCAAAATCGTGCGCGCCGGTCCTTGCTAGCAGTTCTTCCTCGGTCCCCAGCGCTTTCAGCCGGCCATGGTTCAGAATTGCGATGCTGTCGCAGAGCGCCACGGCCTCCTCGAGATAGTGAGTCGTCAACAGGATGGTCACGCTGCCGCGAAGCGCACGGATCACCGTCCAAAGTTCCCGCCGCGCCAGAACATCGAGGCCCAGGGTCGGTTCGTCCAAAAACAGAATTTTTGGCCGCTGAATCAGCGCCATTGCGATTGACAGCCTCCGCTGCCAGCCGCCGGACAGCTTCCCGGCCCGCTTTCCCCGCACCGGCTCCAGTCCAAAGGACGCAATCGTTTCTTCCGTCTGTCTGGCAGCCTCCTGCCGGCTGCTGCCGCAGATTCTTGCAATCAGCTTCAGATTTTCTGAGACCGTCAAATTGGGGGCAACCGCCGTCTCCTGCGGCGAGACAGCCAGCACGCTCTTGACGCCGCGGGGATCCCCCACAATGCTGTGACCCAACAGATATGCGTCTCCGGACGTCGGCCTGGTCAGGCAGGACAGCATGCGGATTGCCGTCGTCTTGCCCGCTCCATTGACGCCCAGCAGCGCCAGGCATGCGCCCTCCGGGACGGTCAAATTCAGGTTGTCTACAGCCGTCACGTCCTTGTATCGCTTCGTCAAGCCACGGATCTCAATTCCCTCCATTGGACTGTCTCCTCTCCAGCGCCGCGTTAATGCGGTCGATGTTCTTCTTGCTGACATGGTACTGAATGCCCCAGGTGATCCCGTAGGTCAGCAAAATATTTGCCAGCACCAGCAGCAGTCTGGCGGCTTCCACCTGCTGATAGCAGATCATCAGAAAAGGCAGGTAGACGACGCCCGTGACCAGGAAGTGGAGCAGATATTGCCAGACCGCCTTCCACCGCTCCAGTTCAAACAGCAGGCTGGCCTCCGCGAAAGAAATTCCGATCAGGCCGACCCAGACTGTTTGCACCAGCATTGCGCTGCACTGCGTGGCAAAACACGCCTGGAGCTGTGGAATCACGGCCATGTATTCCCCGTCTCCTTCCACCATGCTGATCGTAAGGGAGATCAAAACGCAGATCGTCACGCCGGTGCAAAATCCAAAAAACGCTCTGGATGCTACATATTTTTTCATTTTTTCACCTCAAAGCTCCAGAAATTCCTTGATTTTCTTCACATAGCGCCGGGATGCATAGGTCCGGATTCCGCCCCGAAGCTCAACGCCAATCGTCCCTGTGAGCGAGATATCCAGCCGCAGAATCGCATCGCAGTTGACCATCTCGGAATTGGAGATCCGGAGAAATTGGCGCTTGTCCAGCGCTTCTTCCAGCGCGTACAGCCGCTGATGCAGTTGGTAAATTCCATCCGCCGTCTGGGCATAGACCTTCTGGCGCTCTGTATAGATGCGCAGGATGTCGACGGTTCGCAGCCGTGTGACCGAATCTTCCAGATATCCGTTCAGCACACAGTCCTGCAGCAGCGCCTCCGCTCTTCGGACCTCCTCGTTTACCTGGCCGGTACGGATTACGGCCTCCGGTTCCCGCAGGTCCGCCACAAGTTCAATTCTAACCCGCAAGGCCTGTCCCTCCTTATTGCCGGTCCAATCACAGGACCGGCACTTTTTTATCTTATCTGACGCACAGCGATCTTTCAAGCATTTTCCCACGAACGGTCATTTTCCGGCGATATTCGGTTGAAAATCCAGCGCCGGTTTTCCAGCAGCCGCGCGTTCTCCGGTTCATATTGCAGCGCCTGCTCAATCGCCTCTCCTGCCCTGCGGTAGCTTCCGGTGTAATAAAGTCCCAGAGACAGCAGGTCGTAGGGCAGGCTTCCCCAGGCCCGGGCCTCCGAAATATAGGTCTTCGGCCGTTCCCGGATCTGCAATGCCCGCAGAGCGGCAAAGGTCACGCCGTGCCAATCCTCCTGCCGGACAAGCTGCTCTGCCAGCTCCAGCCACGGCTCGCGAAGATAGGGCGCCTCTGCCGCGGCGCGCAGCAGCCAGCACAGCGCCGTCTCTTTTTCGCCCTTCTCCTGATAGCAGCGCGCCAGATACCGCATAGAGGCACAGCGTTCATCCCGCCATGTGGCGGTTTTCATGGCAAGGTGGTTCTGCAATGTCCGAATGGCATCGTCCCAGCGCTCATAGAACATGTATTCCCGGCCGAGATAGTGGACATTCCGGTCATTCTCCGGATCCTCCCGGACCGCCAGCTCCAGCAGCGCCAAATACTGTCCTCTGGACTTTTCCGGGTCCGCATGGTGATCCAGTTGAACGCCCGGCGCTTCGCCTTCCAAAGCCCCATCACAGGATAGCACCTCATGAACCGGGTTGACCCAGCGGAACCCATGTCTCGCGTGAATCTTTTCGATGTAGAACACGTATCCCTCAGAGCCGTCCGGATTGAAGTTCCACGTATACCGATAGCGAAGCTGATTGATTCCCGGTTTCCAGGCCGCCTCCACCGCATTGCGCCAGCCCGGGTGAAAAACCTCGTCCAGGTCTGTACAGACGCAGATATCCGCATCTTCCGGCACCAACGCTAAGGCGGCGTTTCGGGCCGCGTCAAACCGCCAGGGAACAATCCTGGCGCTTACCGTACGGACGCCGCGGCGCTTTAGTCGTTCCGCCGTATCATCCTCAGAGCCAGTGTCCAGCACAAAGATCTCATCTGCCTCCGACATAGAGTCTACCCAGCGATCAACGAACTTCGATTCATTTTTTGAGATTGCATAGACCACGACCTTCATAAAATCCCCTCCTCAAGGATCTCGAGCGGCCAAATGGCCGCTCGAGACGTCATTTCAGTTAGCCTTCCCTGGTTACAGACAGGCTGGCGCAATAAGAATAACCAGCGCCGCCCTCTGCTGTGGAGAGTGTGATCGTCTTTCCGGAACGGTTCCGCAGGACCAGCTCCGTCCCTTCCGAAAATGCCTTTACCGTGTGGCCATGGACCGTGACCTCACCGTCGCAGGAACAGATTCCCGCTCTGGCGCCCGATTGCGCCACAATCTTGTGGCTGTCCATGGTCTCCAGCGCAATCAGATAGTCGCCCGGACAGCAGCGTTTTTCGCTGCGCACCATAACGCTCCAATTGAAGTGATAAGTGCCGTCTTTCCTGATTTTGACAGCGTGCTTTCCCGCGTCGTAGGCAATATCTGTTCCGACGATTGTCGGATTGTCGATGCCGATGGTACCGCCGTCGGCAACGTCCTCTTCCCCTTCCGCGCGCTCATTGTAAAGCGCCGCATTCACGCCGGTTCCATCCCTGCCGCGCGGACCGGTGGGACCAGTGGGACCTGTCGGACCGGTTGCGCCCTGTTGGCCGGTCTCCCCTGTGTTTCCGCGCGGACCGGTGGGACCTGTCGGGCCCGTCGCGCCCCGTGGTCCGGTCTCTCCCGTGTTTCCGCGCGGGCCGGTGGGACCAGTGGGACCGGTCGGGCCTGTCGCGCCCCGCGGGCCGGTCTCTCCCGTGTTTCCGCGCGGGCCGGTGGGACCAGTGGGACCTGTCATTCCGGTGGGTCCGGCGATGCCCTGCGGACCCGTCGGGCCAGTTGCACCGTCACGGCCTTGTATTCCCTGCGGGCCTGTCGGGCCAACACAGCAATTCTGTCTGCAGCAATCCGGCTGCGCCTCTATGCCCTGCGGTCCGCAGCAGGGGCAGCAGCGTCTATCCAATTCCGCATTCTGGCCGAATGTGGTATATTGATTCTCTCCCATATGCTCCTCCTTCGGTTATCTGAGGAGATGTTTTCTCCCCTCTTAAGCATATGAAAAAAGCCGGCCATTGTGCCAGTCCACATAAAAAAGCACCGGACGCCGAAGCGTCCGATGCCAACGTCTCAATCCACTTTTTCCAGGCATCCCAAAATTGTATCCAGCATACCCTTGATCTGCGGCGTAATCACCTTGTTTTTATGATACAGCAATTGCAAGTACTCATACATCTGGCAGTCCTCAATGGGGAGGATCACAATGCTTCCGCTGGAAACCCAGTTCTGCACCGCATAGCGCGGTAAAATCGACAGATAGGGATTCTCCCGCAAGAGGCGGATCGCCGTATACGTGCTCTCCAGCTCCAGGAAGGGCTGCACATTCAGTTCACGCTTTGCCAACTCTTCATCAAACAGGTCGCGGTAACTATTCTTTGCCGGCATAAGGATAAAGTCCTCGCCGGGCAGATCTGCAAGGCGGACACGATCTTTTTTTGCGAGCGGGTGATTTGCATTGGCGACCAGAACGATTTCCTCTTTTTT
>Ga0129308_1003618_pt1 | contig 10819 bp, 13 predicted proteins | sample L827metagenome_FD_94440 | JGI IMG/M metagenome (GOLD analysis project Ga0129308, IMG submission 94440) | Ring-tailed lemur group fecal microbial communities from Wisconsin, USA - L827 metagenome | ecosystem: Host-associated > Mammals > Digestive system > Large intestine > Fecal | place: USA... | reverse complement strand
CCCCAGCCCCAGCAGGGCGCAGACGCTTTGCTGCTCCAGCTCTATGCCGACCTCGTCCAGAACTGCCAGGCACAGGAAGCCCGCCAGCATCACCCCGCCGGCGTACAAATCCAGGGGCAGGGCGTTCAGGCCTCCCGCTCTGATCTCAGAGGTTCCCTTCCGGCATCCGGCGGCGGCACAGAGGTAGACGGCGCAGACCGCCGCCACCAGCAGCCCGGCCACCAGGGCGGTGAGCAAAAGTGTCTTGTGCACGCTCAGCCCTCCCAGAACATTCTCCCACTGGCCGGGCTGAATGGCCCCGGGGGCCAGGGACAATTTTACCGTAATGGGCTCCTCCAGTCTCTCCCCCCGAGCGGTAAAGCACAGGTGGGTGCCGTCGGACGGGGAATAGTACTCCTCAAAGAAGCCCCGCTCCCGCTCCCGGAGTTCATCATCATAGCCGTCACAGAGGAAGTATATATATTCCAGTCTCTGGAAGGTGTATTCCTCCTCTCGCTCCGCTTCCGGAACGTCTCCAAAGGAATACAGTTCCTCTCCTGCCTCGTCCAGGATGGTATAGGCGTAGCCGTTCTCATCCAGCCAGCTCCAGCGCTGGAAGTTACTTCGCTTCTGGGCCAGATCCTCCGGCATTTCGCCGTATTCCACGCTGGCCCAGTTCCGGGCAAAGCTCTCCGCCTGACTGCTCAGCATCAGCTCGGTGGTCTCCGCCACTGCCTCCTCGTAGGTTTTGTCCCCCAGCAGGTCCTCGGAGGCCAGGACCAGCAGCCCCAGGCCGCCCCCCGCCGCCGTCAGCAGGGCAAGGGCGCAGAGCAGAACCGCAACAAATTTCAGCCACAGTGCCTGCCTCATCGCAAAGCCTCCATTTTATAGCCCTGCCCCCACATGACCTTGAGATAGCGGGGCTCCGAGGGATTGATTTCAATTTTCTCCCGCAGATGGCGGATGTGGACGGCCACGGCTCCCTCGCTGCCCAGGGCCACCTCCTGCCACACGGATTCATACAGCACCTTGGTGGAGAACACCTTGCCGGGGCTTGACATGAGCAGCTTCAAAATGGCGTACTCCGTGGGGGTCAGATTCACCGGCTCTCCCTCCACCGTCACCACCTTGGTTCGGTCGTCCAGGACGATGCCCCCCAGGGTGATGGTGTCGGCATCCTCTGTCCGGCTGCCCAGGGAGGAAAACCGGCGCAGCTGGCTCTTCACCCGGGCCAGCACCTCCACCGGGGCAAAGGGCTTGGTGATGTAGTCGTCGGCACCCACGTTTAAGCCCAGCACCTTGTCCTCGGTCTCGGACTTGGCGGTGAGCAGGATGATGGGGGCGTTGGAAAACTCCCGAATTTTGGAGGTAACGGTGATGCCGTCCATGCCGGGCATCATCACATCCAGCAGGAACAGCTGGATGTCATTCTCCTGGGCGATTTTCAGCGCATCCACCCCGTTGTAGGCCTCAAAGAGCTTGTAGCCCTCGGGGGACAGGTAGATTTTCAGGGCGTTCACAATATCCGGCTGGTCGTCGCAAATCAGAATTTGATACATTTCTTCCCCTCCTGTAGCATTTGTAGTTATAGTATATCATTCCAATTGTTAAGAAGATAGTGGAGGAATTCTTAAAATCTCCTTAACATGAAAACCGGGCGTGTTGCAAAATGAAAAGCAACACGCCCAGCCGAAGCATTATATAGGCTTTCCTTCCATCAGGTCAACCACATCCGCCAGAGAATCCGCTCTGGCATAGGCGATGGAAAGGATGTTCTCACCGGGCTGATCCAGGTCGGGGATGATGGTGGCGAGGCACCCCGCCCGGTGGGCGGAGAGCAGGCCGGTGTAGCTGTCCTCCAGGGCAAGACAGTTTTCCGGAGGCACGCCGATGGTTCTGGCCCCCAGCAGGTAGATGTCCGGCTCTGGCTTCCCGTGGGCCACCTCATGGGCGGTGCAGATGTGGGGGAATCTTTCATACAGCCCCAGACGGCCCAGGTGGTTCTTGATCCGGTCATTGGGAGAGGCAGTGGTGATGGCATAGGGGATGCCCCGGGCGGCGAGATAATCCAGCAGCTCGAATATCCCGGGCTTGGCCTCGATCCCGTTTTCCTCCACGTAGGCATCCATCAGTTCAATGCGCTTGGAGCGTACCTGGGCATAGGAGATGTCCGGCCCGAACAGGGAGCTGAGATACGCCTGCCCGGCCTGGGCGCTGAGGCTGCGCATTCCCAGGGCCTGGGGATAGGTCATGTGGTAGCCGAAGGCTGCACACCCCGCCGCCCAGAACCTGGCGTAGAGCTTCTCCGAGTCCAGAATCACCCCGTCCATATCCAGCAGCACTCCCCGGATTCCCGCCGGAAACCCCGGCTTTTGGTGCAGAATTTCATAGGCCATGGCACATCACCCTTTGTTTTTTGAATCATGATACTCCATAGGAGGAGATTTTTCAAGTCTTTTCATCTGAATTCGCCGCCCCTACGGGTAGTACCTGTGCGCCAAATTATCATTTCCCGCCCAAATCAAGACGCTCCAAAATGTCCAGCAGGGCCAAGTCCTCCTGCCGGTGGGAGACGAGAATCAGGGTGCGGCCCCGGCGGTAGCGGCGGATGACGGCGGCGGCCCGGAGGCGGCTTTCTTCGTCCAGGCCGGTGAAGGGCTCGTCCAGCGCCAGCAGCTTTCCCGCCTTCGCCAAAGCCCTGGCCAGGGCAGCCCGCCGGGCCTCACCCCCCGAGAGGGTGGACACCGGCTGCTCCATGCAGCTCTCCAGGCCCAGCTCTGCCAGAAGCTTTCGTGCTTCCTGGCACTGTGGCGCCGCCATGGTGATGTTTTTTACAGCGGACAGCTTTGGAAAGAGCCGATCCTCCTGAAACAGGGCGGATTTACCCTCCGGCACTCCCACAACCTCTCCTTCATCCGGTTTTTCCAGACCCAGAATCAGCCGCAGCAGGGTGGTCTTCCCTGCCCCGGAGGGGCCCATCACCCCCAGACTGCCGCCATCGGGCAGGGTGCAGGAAAAATGGGAGATAATCTGCTTCTCCCCGCAGCGCTTTGACACATTCCGAAGCTCCATCAGCGGCCCTCCATCTTTTTCAGCAGCCAGCCAAGGCAGCGGGTGAAGGCCCACTCCAGCCCTAAGCTGAGGGCCACAATCGCCAGTGTCCAGGCGAACAGATCTCTGATTTCCAGATACACCTTGGCATCGTACAGCATTCCCCCTACGCTGCCCCCGCAGACCCCGATGACCTCGGCAGCCACTCCCGCCTTCCAGCACAGCCCCAGGGCGGACCGGCAGCCGGAGAGGCAATAGGGCTCCAGGGCGGGAAGATAGATGCCCCGCACCCGGTTCCACAGGCTCATGCGGAACACCCGGGCCATTTCCAGCAGCTTCTCGTCCGCCTCCCGCAGCCCTTGCAGGAAATTGGCATACAGCACCGGCAGCACCATCAAAAAAGAGATAAAGGTGCTCAGCCGCCGGCCGGAGAGCCACAGCAGAGCGATGACAATGAAGGAGGCCATAGGCACCGCCTTCACCGCCGCCATATAGGGCTGAATCAGCACCCGGGCCAGGGGGAACCGGGCCCCAAGGGCCGCCAGCAGCAGCGCCAGGCAGAAGGCCAGCAGGAAGCCCAGGGTGATTCTGGAAAAGGTGAAGCCCACCGCCTGCCAGAATTCCCGGGTGACCATCAGCTCCAGCAGCCGCCCCGCCACCTGAACCGGGCCTGCCAGCAGCAATTCATTATCCAGCAGTACCGCCGCCAGCTGCCACACGCCCAGGGCCAGAAGGCCGGAAAGGAGCTTCCCCTTATTCCGCTCCATAGTAGAAGTCGCTCCCGGGGAGCTCCCCTCCCACCGCCTTTGGGTTCTCCCCAAAGATCACCTCCAGGCAGCCGGAAAGGGCCTGCTTCATCCTCTCCCCTGTCAGGCAGACCAGATTGCAGTCCGGGATGGCCCTCTGGGCCACGGAGGCCTTGATGATGCCGTAATTCTGGCAGAGCTGGGCGGCCTCCTCCGGATGCTCATTGACCCAGGCCACAGATTCTTCCAGTTTCTCCAGGAAGGCCTCCACCGCCTCCGGGTTCTGCTCTGCAAATTCCCGCCGGGCCATGACCACCGCAGTGGTGCACAAGCTTCCGTTGTCCAGCGCCTCCCACGCCTGGGAGATGGACAGGGCCACCCGGAACCCCTCCCCCAGCTGAGAGGCAGCGGCGGTGACATAGGGCTGGGGCAGCATGGCGATACCCTCCTGCGCTTGGTTCAGCAGGGCCACCACCTCCCCAGGCTCGCTCTTCCACTCTATCGTCACATCCCGGTCCGGGTCCAGAGAGTTCTGGCTCAGCACATACCGGAGGAAATACTCCGGGGTGGAGCCCTTACCAGTGGCATAGATGGTCCGGCCCTTCAAATCCGCCAGGGTATGAACCTGCTCTGTGTTGTACTCTCCGATATACAGCACCCCCAGCACATTCACCGCCAGCACCACCGCCTCGCCCCCGGTCTTATTATAAAGCGTGGCCGCCAGATTGGCGGGGACGGAGGCAATGTCCACCTGCCCCTGGAGAATCTGGGGCACCAGCTCGTCGGCAGTACCCACAATCACCGGCTCGTAAGACTCCTGCTCCAAAAGCCGCACCATGCCCATGGCCGTGGGGCCGGTGAGGGCTCCCACCCGAACGGCCTCCCCCTGGGCGCAGACCGGCAAAGCGGCAAAAACGCTCAACGCCAGCAGAATGCAAATCAACCTTTTCATATGTAACTCCTCTCTCCGGGCGCACCGGAGCAGCGTTTTGATATTAAATGCAGACAAAGTAGATAACAATCATAACGGTTCCCCAGACGCCAAAGATAATGGGGCCGCCATAGGCATCCGACTTTTTGATATTGCCCCATCAGATGTCGTTGGGCGTCATTTTCCGGCGGTGAGCACTTTGAAGGGAGCAGTAGATATGCTTCCAGCGCCGGGTATATCCAATGAAATCATACAGAGCAAGCAGAACAAATCCGATGCCCATCGCCAGCAGCCCAGCTTCATTGTTGAACAGCACCGGCAAAAGAGCTAGGGCAATCACCCCGGAATTGCGGGAGGCTCTTTTGCCCTTTCTTTTACGCATCTGTTATCTCCCTTCTCAGTTCCTCCGCAAGATACAAATCGCTCATACAGTGCAGATCGGAAACGCCGTCGCGAATCAGCCGGTAAAGCTCAGAGCGGTAGAAAAAATCCAGAGCCGTATCCAATGAAATGTTCTGCTGCCTGGCAAACATCTGGACAATGCGGCAATATTTTTTTTGAAGCAGGATGGGATTTGCGTTCATACCCGTTCACTCCCTTCAAAGGCAAGCAGCGCCAGAGCTTTTTCCGTACGGAAGCAAAGCTGCAAATTCGGTTTTTCGTACCGCAGGCGGCGGATGGCTTCCGTTTTGTCGATCAGGCCATCGAAGAACAGCTCCACGGTGTTGAATACCCTGTCGTTGGCGACGCCGCCCACAACCAGATCAAAGTCCGTTGTGTCCTTCCCGGTACGGCAGCTTAGAATGAAGTCCAGCCATTCCTCGGTGTAGGCGTCAAATTTCAGCACCTTCAGCTGAGCCTCCCGGCCATCCTCAAAGCGATAGCGGGAAACGACCCCGTCCTTTCCCCTGCGCCGGAACCTGCCGCACCATTTTTCCGCCTGTTCGTAAATGGGTGTCACATAAAACCCAGGCCCAAAATCCACGTTTGCCCGGGAGTGGGCTAAATCCGGCTGGGGTATTTCCAGGTAGGAACCGTGGTAAAGAATCATACGTCCAGCCCCCGCTCTTTCATCACATTCAGAAGGTCCTCTACGATATATTCCCGGCTCTGGGTGTGCAGAGCCTCATATTCCGGCACAATGTAGCCGTGCAGGATGTCACTTTTTTCTGTAAATGCCTGATAGACCTGCTCTCCGGCGGTGCCCAGCGCCGCGGCAACGCTTTCAATACAAAAAATGGCAAATTCCAATTCTCTGGAATTTTTAATGCTTCTCTCCGGCAAGATCCTTTCAGCCCCTTTCCCGCTTTCTGGTGTATATCATACCACACAAAGCAGGAAAAGGACAGAGGCAAAATGCCGCTGCCCGAAAGTTTCCCCTGCTGTCAAGTGCGCCCCGTAGCCGCCTGGGAAAAAGAGCCCGCCGCGAAGCTTTCACTTTGCGGCGGGCATCTTTTAAATTTCCCTGTACATAGCAGTGGCATCGTCCTTGCGGACGTTTTCCGCCACCTGCAGAACCTCCACGGCCACAGTGCGGCCGCCCATGGAGATTTCGATTTTGTCCCCCACCTTCACGTCATAGCTGGCCTTGGCGGCACGGCCGTTGACGCTGATGCGGGCGTTGTCGCAGGCCTCGTTGGCCACGGTGCGCCGCTTGATCAGACGGGAGACCTTCAGGTATTTGTCCAGGCGCATCTTATTTGCTCAGAGCGTCCTTCAGAGTCTTGCTGGCCTTGAAGCCGGGCACCCGGGAAGCGGCAATCTCCATGGCCTCGCCGGTGTGGGGGTTGCGGCCCATGCGGGCTTCCCGCTCCTTCACCTCGAAAATACCGAAGCCGCTGAGCTGCACCTTATCCCCCTCCACCAGGGCGGCAGTGATGGCATCGATGGCGGCGTTCAGGGCCTTCTCGGCATCCTTCTTGGTCAGGCCGGAGCGCTCGGCGGCGGCGGCAATCAGTTCGGTCTTATTCATTATGATTTCCTCTCTTCATTTCAAAGTCAGACGGGGTAATACCCTCCATCTGCGTTAGGGAAGCTCTGATGAAATCACCTAGCTCCAGGGAATCGCAGCTAAGCTAATTGCGTCAGAGCGTCCTTAAGTTTTACAAGCTGAAATAGATTAACATAATTTATTTCAAAAAGCAAGTCTTTTCTTTCTAAAACTCACAGTTTCAACAGTTTCGCAATTTTCTCCCCCTTGGGCAGCAGCAGGCAGTCCTCTTTGGTGATGACCTTGAGCACCACAGCGGCCACCAGATACACACCGATACCCACGCACACCGGAGCTACGGCCAGCAGGATCCGGCTGGTGACCCCCAGCATGGACATATCCCACCAGCACAGCCACACCGCCACGCCCATCACCAGGGAGGCAAGCAGCGGGCGAACCAGATTCTTCAAAATGTGGGGCGGGTCCTCCACCAGGGAGCGGATGGAGAAGATGTTCAGGATGCAGATCACCACATAGCTGAGAAGCGTGCCGATGGGGGTGCCCACGATGCCGATGGCAGGATTGCCGGTGAGCACATACACCACAATCAGCTTCAGCACACTGCCGATGAACATATTCACCACCGGTCGATTCACATTGCCGTGGGCCTGCATAATGGCTGTGGTTACCAGTACCAGGGCGTTGAACACAATAGAGATGCCCAGCACGGTCATCATCTGGGTGGCAAGTTCCAGCCGCTCCCCGGTGTAGCCTCCCAGCAGGGCGGTGATGGGCTGGGCCAGTACCGTCAATCCCACGGCACAGGGCATGGAGAAGATGCCGGTAATCCGGATGGCGGATTCCTCGGTGAGCCGGGTCTGGCGGTATTTTTTCAGGGTAATCTGGGCGGTGATGGCGGGGATGATGCTCACCGTAATGGGGGTGATGAAGGCGCAGGGCATGTTATAGATGGTCTGGGTCATCACATGGACGCCCCGCATGATGTCCGCCGCCTCCTGGCTCACCCCAGAGCCCAGCAGCCGCCCCATGTAGATTTTGCTGGACAGAGAGGTAACGATGGAGAGGATGGTGGAGCTGAGAGTGATGGGGACGGCGATTTTCAGCAGCTCCCGGGCGGTGGCCCGGGTGGACTTTGGGGTATCCCCGGCTTCCGGCAGGCTCCGGTAGCTCCTGCGGAACCGGCTCCACAGATACGCCACCGACACCAGGCAGCTGGCCGTGACACCCAGGATGGCGCCGCCCGCCGCCAGAGGGACGCTGGCCGTGGCCTTCAAAATCAGCACGGCTGCCAGCATTCCCACAATCAGCTTGGTCACCACCTCCAGCACCTGGGAGACAGCGGTGGGAATCATGTTGCTCTGTCCCTGAAAAAAACCCCGGTAGGCACTCATCACGCAGATCAGCAGCACACAGGGACCCAAAAAGCCGATGGCGGCCCAGGCGTCCGGCTGGTTCCAGAAGTCGGCCAGCTGGCGGCAGAACACCGTCATCAAGAGGCTGCCAGTGATGCCCAGAATCAGGAACAGCCTCCGGGCGGTGGCATAGACCTGGCGAACCTGGCCGTAATGCTCCAGACTGCTGGCCTGGGAGATCATCCGGCTCATAGCCACAGGCAAGCCCGCTGTGGAAACCATTAAAAGGACGTTGTAAATCTCATAGGCGGTGCTGAAATAGCCGAAGCCCTTCTCCCCGATGATGGCGTTCAGTGGAATCTTGTACAGCGCCCCCACCAGCTTGACGATCACCGTTGCCATGGCAAGCAGGGCGGTTCCCTGCAAAAAGTTTTGCTTCTTCTGCGCTTCTGACATGGTAGGCCTCCTCAGTTGTTGATTTGATCCTTCTGGAAGAGCTTAGGAATGGCCTCCTCCGTCAGTTCCCGCACCACCCGGTTCAGGTCAATGGTGGGGAAGACCCCGTTCTGGTAGAGGATTTTGCCTCTGACCATGGTCATGGCCACGTCCCCGCCCTTGGCGGAGAACACCAGGCCGTTCAGCACATTATGACAGGGCATCAGATGGGGGGCGGTGAAATCCACCAGGGCCAGGTCGGCATCCATGCCCACCTGGAGCATACCGCACTCGGCGCTTCTGCCCTGGGCCTGAGCGCCGCAGACCGTAGCCATCATCAGGGCAGCGGAGCTGGGCAGGGCCGAGGCGTCCTGCTTTTGAGCCCGAACGGACAGGGAGGCGCCCCGCATCACCTCGAACATGTCCAGGTTGCCGGTCTCCACCGCTCCGTCGGTGCCCAGAGCCACATTCATGCCGGACTGGACGCAGTCCAGAATTGGGGCGCTGCGCATACCGTTTTTGGCGGCGGCCAGGGGCAGCGCCACGGCGGTGGCCTTCTTTTTCCCCAGGAGTCTCTGCTCCATGGGCTCCAGATAGCCGCACCCGGCGGCGGTGGCAGGAACATTGAACAAGCCGTGGCAGTTTAGCAGCTCCCCGGGGTTCATGCCCGTGCGCTCCAAACACTCCTCCACCTCTCCCGGAGTCTGGGCCAGATGGAGCTGAATCCCCAGGCCCTTCTCGCTGGCATAGCCCAGCAGGCCCTCCCAGAGTTTGTAGTTGCTGGTATACTCGGCGTAGATACCGGCGTCGATTTTGATTCTTCCCCCGTCGAAGCCGTTCCATTTCTCCGTGATCCGCACCAGCTCCCGGCACTGCTCGTCGGTGTCGAAGTCAAAGTCCTCATTCTGGTCGATGAAGCGATAGCTGGACAGTGCCAGATTGGCCTTGATGCCGGACTCCGCCACCGCCCCCGCCGTGGCGTCCGGATAGTAGTACAGGTCGGACACGGAGGTGACGCCGAAGCGCAGGCACTCCGCAATGGAAAGCAGGGCCGCCGCCCGGGCACACCGGGAGTCCATTTTGGCCTCCTTTTTCAGCAGCTCCTCCAGAGCCTGGGCATTGCCCAGATCGTCGGTCATGCACCGCAGCACCGAGGTTGCCAGATGGGTGTGGCAATTGACAAGTCCAGGCATGGCCACCATGCCGGTGCCGTCAATCACCGTTTTGGGAGGCTCCTTGGGGGCAACCTTACCCAGGGAGACGATTTTTCCCCCGTCAATGCCGATGTAGGCCCCGAAGAGCACCTCCATCTTTGGATTCATGGTCACCGCAGTGACATTCGCAATCAATGTATCCACAAGCATGTCCTTTCCAATTGCTTTCCACCATCGGGGAATGGAGGAAATTTACAAAAGTTCAAAAAGCTCCCGCTTCTGCTCCAGCACCCGGTCAATCTGCTCCATGTACTGCTCCGGGAATTTGGGGTTGTGGAAGCGGCGCAGGGTGCCGTCGGGCAGGTTAACCTTGTTCATGCCGCCGCCACCCAGAGAGAGAATGGTGTGAATCTCTTCCATCATGTAGATGTTGTACAGGCAGTCCATCCCATCCCGGCTCCATCCCACATTCTCAAAAGAGCCGGACATGTATTTCTGACGGTACAGATAGTAGGGCTTGTAGCCCAGGGCGGAAAGAGTGCGGCCCGCATAGTCCACCATCCGGGTCACCTCCTGGGCAGCGGGCAGCCGCTCCCGGTGTTCAAACAAATCCGCCCCCTTTTTCAGCGCCAGGGTATGGACGGTGATGTTGGAGGGGTTCAGGGAGGCCACGGCGTCCAGGCTCCGGCAGAAGCCGGCGTAATCATCCTCCGGCAGGCCTGCGATCAAATCCATATTGATGGCCCGGAAGAGCGCCTCCTGGGCCTGTCGGAAGGCTCTTACAATGTCCTCCCCCCTGTGGGGCCGCCCGCAGGCTCGGAGAACGTGGTCCTCCATGGTCTGGGGGTTGATGCTCATCCGGTTTGCCCCGTGGTCATGGATGACGCGCAGCTTCTCCAGGTCCAGGGTGTCCGGCCTGCCTCCTTCCAGAGTGTATTCCAGACACGCCGACAGGTCGAAGGCATTCCCAATGGCATCCATCAGCCGCCCCAGCTGAGAGGCGGACAGGGTGGAGGGCGTGCCCCCGCCTATGTAGATGGTACGCACCCGGCGGCCGGATTTTTCCAACAGAGCGCCGGTAACTTCAATTTCTTTTAACAGGGCTTCCAGATAGGGCTCCAGCAGCTCGGTCTTTCTCCCCACCGTCCGGCTGACAAAGCTGCAATAGGTGCAGCGGGTGGGACAGAAGGGGATGCCCACATACACGGAGATGTCCCGCT
>Ga0129308_1003617_pt1 | contig 10822 bp, 8 predicted proteins | sample L827metagenome_FD_94440 | JGI IMG/M metagenome (GOLD analysis project Ga0129308, IMG submission 94440) | Ring-tailed lemur group fecal microbial communities from Wisconsin, USA - L827 metagenome | ecosystem: Host-associated > Mammals > Digestive system > Large intestine > Fecal | place: USA... | reverse complement strand
TGGGGACAAAATGGACAAGGAATTTTTTTGGTTCAATATGGAGACGCGGCAGGAGAAGCTGTTTTTTACCATCACCGATGCCGATGAGGTGAGCAGCTCGTCGGTTGCGGTGCTTCGGGAGGGAGAGTATGTGATTACCTTTGACACCTGGAACACTGGGGATATTTCGATCTTGTACAAGGAAAAGGAGAGTAAATCGCATTTGCTGTACAATTAGAAAAGGATATTGCCGCGCCGCCGTTCTTCGGAACGGCGGCGTTTTTGCGTTTTCCGGAAAAACGGACGCGGAAAGGTTTATGCTGGAAAGCGGAAGGGGCAAACCTCTTTCAAAATACACAAACACGGCGGCGTTTGAGGCGGCGCAGCAGCGAAAGGAAAAGCCGTGGCAAAGCTGGGACGAGGCGTTCAGCGAACGGCTGGCCAAACAGCCCGCAAGACAGCAATTTGCGTTCCCTGTTCCTTGCTCTCCAACATCTCCATTTCTGCCCGCAACAAACGCAGGGCAAGCTTTCTCCTGCGGAAAATCGTGCTCCTGCAAACGCCGAACATTTTCCGGTTTCAACACCGCTGGAACCGAGATAGTAACGCAGGAATGTCGCTTCCCGCCGTTGCTCCGTCAAACGCAAAAACGCGGCGGCTGACTGTTCGCCTTCTGCAATGGCCGTTTTTCCACAAACAGTAAAATATGATTTCCATATTCATTTTTATGAGCGCAAAATCCCGTATAGGCACAAGGCCTTGTTTGCAATTGTAGGGTATATGAAGAAAGATGATGAAATACAGGCATATTGTCACCGCTCAATACTGCTAAACGCCTGCCAACTTCACGCCCCGCTCCCAAGTGCACGGCTAACTGTAATGATTTTATTCATAAGAAAACTCCTTAAAAAAATACAATGTTTTCATTACCTTAAAGTAAAGATTTCTGCACCATAGTAAACGAAAAGAATACCTGCTAAACTTACCACAACCGGTACAATATACGACGATACTTTATCCAGCACACTTTCTAACTTTTTGATTATAGTGGTGCCTTGCAATTTGTTATAACCGAAATACAAAAGAATAAGCGGGAAAACATACATAAAATTGTAAATCAGCATGAATATCAAAGCCAACGGAAACATCAAATGATAACTTGTTAATAGCGCCAAAAATCCAAAATACGGAAATGCACTCGTCAATTCGACCATACAAAAAGTTGCTCCCATGACAAACAAAGATATGGGAGATAACTGAGCCGGGGGCTTTATATTGCCGGCTTCCTCACAGCCATTGTCATTTTTAGCAGCGTTGCTTTGTCTGGTCTTAATGACAAGACGAATTCCAAGAGCCAAAAGGACTATGCCGCTTATTGCCGCCGCCCCATATACATACAGCGGATACGCATTTACAATTTTCACAAGGTATTTTGATATCCATGCAGCAATTCCGTAATAAAGGGCCAATCCCATTATTAAATTTGCCGTTCCGATGCCACAAATGAAAAACCAAATGTGTCTTTTCTTTTTTACCATAGCTTGAAGCAACATCTGCTGTGCAATGGCAGATGGATTCAAACTGTCAAAAAAACTTGCTGTTAATGTAGTGCCTAATAAAAGCCACATGTTCTTCCACTCCTTAAATATAAAAAGGCCAGCGTTTGTGTAACGCTGGCCTACTACACAATAAAATGAAACCCCGGCGGGCTGATTTTATTTACAGTTGATTCAATTGTCTTTTTGGCTTTCTTTTACAAGTTCTATCGCCTTTTTTCCTGTTATATGGTCGATTGCCATTTCCAACATACAAAGAGGCTTCCACTCGCGGCTTATAGCATGATCGCGGTTTGTGGCAGTATCTTCCGGCGCATATTTGCTTGCCAATTTTTCTATCGCCGCTCTTTTTTCACAATCATCTTCGATTACCCGTATTTGTCCAAAAGCAATTACACTGCTAAAATAAGTAGTGTACTCCTCTGGCACAATCAAGTCTTTGCCGATCACACAGAACGACGCTTTGGCAGTCTTCTGAATCGCGTCTATCTTATGCCCGCTTTTTGCACTGTGAAAATAGATTTTTTCGCCGTCATACACATAACTGATTGGAACGGCGTAGGGATAATCGTTGTCGCCTAAGAGGGCAAGCACACCAGATGTCCCCTTGTGCAGAATATCCGCAATCTCTTGTTGCGATAGTTCCTGTTTTTTTCTCCTCATTTCTCGAAATACCATATAGACCTCCACAAAAAACAAACGCTTATTTTACTCCTTCAATGGCCTGCTGGAGTAAGAATAAGCGTTTCTCGGCAGAAACATATTTTTATTTAAAATATCACAAATCGTATGGTAAGTCAATACAATTTTCCAGTTTTCCATTTTCATATTATTTGAACGGCAAAGTGAAACAAATCGGCCTTTTCAGACGGGATAATGAGTAAGAGGAGCAAAGAGTTTGGGATATTCCCGAGGGCCTGCCCCAGCGGGCAAAGCCTGCGGGGGTACAAGCCCAAAAGGGCAAATGGGTACTCATGTGCTGTGCTTGCTCCCTACGCAATACCGAGGAGAGGAGGTGGTGTTCGCGCCGCCGGAAAAGGTACAGGCGGATACCGGAAAAATACAAAGCGCGCACGGAATGAACCGTGCGCGCTTTTGTGCCTTGTAAAAAGGGAAGGGCGTTTAAAACTGGCTGCGCCGGCGGCGTACCGCTTTGCGCCAGTAGCCTACGGCGGAAAGGGCCAGCATTGCCACCAGCATCAGCGGCATCACCCACCCGTTGCCCGCGGCATCGTAGCTGCGCACATCGCTCCATGCCTTGTCCATGGCGCTGTTCAGCTCGTCGGGCAGCACCTCCATGGTCTCGCACCGGGAAAGCATGTCCGCGCCGGGGTACATCATCTCGTTCTCCCGGGTCTCTTCGTCCAGAAGCGCGGGGACCTCTACCTGCGGCGAGGAATAGCAGATGTACTCCGCATTGGCCAGCGCCACCTGCGTTTCACACATGAAGTTGATGAACATTTCCGCGGCCTCTTTGTTCCGGCTGCCTTTGGGGATGCACATGGCGTCGATGTAGATATTGGTGCCCTCGGCGGGGATGAACATGGCAAGGTCGGGGTTGTCGGCCATCATCGTCACGCCGTCGCCCACGTAATAGGGGGCCAGCGCGGCCTCGCCGCCGCCCATTTTGTCGAACACCTCGTCCATCACATAGCTCTGGACCACGGATTTCTGCTCTTTCAGCTTTTCGGCCGCCTGTTCGATCTCCTGCACGGAGCCGGGGTTGATGGAATTGCCCAGCAGCTTGCCCGCAATGGCGAACGCATCGCGGCTGTTGTTGAACATCAGCACCTGCCCGGCGTATTTTTCGTCCCACAGGATGCCCCAGCCCTGTTCCAGGTCGCCCTCGTCCACCATCGTCCGGTTGTACACGATGCACACGAGGCCCCAGGTATAGGCCACGCTGTATTTGTTCTGAGGGTCGAACGGTTTGGAGCGGTATGCGTCGCCGATGAGCGCCGCGTTGGGGATATTGGCGGGGTCAAGCTCCTCCAGCATGCCCTCGGCGGCCATTTTGCCGATCATATAATCGCTGGGGATGATGACGTCGTAATTGCCGCCGCCGCTTTTCAGCTTGGCGTACAGGCTCTCGTTGGTGTCATAGGTGGTGTAGTTGACGCGGATGCCCGTCAGGTTTTCAAATTCCTTCACCACATCCATGGAGCCGTCGGTGCCGTTGGAGATGTATTCGCCCCAGTTGTAGACGTTCAGCGTAATGCCCGCGTCCTTGAAGCGGGTGTAATCGTAGCCGGGGGCAACCTCCACGCCGCCCGGTGCGGCAAGGGCCGCGGGGGACAGGCAGGCCGCAAGCGCGCCCGCAAGAAGCAGGCACAAAAAGCGTTTTTTTGCCTTCAGGATATGCTTCATCGCCTGCCCTCCTCTGCGCGCGCGGCCCTGCGCAGGCGGCGCTCTTTTGCGGAATCCACGGCGTTGGCCGCGAGGATGATGGTTAAAATCACCACGAACATGATGGCGGAAAGCGCGTTGATCTCCGGGCTGACCTTTTTCTTCGTCATGCTGTAAATGGCGATGGGCAGCGTCTGCATGGTGCCGGAGGTGAAATAGGAAATGATGAAATCATCAATGGAATAGGTGAGGCTGATGAGAAACGCCGACAGGATGGCCGGCGTGAGCTGCGGCAGCACCACCTTGAAAAACGCTTGCCGGGGATTGCAGCCAAGGTCCAGCGCGGCGTCGTAAACGGCCGGGTCCAGCTGGCGCAGCTTGGGGCTGACGTTGAAGATGACATAGGGCAGGCAGAACGTGATGTGCGCGATGAGCAGCGTGCCCAGGCCGAAGCCCTGAAGCTCCACCTCGCGCTGCAGAAGCCACGAGAGCGCCGCGCTGACCTGCCGGTTGAACACCACGAACAGCAGCATCAGCGAAACGCCGGTGATGATCTCCGGGTTGACGACGGGCACATAGCTGACGGCCATGACGGCGCCCCGGGCGCGCTTATTCATGCTGCTGATGCCGATGGCGGCCAGCGTGCCCACCACGGTGGCGATGCACGCCGCCGCAAAGGCCACGCCCAGCGAAACGCCCAGGCTCTTCAGCACCATGTCGTTGTGGAACAGGTTCTGGTACCATTTAAAGGTAAAGCCCGTGAACACGGTGCGGCTTTTGCTTTCGTTGAAGCTGAACGCGATGAGCACGGCGATGGGCACGTACAAAAAGCCGAACACCAGCACCAGATATGCGTTTGCAAGCAGGCGGCCTTTTTTCATACCATCGCCTCCATTTCCTCGGTGTCGGCGGTGGTGAAGCTCATGCACAAAAGCACAATGACCATCAGCACCAGGCTCATGGCGCTGCCGAGATTGTAGTTGTAGCTGTTGCCCAGGAACTGCAGCTCGATGAGGTCGCCGATGAGCAGGTTCGAGCCGCCGCCCAGCATGCGGCTGATGATGAACGTGGAGATGCTGGGCACGAACACCATGGTGATGCCCGTGGTGATGCCCGGCATGGAAAGCGGCACCAGCACCTTTGCCACAACGTGGTACACGTTTGCGCCAAGGTCCTGCGCGGCCTCGATGACGCTGTTGTCGATCTTCACCATGATGGTGTACAGCGGCAGCACCATATAGGGCAGGTAATTGTACACCATGCCCAGCACCACCGCGCCCGAGGTGTTGATCATGTTGAACGGCCCGACGCCCAGCAGCCCCAGAAAGCGGTTGATGATGCCGTTGTGCTCCAGAAGGCTCATCCACGCATAGGTGCGCAGCAGAAAATTCATCCACATGGGAAGCATGATGAGCATCTGCATCATGCGCTGGCTTGCGGGCCGCATGCGGGAGAGCAGGTAGCTGACGGGAAAGGCCAGCACAAGGCAGATGGCCGTGGCGATGGCCGCCAGGACGATGCTGCGGGCAAACACCGTGGTGTACGCGCCCAGGCCCATGATGTTTTCCAGCGTAAAACGCCCGGCTTTATCGGTGAATGCGAAATACACCACGATGGCCAGCGGCACGGCGATGAACGCCACCATCCATACCAGATAGGGCGAAGCGGTCCATTTTGTCTTTTTCATCGGCCGTCACCCCTGCGTGCGGTGCATGATGTGGATCTCGTCCGGCCCGATGTTCATGCCGATGAGCTCGCCCACCTGCGACGCCTGTGTGGAGTGGATGATCCACTCGTAGCCTGCCTGCCGCACGTGCATCTCGTAATGCACGCCCTTGAAGATGACGTTTTCCACCAGGCCCGTCAGCTGGCCCTGAATGGCGGGCACCACCTGGATGTCCTCCGGGCGCACCACCACCTGCACGATCTCCCGGCTGCCGAAGCCCGCGTCCACGCAGGTGAATTCCTGCCCGGCGAATTCCACGCGGAAGTCCCGCAGCATCACGCCGTCCAGAATGTTGGATTCGCCGATGAAATCCGCCACAAAGGCGTTGTTCGGTTCGTTGTAGATATCCTGGGGCGAGCCGATCTGCTGGATGTCGCCCCGGTTCATCACCACGACGGTGTCCGACATGGTGAGGGCCTCCTCCTGGTCGTGGGTGACGTAAATGAACGTAATGTCAAGGCTCTGCTGGATGCGCTTGAGCTCGATCTGCATATCCTTGCGCAGCTTCAGGTCCAGCGCGCCCAGCGGCTCGTCCAGCAAAAGCACCTTCGGATGGTTCACAAGCGCCCGCGCGATGGCCACGCGCTGCTGCTGCCCGCCGGAGAGCGCGGCCGTGTTGCGCCGCTCGTAGCCCTTCAGGCCCACAAGCTCCAGCATCTCCAGGCAGCGGGAGCGAATTTCTTTTTCGTCCAGCTTCTGCAGCCGCAGGCCGAACGCCACGTTCTCGAACACGTTCAGGTGCGGGAACAGCGCGTATTTCTGGAACACGGTGTTGACCTGCCGCTTGTACGGCGGCAGGCGCGTGATGTCCCTGCCCGCAAAAAAAACATTGCCCGATCTCGGCTCCACGAACCCTCCGATGACGCGGAGCGTCGTCGTTTTCCCGCAGCCCGAAGGCCCTAGCAGCGTAACGAACTCCTTGTCATGGATGTCGAGGGAAAGCCCCGTTAAAATGGGCTCGCCGTCGAAATCGACAACAATGTTTTTCAGTGCGACGATGATAGAATTGTCCATATGCATCCCCCTTTGCGGCTTTTCCCGGGGAAGCCCCGGGCCCAGCGAAGAGAGCGCCACCCCGCAAAAGGTTTGTTACACCGCCCGAAGGAGCGGCTGCAGCGGCGCATGTTACGCTGGCGTATGTTAAGATGGCTGCGCTTTGCAGCGCACAAGTGATACTATACGGGCCGTTTGCCGGTTTGTCAATATATTTTACCCGTTTTTTTCGCAATATTTTTGCAGAAACCGCGAAAAAACGCGGTTTTTCCTGTGGATTCCGTGAAAAAAGCGGGTTTTGCTTTGAAATCCTCCGGTTTTCTTCTGTATGCTCACCTTTATGCAGGGCATGCTTTGCGTTTTTTCGACCTTGCTTCCTGCTACAATCAAGGGGATGAAAATGGGGATATATGGAAATTTGAAAAGGGGCGGGAGCGATCATCAGCAGATATGACAAAGGCGCGGGCCGGTGTGTGCTGGCTGCGGCGCTGCGCGCGGGCGCGTTCGTTTTTGCGGCATACGCCACGGGGCGCGTGCTCTCGCGCAGAGCGCGGGCGGGGGACGAACGGCGCATTGAACAGCTGCGGCGGGAGTGCGGCACCGACATGCTCACGGGCCTTTTGAACCGCCGGGGCGGGCAGGAAAAAGCGGAGACCATGCTGGCCATGTGCCGCCGCTGCGAAAAGCCGATGGCGGTTCTGATGGCGGATATCGACCATTTCAAGGAATACAACGACGCGCACGGCCACCTTGCGGGCGACGGCGCGCTTTGCCGCGTGGGCGGCGCGCTGCAGAGCGTGCTGGCGCGCTCCTCGGACATGGTATGCCGGTTCGGCGGCGAGGAATTTCTGCTGTGCACGCCCTGCCGGGACACGGCCGAAGCCATGCGCCAGGCGGCGCGCCTGCGCCGCGCCGTGGAGGAGCTTGGCCCCTGTGCGCCGGACGGATGCCGCGCGGGCCCGCTGACGGTGAGCGTGGGCGTAACGGTGTACAGCCCGGCGCGGGACGACAGCGCGCCCGTGCTGCAGGACCTTGTGAGCCGTGCGGACCGCGCGCTGTACATTGCCAAAAAGAACGGACGCAACTGCGTGGTGCTGCTGTGAGCGCCGCGGCGTTCATACTCCGAAAACGCCCTGTTTTCTGCTTTTGCGGCGGAAGACAGGGCGTTTTTGCACGGCGCCGCATAGGGGGCGGCGCGCGGTAAACACTATCCGTGGCGGCATGATACGCGGGCGCCGCACAAAAACAGGGACGGAATGGGGAAAACAGATGCTTTCGATGTGGCGGGACACGGCGGCGCTGCCGGAATACGGGCGGCTGGAGGGGGACGTCCGGACGGACGTTTTGGTCATCGGCGGCGGGATGGCGGGTATTTTGTGCGCGCATTTTTTGCGGCAGGCGGGCGTGGACTGCGTGCTGGCGGAGGCGGACCGGCTGTGCGCCTGCGCCACCGGGAACACCACCGCGAAGATAACGTCCCAGCACGGGCTGGTATACGACGGGCTGCTGCGCCGTTTCGGCGCGGAAAAGGCGGGGATGTACCTGCACGCCAACGAGGCGGCGCTGGCGCGCTACCGCGGCATGTGCCGGGAAATCGACTGCGGGTTCGAGGAAAAGGACGCGTTTGTCTATTCCCTGGACGACCGGGGAAAGCTGGAAAAGGAGCTTGCGGCGCTGGAGAAGCTGGGGTTCCACGCGGGCTTTACGGACAAGCTGCCGCTGCCTTTTCCGGTGGCGGGCGCCGTGCGGTTCGAGCGCCAGGCCCAGTTCGACCCGCTGCGCTTTGCCGCGGCCGCGGCCAGAGGGCTGCGGGCCTACGAGCACACGCCCGTGCGCAGGCTGGAGGGGACGAGCGCCGTTACCGACCGCGGGACGATCCGCGCGGAGAAGGTCATCGTGGCGACGCATTTTCCGTTCCTCAACCGGCACGGAAGCTATTTTCTGAAGATGTACCAGCACCGCTCCTATGTGCTTGCGCTGGAAAACGCGGCGAACGTGGGCGGTATGTATGTGGACGAGGCCGCGGAGGGCCTGTCCTTCCGGAACGCGCAGGGCATGCTGCTGCTGGGCGGCGGCAGCCACCGCACGGGAAAGCAGGGCGGCGGATGGCGGGAGCTGGAAGCCTTTGCAAAGCGGCATTATCCCCGCGCCCACATACGGTACCGCTGGGCCGCGCAGGACTGCATGACGCTGGACGGCGTGCCTTATATCGGCCCGTATTCGGCCCGCACGGAAAACCTGTACGTGGCCACAGGCTTCAACAAATGGGGCATGACCTCCGCGATGGCGGCGGCCATGCTGCTCACGGAGATGGTGCAGGGCAAAAGGCCGGACGACGCCCCGGTGTTTTCCCCCTCCCGCAGCATGCTGCGCCCGCAGCTTGCGCTGAACGCACTGGAGGCCGCGGCAAGCCTGCTCACGCCCACGGCGCCGCGCTGCCCGCACATGGGCTGCGCGCTGAAATGGAACGCGCAGGAGCATTCATGGGACTGCCCCTGCCACGGCTCGCGCTTCACGCAGGAGGGCGGCCTCATCGAAAATCCCGCGATGCGGGACCTTGAGCTGGAAGGGTGAGCGGCCGCGCGGTTTCGCGGAGTGAAATGCGACCGAACGGGAGCAAGGGCTGGGGGCGTTCCGTTCGGCTGGAAATAAAATTTCCTTTGCTCACTCTCTGCCGGCGGAAGAGGAAGAACAGGAACGGAGTATCTTTCTGTGACTCTCTCGCATCCGGAGGATGCGGGTAAATCAAAATAAAGATTTTCCGGGAAGCGCCCGTCATGTCATTCTTACTGTTAAGGGCGCGGCGGAAAATCGTTCCTCTTTTGCCGTTGGGGGTCTTAGGGGGCCTCGGAGCGAAGCGTGAAGAAAAAATTGAATTTGTTATGGAATTTGAAATTCAATTTTTTTAGCGTAGCGGAACGCCCCCTAACGTTCTTTGCCTACTTTCTTAATGCTAAGAAAGTAGGCCGTCGGAGACTCGTAATCGTCCCCGCGACAGCGGGGGGCCTTCCTCTTTTCCCACACGCGGCTTCCGTTCCCGCCCCGGCGGGGGCAACGACCGGCCAGCCCGGTTTCGCCGCAGGCGAAATGGAGCCGAACGGCGGCAAGCGCCGGATATTCCGAAGGAGGTTTCTATGAAGGATCTTTTTGAAGGCGTGTATCTCAAGCACCAGAAAAACGGCGAGAGCATCTGTTTCATTGCCGGGCGCGCGGGGGAAACCCGGTTCGTCCAGGTGATCACAAACGGGAGCGTCCGGCAGTACGACGGGGCGCAGGGCTTCTGCTTTGGGGAAGAGGGCGTGGCGGCCGAGCTGCCCGGCGTGCAGGGCGCGGTGCGCTACGGCCCGCTGTCGCCGCTCAGGACGGACATCATGGGGCCGTTCCGCTTTCTGCCGATGCAGTGCAGCCACAGCGTATACAGCATGGCGCACACGCTGGCGGGCGGGTTCACGGTGGACGGCCGATGCATCGACCTGACGGGCGGGACCGGATACATTGAGGGCGACCGGGGCAGCGCCTTTCCCCGGGACTACCTGTGGGTACAGTGCAACGATTTTGCGCAGCCGTGCAGCGTGATGGCCTCTGTCGCGCATATCCCGTTCTGCGGACGCTCCTTTACAGGGTGCATCTGTGCCGTTGTGTACCGCGGCCGTGAATACCGGCTGGCCACCTACCGGGGCGTGCGCATCGTGGAGGCGTCGTCCCGCAGGCTTGTGCTGCGGCAGGGCAGGTATTTGCTGGAGGCGTCCTTCGCGGCGCGGGAGAAACATCCGCTGCGCGCGCCCCGAACAGACGGCATGACGCGGACCATCCGTGAGTGCAACCGCGCCCGGGCGCGGTTCCGCTTTTGGGAGGGCGGCGGCCTTGTGTTCGACCTGTGCAGCGAAAACGCCAGCCTCGAGTGCGAGGAGGCTGTGCCGGACGGCACAAAAAGGCGCGGCGCACTGCTGTAAAACGCCGCTTGTGGGAAAAAAGAAGGCCCCCGCTTTCGCGGGGGCTGATTCCGAAATCTGCCGATGGCGTTGCTTTCTTAGTGTTAAGAAAGCAGGCAAAGAGCGCCGGGGTTTTGCCGTCGGGGCCCCGGCGCGGCGCAGCCGTGACGGGAACGGCAAAACATCGGCCCCAGTGGGGCCGATGACCGGCCGCGCGGTTTCGCGCAGCGAAATGCGACCGAACGGGAGCAAGCGCCGGGGTTTTGCCGTTGGGGCCCCGGCGCGGCGCA
>Ga0129308_1003615_pt1 | contig 10824 bp, 7 predicted proteins | sample L827metagenome_FD_94440 | JGI IMG/M metagenome (GOLD analysis project Ga0129308, IMG submission 94440) | Ring-tailed lemur group fecal microbial communities from Wisconsin, USA - L827 metagenome | ecosystem: Host-associated > Mammals > Digestive system > Large intestine > Fecal | place: USA... | reverse complement strand
TTCAGCTCCTCCTTCAGCTTCCGGGCGGCCATCTCGTCCTGCACCAGGATGACCAGGGGCCTTGTCAGCTCCTGGCTGAGCCCGGCGATCAGGTGGGAACGGTTGATTTGCCCGATGCCAGTTACAGCAGCGGACGCCCCCTGATTGAGGGATTGAAGCAGAGCTCCGTATTCGGGGATGGTTTTCAGCATGAATAAGACTTGATCCATAATATACTGCCTCTCAAAGGATTGATTCGCTCCACATGGCAAAGCGGAAAGTGGAGTTTCCTCCACTTTCCGTTTTTTCGTGTATTTTTATGGGTGGCTGCCGTTGTACTTGTTGGCAGCCTCGGGAACGCCCTTGTCGATGATGGCCAGGGCGGCCTCGGCGGCGTTTTCCAAGGCAAAGCGCAAATCCTTCTCCTCCTTGGCGGAGAAGGTGGAAAGCACCCAGTCGGCCAGATCAAATTCCGGATTGGGCTTGGCGCCCACGCCGATTTTCACCCGGGGGAATTCCTGGCTTCCCAGCTCGGCGATGATGGACTTGATGCCGTTGTGCCCGCCCGCAGAGCCCTCTGCCCGGATGCGCAGCCGACCGGGGGGAAGGGAAATGTCATCGAATAGGACGATGATCCGCTCCGGCGGGATGCTGTAGTAGGCGCTGAGCTGAAGCACCGAACGGCCGGAGAGATTCATATAGGTCTGGGGCTTCAGCAGGAAAAGCTTCCCGCCGCCGTAATTCACCTGGCCGTAGAGCCCCTGAAATTTGCCCTTGTCAATTTTGCAGCCCAGCTTTTCGGCCAGAAGATCAATGGCCCGGAATCCGGTGTTGTGGCGGCTCCGTTCGTATTCCCGGCCTGGGTTGCCCAGACCCACAATGAGCCAGCTAGCTTGCTTTGAACCAAACACGGCTTAGAACAGGTCGGCGATGGAGGTGCCACCGTGGATGTGCTCGATGGCACGGGCGAACACCGGGGCTACGTCCAGGAACTTGATCTTGCCGCTGGGGGTGTTGCCCTGCTGAGGAATGGTGTTCAGGAACACGATCTCCTGGATGGGGCTTTCTTCGATGCGGTCATAGGCGGGGCCGGAGAGCACACCATGGGTGGCACAGGCATAGACGGCCTTGGCACCGCCCACCTCTACCAGGGCTTTGGCGGCGTTGCACAGGGAACCGGCGGTGTCCACCATGTCGTCGTAGAGAATGCAGGTCTTGCCCCTCACATCGCCGATGACGTTCATTACCTCGCAGACATTGGCCTTCTGGCGGCGCTTATCCACAATGGCCAGGCTCATGTGTACCTTCTGGGCAAAGGTGCGGGCCCGGCTGACGGAACCCACGTCGGGGGAAACCACCACAAACTCTTCGTGGTTGAACTGATCCTCGGGGAACTTTTTCAGATAGTAGTCCACAAAGGAGGGGTTACCCAGCAGATGATCCAGAGGAATGTCGAAGAAGCCCTGAATCTGGGCGGCGTGGAGGTCCATGGTCAGCACCCGGTCGGCGCCGGAGGCAGTAATCATGTTGGCCACCAGCTTTGCGGAGATGGGATCCCGGCTCTTGGCCTTGCGGTCCTGGCGGGCATAACCAAAATAGGGGATGACAGCGGTAATGCGACCGGCGGAGGCACGGCGGCAGGCATCGGTCATCACCAGCAGTTCCATCAAAGTATCATTGACAGGCTTACAGGTGGACTGAACCAGAAAAACATCTGCCCCGCGGACGGTTTCATCTAAGGACACGGATACTTCGCCATCGGCAAAGGTCTTCACCTCTGCCTGGCCCAGGGGAATGCTCAGGGCCCTGCAGATCGTTTCAGCGAACTGGGGATTGGAGTTGCCGCAGAAAATCTTGATGTTGTCTCCGTAAGCAGTCATCGAAGAAATACCTCGCTTTTCTATTTCTGCCTTCCGCAGTGCGGAAGGCGCTTTTATGCCCACATTATATCACCACTGGCGGAGAAAAAGCAATATAACCAGCCAGAAAAATACCGCCGAAAAAATATTCCAATTCCATCCTTTCTTCTGGCAAACCGACGAGATTCGACCAATTCCCATTCTGGGGACGGAAAAAGATAAAGCGAAATTATGTTTGAAATACTACTTGTAGGATGGGGCAGAATATGATATAATCAAAAGAACGATTTACGGACGGGAGAGAACCTATGAACGATACCATCAGAATTCAGGGAGCAAGAGAAAACAACCTGAAAAATGTGAACCTTACCATCCCCAGGGACAAGCTGGTGGTTTTTACCGGGCTGAGCGGCTCCGGCAAATCCAGCTTGGCCTTTGATACCATATATGCCGAGGGCCAGCGCCGCTATGTGGAGAGCCTCAGCTCCTACGCCCGGCAGTTCCTGGGCCAGATGGACAAGCCGGACGTGGATTCCATCGACGGCCTGTCCCCGGCGATTTCCATTGACCAAAAGACCACCTCCAAAAGCCCCCGCTCCACGGTGGGCACGGTGACAGAGATTTATGACTATCTGCGTCTGCTTTGGGCCCGAACCGGCATTCCCCACTGCCCCAAATGCGGCAGGGAAATCCGCCGCCAGACCATCGACCAGATTGTGGACCGGGTGGAGGCGTTGGGAGAGGGAACCCGTTTTCTCATCCTCTCTCCGGTGATCCGGGGGAAAAAGGGAGAGCACCAGAAGGTGTTTGAGGACGCCCGGAAACAGGGCTTTGCCCGGGTGCGGGTGGACGGCATCCAGTATGACCTGACCGAGGAGATCAAGCCGGAAAAGAACAAGAAGCACACCATTGAGCTGATTGTGGACCGGCTGGTGCTGAAAGAGGGCATCCGCCGCCGGCTTACCGACTCCATCGAAACCGCCTGCGTCCATTCCGGGGGACTGGTGACCATCTCTATCCCCGGGCAGGAGGAGGAGCTGAGCTTTTCCCAGAATTACGCCTGCGAGGACTGCGGCATCAGTATAACGGAGCTGGAACCCCGGATGTTCTCCTTCAACAATCCCGCCGGAGCCTGCCCCAGCTGCACCGGTCTGGGCTTTCAGCTGATCGCGGATGAGGATTTGGTGATTCCCGACAAGGAAAAGTCCATCTTCGACGGGGCCATCCAGGCCTCCGGCTGGCAGAGCGCCAGGACGGATTCCATTTTCCGGATGTATTTTGAGGCCCTGGCCCAGAAATATCACTTCTCCCTTACCGTTCCCGTGAAGGAACTGCCCCGGGATGTGATGGACATCATCCTCTACGGCACCAAGGGGGAAAAGCTTCACATGACCTATAACCGGGGCAACGGCATGGGTGTGTTGGAGCAGCCCTTCGAGGGTATCCTGAATAACATCTCCCGCCGCTACCGGGAAACCCAGTCCGATGCCGCCCGGAAGGAGCTGGAGGAGTGCATGTCCACGGCCCCCTGTCCCAGCTGCGGCGGTAACCGGCTGTCAGCCATTGCCCAGGCGGTGACGGTGGGTGGCATGGGAATCATGGATTTCTGCCACATGAGCATCCGGCAGGAGCTGGAATTTATGGAGAACCTCCGGCTGGAGGGAAATATGGCTCTGGTGGCGGAGCAGATTGTGAAGGAAATCAAATCCCGGCTCCAATTCCTGATGGATGTGGGCCTGGGGTATCTTACCCTGTCCCGTCCGGCGGGAACCCTCTCCGGCGGCGAGAGCCAGCGAATCCGTCTGGCCACTCAGATCGGCTCCTCCCTGATGGGAGTCCTCTACATTCTGGATGAGCCCTCCATTGGTCTGCACCAGCGGGACAATGACAAACTGCTGGCGACCCTGGAGCACCTACGGGATTTGGGCAACACTTTGATTGTGGTGGAGCACGATGAGGATACCATGCGTGCCGCTGATTTCCTGGTGGATGTGGGTCCCGGCGCAGGCAGCCATGGCGGAGAGATCGTGGCGGCGGGCACCCTGGACGATGTGATCGCCTGCCCCCGCTCCGTCACCGGACAGTATCTTTCCGGTGCAAAAAAAATCCCGGTTCCCGATTCCAGAAGACCCGGCAACGGAAAATATCTGACCGTCCGGGGAGCCAGGGAGAACAACCTGAAAGACATCGACGTTCAGATTCCTCTGGGCACCTTCACCTGTGTCACCGGCGTGTCCGGCTCCGGCAAGTCAAGCCTGGTTAACGAGGTGCTGAATAAGACCTTGCTCTCCAAGCTGAACCATGCCCGTACCCGTCCAGGCGTCTGCCGGTGTGTGGAGGGAATTGAAAATCTGGACAAGGTCATCGACATTGACCAAAGCCCCATTGGCCGGACGCCCCGCTCCAATCCTGCCACCTATACCGGTCTGTTCAATGACATCCGGGATCTGTTTGCCTCCACGGCGGATGCCAAAATGCGGGGCTACGGCCCGGGGCGGTTCAGCTTCAATGTGAAGGGGGGCCGGTGCGAGGCCTGCTGCGGCGACGGTCTGGTGAAAATTGAAATGCACTTCCTGGCGGATGTATATGTCCCCTGTGAGGTCTGCCATGGCTCCCGCTACAACCGGGAGACCCTGGAGGTGCTCTACAAAGGAAAAAACATTGCCCAGGTTTTGGATATGACGGCGGAGGAGGCGGTGGATTTCTTTGAGAATTTGCCCAAAATCCGTCGGAAAGCACAGATGCTGCAGGAGGTGGGGCTTGGCTATGTGAAGCTGGGCCAGTCCAGCACTACCCTCTCCGGGGGCGAGGCCCAGCGGGTCAAGCTGGCCACGGAGCTGGCCAGGGTTTCCACCGGTCGAACCATCTATATCCTGGACGAGCCCACCACAGGCCTGCATGCGGCGGATGTCCACAAGCTTATTGACGTATTGCAGCAGCTGGTGGATGCGGGCAATACGGTGCTGGTCATCGAGCATAATCTGGATGTGATCAAAATTGCCGACTATCTCATTGATCTGGGTCCCGAGGGCGGCGACGGCGGCGGCAGTGTTGTGGTCTGCGGGACACCGGAGCAGGTTGCGGCCACCCCGGAAAGCTTTACCGGAGCATACCTCAAGAAATATTTGTGAAAATAATACTCTGCCCCGCCGGGGCGGGGCAGAGTATTACAGGTAGCATTCAGAGGGCAGAAATTCAGAAAGCTCAATGAGGGTGTGATCCTGTTCCCCGGCATAGTCGGAACGAAGCTGATTGGTACGAAGACTTGCTCCTGCCCCCGGCGCATCGGTAAAGGTCAAAGTGATTCTGGTGCCGAAGCCTACCGGATGATCTACCAGCACGGCCCCCCTGTGGCGGGTGGCGGTGCTGCGGATCAGCAGCATTCCCAGGCCGATGCCATGGCGGGTATCCTCAATGGTGGGGTCCCGCAGGTAACGGGAAAAGAGGGCGGCTCGGGTATCCTCCGGAATGCCGCTGCCGGTGTCAGTGACGGAGAAGCGGAACTGACCGCCGCTCTTTTTCAGGGAAAGCTGAATTTCTCCTCCCGGGGGGGTGAATTTCAGGGCGTTGGACAGCATATTCAACGCCGCCCGCTCCATCATTTGACGGTCAACAAAGCAGCACGCATCTTCGCTCAGGCCGCTGTAGCTGATTCTGATTCCGGAGCCATCTGACAGGGCTGATGCCTTCTCCCAGATTTCCCGGAACAGGGCGTCAATGTTCTGGGGCTCCGGGAGGAAGGTAGGATTGACACCGGCGGCGTCGGACATATTCCCCACAATGCGCAGAAGCTGATAGAGACTTTTTGACAGCTGGGGGACGTTCTCTCCCCGCAGCTGCTGAGACGCCAGCATGGCACAGGACAGAGGGCCCCGCAGTTCTCTGGCGGCCAGGGCCAGTACCCGGAGCTGCTCGCATTCATACTGCTGATCCAAGGTGAAAATGTCTTCCTCTCCGCACCGAACCACAGTGGCACCAAAGCTTTGACCGCAGAGGTTTAGGGTGAGGCAAAGCATTCCACCGGAGAAGCAGGCATATTCCTTTTCCCCGGATTCCAGAATGGAGTCCAGGGAAAGCCCTTCTCGCAGGAACAGCTTGGTGGCAGGCTGATTGAGCCCAGTGATGATTCTGTTTTTGACACGGAAAGCCGGACGAAGCATCAAGTCCAGCATTTCGATTCCGTCTGTAAGTTGTTCCATGGAGTTCCTCCTGACGAACACTAGGATGTGCGGAAGACGGGAAAACTTTCCCGGCGAGTTTCGACGGCTACTGCTATTTTAGCCCAAATCATCCAAAATAGCAAGGGTGAAACCGGTATGAATCGGGGGGAAAGACTCTTATTTTTCCGAAGGCCGCCCCTGCCAATTTTTCACAGTACTTATGGAACCTCTGAATAAATCGTCTGCGGCTGAGCAGCGAATCTTTCACCCCATCTGTGCAGTTCTGAAAATGGGAAATACATCAAGTATTCCTCCACTTTCAGAACTTTCAGATGAGCTAAAATCTTCTGCTGTCAGCTCCTGCCGATTTCATCAGAGCTTCCTTAGAAACAAAAGAGGTGGAACTTATGTCAGTGCACGATGGGCACAGAAAAAGAATGCGTCAGCGCTTTTTGGCAGAGGGACTGGATCAGTTCAGTGATGTGCAGGTGCTGGAGCTTCTGCTCTTCTACTGCATTGCCCGGCAGGATACCAACCCCATTGCCCATGCGCTGCTGGATCATTTTGGTTCCCTGTCCCGGGTGCTGGATGCGCCGGTGGAGGAGCTGTGCAAGGTGGATGGCATCGGAGAAAATACGGCGGTGTTTTTGCGGCTTGTCACGCAGGTGGGCAGAAGCTACCTGGTGGATCGGGTCTCCAAAATCAGAGTGCTGCCCACCCAGGACAGCTGCGCCAGATACTTGATGCCCTTTTTCTTTGGTAAAACCGTGGAGATGGTTTACCTGCTCTGCCTGGATGCCAAGTGCGGAATTATCTGCTGTAAAAAGATTTCCGAAGGAGATGTGGGAAGCACCAGTCTCTCCGTGCGAAAAATTGTGGAGACGGCGCTGAACGCCAACGCAGCCAGCGTAGTACTGGCCCACAATCATCCCGGCGGCTTGGCTGTGCCTTCCAAGGAGGATATTCAGACTACTATGCGTATTGCGACGGCCCTTGCAGCGGTGGATGTATATTTGCAGGACCATGTTCTGGTGGTGGACAACGACTATGTTTCCCTGGCCCAGTCCGGATATTCTTTTACGTAGTTAAGAAGGGAGAAGCCCATGGATCATTTCAAACTTGTTTCCGACTATCGCCCCTCCGGGGATCAGCCCCAGGCCATTGAGGGGCTGGTGAAGGGGGCCAATTTGGGATTGCGGGAGCAGACCCTGCTGGGTGTGACCGGCTCCGGTAAGACCTTCACCATGGCCTCCGTCATTGCCGAGCTGAACCGGCCCACATTGGTGCTGGCCCACAACAAAACCCTGGCGGCTCAGCTCTGCTCGGAATTCCGGGAGTTCTTTCCGGAGAATGCGGTGGAGTATTTCATCAGCTATTACGATTACTATCAGCCGGAGGCGTACATCGCCCATACGGATACCTACATTGAGAAGGATGCCTCGGTAAACGAGGAAATCGACCGCCTGCGCCACAGCGCCACCTCGGCGCTGTTTGAGCGGCGGGATGTGATTGTGGTGGCCTCCGTCAGCTGCCTGTACGGTCTGGGCGACCCCATCGACTATAAGAGTATGGTCATCTCCCTGCGGGTGGGGCAGGAGCGGCCCCTGGACGAGATTCTGAAAAAGCTCACAGAGATTCGCTATGAGCGCAATGATCTGGATTTTTCCCGGAATAAATTCCGGGTTCGGGGAGACACCCTGGAGATATACCCTGCCTATTGGTCCGGCAGAGCCATTCGGGTGGAATTCTTCGGAGACGAGATCGATCGGATCAGCGAAATCAATGCTGTTTCCGGCGTGGCAGAGCGGTATATCGACCATGTGGCCATCTATCCTGCCAGCCATTATGTGGCATCCAGAGAAAAGCTGCAGCGGGCCATGCTGGAAATTCAGAAGGAATGCGATCAGCAGGTGGAATTCTTCCGGGCAAACAACAAGCTCATCGAGGCCCAGCGCATTGCCCAGCGGACGGCCTATGATCTGGAAATGATGACGGAAATCGGCTTCTGCAACGGCATCGAGAACTACTCCCGGGTCATTCAGGGCAGAGGGCCGGGAACCCCGCCCACCACGCTGCTGGATTATTTTCCCAAGGATTTTCTCATGTTCATCGATGAAAGCCATGTGACATTGCCCCAGTGCCGGGCCATGTACGCCGGTGACCGGAGCCGGAAGGATGCCCTGGTGAACTACGGCTTCCGACTTCCCTCGGCCTACGACAACCGCCCCTTGAATTTCGGGGAGTTTGATGGGAAAATCAATCAGGTGATCTACGTCTCCGCCACCCCGGCGGAATACGAGCGCAGCCGTTCCGGTCAGATCGTGGAGCAGGTGATCCGGCCCACGGGGCTTCTGGACCCGGAGGTGGAGGTCCGGCCCATTGAAGGCCAGATTGACGACCTGATCGGGGAGATCAACAGCCGCACTGCCCGGCAGGAGCGGGTGCTGGTGACCACGCTGACCAAGAAAATGGCGGAGGATCTGACTGCCTATTTGACCAAAGCGGGGATTAAAGTTCGCTATATGCACTCCGACATCGGGGCCATGGAGCGGATGGAGATCATCCGGGATTTGCGGATGGCGAAATTTGACGTGCTGGTGGGCATCAATCTGCTGCGGGAGGGACTGGATCTGCCCGAGGTGAGCCTGGTGGCTATTCTGGATGCGGACAAAGAAGGTTTTCTGCGCAGTGAGACCAGCCTGATTCAGACCATTGGCCGGGCGGCCCGGAATGCCGGGGGCAAGGTCATCATGTACGCCGATACGGTGACGCCCTCTATGCGCCTGGCCCTGGACGAAACCGCCCGCCGCCGGGACATTCAGGACAGCTACAACAAGGCCCACGGCATCGTCCCCAAAACGGTGATCAAGTCCGTCCGGGATTTGATCGAAATCTCCTCGCCCACCGCCGAGCGGAAGGGGAGGACCGGCGTGAAGATGACCAAGGCAGAGAAGGAAAAGGAAATTGCCCGCCTGGAAAAGCAGATGAAGGAGGCGGCTAAGATGATGGAATACGAATACGCCGCCGTGCTGCGTGACCAGATCATTGAACTGCGGGGCAATGGGGTGACATAAAGAAGAGGTAATTTATGAGGAAAGGAAATACTCTGGACAAAAATTTCAACAAGCAGATGTATAGGCTGCTGATCCCGTTGGTGATTCAAAATCTGCTCAGTGCGGCGGTCAGCTCATCGGACGTGGTGATGCTGAACTATGTGGGACAGTCCTCCATTTCCGCCGTGTCTCTGGCGGCCAACTATGCCAACGTCATCAGCATGGTCTACTACGGTTTGGGCACCGGGGCGGCATTGCTCTGCGCCCAATACTACGGAAAACGGGATTTTCGGGCCATCCAGACCGTGCAGGGAATTGCCCTGCGCTATTCCATGACGCTGACCTTAATCGTCTCGGCGGCGGCGTTTACCGCCCCGCAGCTGATGATGCGCCTTTTTACAAAGGATGCGGAGCTGATTGCAATCGGCGCCGATTACCTGCGGGTTATGGGAATAACCTACCTCTGCTGGGGCATCATAGAGATATATTTGGCAGTGCTGCGCAGCATCGGCAGAGTGACGGTATGCATGGTGCTGAATGTGATGACCTTTTTGCTGAACATTGCGCTCAATGCGGTGTTTATTTTCGGCTTCTTCGGTGCGCCCAAGCTGGGAGCGACGGGGGTGGCTATTGCCACGGCAGCTTCCCGGGTGGCAGAGCTGATCGGCTGTTTCCTGGTGTCCGCCTTTTCGGGGGAAGTGAAGCTGAATCTGGGTAGCATGTTTCATGGGAATAAGCTCCTTACCGGGGACTTCATCCGCCTGGCTCTGCCTGCTCTGGGCAACGATGTGTCCTGGGGACTGGCTTTCTCTATGTATTCCGTGATTTTGGGACACATGGGCAATGATGCAGTGGCGGCCAACTCCATGGTGGTCGTGGTGCGAAATTTAAGCACTACCTTCTGTTTCGCCGTGGCCAGTGCGGGAGGAATCCTGCTGGGTAATGTGATGGGAGAGGGAAAGCTGGACAAGGCAAAGCAGTACGCCTCCCAGGTGATGAAGATGACGGTGGTTTCCGGTCTGGTTGGGGCGGTGGTGCTGATTGCCTGCATTCCTTTGGTGCTCCGCTTCGCCTCCGCCAGCCTGTCGGTGACTGCCATGGGTTATCTGAAGGTGATGCTCTGGATCAACACCTATTACATCATGGGCGCCGCCGTCAATACCTCCCTGATTGCCGGTGTATTCCGGGCGGGGGGAGATACCCGGTTCGGCCTGATCTGCGACAGCATCGACATGTGGTGTTACGCAGTGCCCTTGGGATTTTTTGCGGCCTTTGTTTTGAAACTTCCGGTTCTGTGGGTCTATTTCCTGCTGTGCACAGATGAATTTGTGAAGTGGCCCTGGGTCATCAGCCATTACCGCAGCGGGAAGTGGGCCAGGAATATCACCCGGCAGCGATTGTTTGATGAATCTGCAGAATCCAAAACTTAAGCTTTTCTTAGCAGCCACGAATTTTGAGGTTTTATGTCAATTACACTTGCATTTTCTTTAGAGCAATGTTAGAATAAGGTTGACATTACCATAAAGGTAGGGACGAGCGATGGATAAGAACGAATTCGACATCGATTTCGATTTTGAAGAAGAATATGGCTTCGATCCGAAAGACTTTTTGTCGGAGGACGAGGATTTTGATTTTTCCGAAATAACCGAGGAAGACGGGGCTGCCGATCCGCAGGATGAAACCAAGCGGTATCACTTCGATCGGCCTCCTGCGGAATTTGAGGACGTTGACCTGGCAGGGGAGGATGATTCTGAAGAGGATTACATCTCTGAC
>Ga0129308_1003614_pt1 | contig 10826 bp, 8 predicted proteins | sample L827metagenome_FD_94440 | JGI IMG/M metagenome (GOLD analysis project Ga0129308, IMG submission 94440) | Ring-tailed lemur group fecal microbial communities from Wisconsin, USA - L827 metagenome | ecosystem: Host-associated > Mammals > Digestive system > Large intestine > Fecal | place: USA... | reverse complement strand
TCTGGTTTCCCGCCGGTGTGACGGTCGCCATCAGGTGCAGGTCCTCCACCAGCGCGCCCTCCTGCAAATAGCGGAAGAAGCCCGCATGGGAGAGGTCTTCGGTCAGAATCAGGCCGCGAATCGTATGTCCATTTCCCTGAAAGGTTCCGCCAAAGGTCGGAACCGGCGTAAATTCCAGGCCGGTCAGGTCCAGGTCGCCGTCCAGGACCACCACTTTGCCCTGGGACCAGGTGTCGAGCCGGCAGTTCTCCGCCAGCTCCGCCAGGTCCTCCGGCGTTTGAATATGAATTGCCGCTATGTCGGCGCCCGGCGCCGCAGCCGCGAAGACGCAGCAGAGCGTCGAAAGCAGGAACAATGCCAAGGTCAATGCCGCAATCCGTTTAATCATCGTTTTCCCCTTCCTGCTCCGTCTCCGGCAGCGCATCCACCGGCGTATTCTCCACCGTTCCAACGTCCACCATGGCATTGAGCGTACCGCGGAAAATGCCGTGGACCTCCGCGTCGATCACGCCGGACAGGCTGCCGCGGACTCTTCCGTGGATCCGCATCAGCCCCGTCTCCGAACGGACCGAGGACGTGGTCTTAATGGTAAACGAGGTCTTCTCAATCAGGATGTCGCCCAGCAGCAAAATCTGCGGCAGGACGCACATGACAAGAAAAATTGAAATCAGCGTGCCGGAGCCGAGGTAGACGCCGATGGCGGAAATCGTCTCATTGGACGTCATAAAGCCGATGACGATGCCCGCCGACGCCAGCATGGTACCGGACGTGATAATTGTCGGGAATGCCAGATTCAGCGTCTCAATCATGGCGTTCCGGATCGGCATGCATTTTTTCAGCTCCATATACCGGCTGGAGATGACGATGGCATAGTCGATATTCGCGCCCATCTGAATGGCGCTGATGATCAGATAGGTCAGGAAGAACAGGTTTTTCTCCTGGAGATAGGGCACCGAAAAATTGATCCAGATACTGCCCTGGATGACCATAATCAGCAGCACCGGCAGACCGGCGGACCGGAACGTCAGCAGCAGCACCGCCATGACAAAGAGAATGGAGAAGATGCTGATCATCAGGTTGTCGTTTTCAAAGGAGGCGCGGAGGTCATAGCAGCTCGTCGTATTGCCGACCACATAGGCCTCGTCGTAATAGCGCGCGATCAGGCCGTGCAGCACCGTCAGATAGCTGAAGCTCTCCTCGCCCTCGACAGGCAGGTCCAGATAGACCAGCAGCCGCGACCACTCGTCGCTCTTTAGCTGGAGCTGGGCGTCGCTGAGCTGCGCATAGAGATCGTCCAGCGTCGCATTGGTCTCGCTGTCCAGCGTGACATAGCCCGCCTCCTTCTCCTCATAGAGATAGAGGAACATGTCAATCAGCGGGACGCTGTAGCCGTCCAGATTTGACACGATCTGCCCATAGTCGTCCTGCTGCATCGCATAGCCGGCATAGAGCAGCTTCGCGACCTCATAGTCCAGCTCCGTCAGCTCGCCAAATTCTCTCGGCGTCAGGCTGGAGGTCAGCATGTAGCCGTCCATGGCCTCGATGTTCGCAAGGCCCATGGCCGAGGTCACCCGGTCCAGCTCTGAGACGTCCTCCAGCAGCTTCCGCTCCTTTTCATAGTCGCCGGCGGGAACCAGAATCGCCATCAGATTGTCGCTTCCAAACAGGTCCTCGATCTTCTGCTTGGCAATCTGCGTATCGTTGTGCCGGATCGTATCGACGGAGTACTGGCTATACACATAGTTGACCTTGTTGGAAAACAAAAACGCCGCCACAAATACGACCAGGAACAGCGGCGGGACCAGATAGCGGGTCTTGTAGTCCAGCTTGCCCAGGAAGGAAATCTTGGGGACAAAGCTCCGGTGGTGCGTCCGGTCGATCAGGCCGGAGAAGAGCATCAGCAGGCCCGGCATCAGCAGGAACACCGACAGCAGGCTGAACAGAATCGCCTTAATCAGCACAATGCCCATGTCATAGCCGAGGCGGTACTGCATAAAGGTCAGAGCCAGAAGGCCGGCCACCGTCGTCAGGCTGGAGGCCGAGATCTCCGGGATAGCCTTACTGAGCGCCGCGATGGTGGCCTCTCTGGCCGGCTTGCTTTCCCGCTCCTCCTGGTAGCGATGGCAGAGGATAATCGCATAGTCGATGGCCAGCGCCAATTGCAGCACGACGGCGATGGAATTTGTCACAAAGGAAATCGCGCCGAACCAATAGTTCGTGCCCATATTCAGCAGCGCCGCCGCGCCAAAGGTCAGCAACAGCACCGGGATTTCCGCATAGGTCCGGGAGGTCAGCAGCAGCACGGAGATGATAATCAGCACCGCGATGCCGTCCACGACCAGCATTTCCGAGTTGATGATCTCCTTCAGCGGATTCCCCACCTCGCTGTTGACATAGACGTCATAGCCCGAAAGCGCCTCCTCAATCTCCTGCAGCGCCTGCACGGAGACGTCGTCGTTGGTCTCTCCGTCGAATGTCACCGCATAATAGGCCGATGCGGCAGTATAGTGGGCCTCCGTGTCGTCAAACTCCACCGATTTTACGCCCGCGGTCTGCTCCATCTCCCTGCAAATTTCTTCCGCCTGCGCATAGGTCACATTCTCGACCATGATATCGGCTGTGCCATAGGTGACAAAGTTTTCCGCCATCAGGTCGATGCCCTGGCGCGTCTCCGTTTCCTCCGGCAGAAAGTCCGTCAGGGAATCCCGGACCTCGACCCAATTGCGGGAAAACGCGCAAAAAATTGCCGCCACAATGAAAATCAGGAAAATAATATTCCGCCGGTCCACAATGATGGCCGCGATTCGCTCCATCAGCGTTGCGCTGCTCCGCTTTTCCTCCATCCGTTCAGGCTCCTTTCCCGGTCAGTGGCGCTTTTCCTTCGCTCAAAAGTGGATCAGTCCCAGGTGCTCCAGCAAAATTTTGACGCCCAGCAGAATCAAAATAACGCCGCCGGCCAGCTCCGCCTTGGCCTGATACCGGTTGCCAAACAGGCTCCCGAGCTTGACTCCCACAACGGAGAGAAGGAAGGTCGTCAGGCCGATCAGCAGGACGGAGCTGAGCAGATTCACATTGAGGAACGCGAAGGTGATGCCGATCGCCAGCGCGTCGATACTGGTGGCGACGGCCAGAACCAGCATGGTGCGGAAGCTCAGCGATGCATCCGCCGGTTCTTCGCCCTTGCTCAACGCCTCCCGAACCATATTTCCGCCGATCAGGCTCAACAGAAGAAACGCGACCCAGTGGTCAATCGCCGCAATATACTGCTGAAACGCGGAGCCGAGAAGATAGCCGATTGTCGGCATCAGCGCCTGAAAAACGCCGAACCAGGCGCCGACAAGGACCATCTGCTTCGGCGTGACCTTCTTCATGGCCAGGCCCTTACAGACCGAGACGGCAAAGGCGTCCATGGAAAGCCCAATCGCCAGAAATAACAATTCCAAAAATCCCATATATTCCAATCTCCTGTATCAGTTGGTTTTACGAGCCGCGTTTTCCTTTTTCAAGGGCAAGCGGAAAAACTAGTTTATTTTATCATGTATTCAGACTGCTGTCAAAATATTTCACGCGCTGTCCCGATTCATCTTTGCTTCTAGTTATGGCAAAACAGGAACCTCCCGCATTTGTCGGAGGTTCCTGTTTTGCAAGGCCGCAGGCCGGAGATCTAGCTCCTTCCGTACAGCTTCGTCATCGTTCCAATTTTTTCCGCCAGCTCCGGCGTCAACTGGTCCTCTGTGAGGCGCCAGCGCCAGTTTTTCCCATTCACGGTACCCGGATGATTCATTCGACACGCTTCGCCAAGCTCCAGCCAATCCTGCATCTGCACCACGAACAGCTTTGCCACCGAGGCCATACCGGCGCGAATCACCGCATGGCAGATGCTCTCGTTTTCGCCCTTGGCGAGATACTCGACCGCATAGGCATAGTCCTCCGCAGACGTGGCCTCTGCCCACTGGACCAGCGTCTCATTGTCATGGGTGCCGGTATAGCAGATGCAGTTGCGCTCATAGTTGTGGGGCAGATAGTCGCTGGTCTCCCGCGAGTCAAAGGCAAACTCCAGCACCTTCATGCCGGGAAATCCCGACCGCTGGACCAGGGAGATCACCTCCGGCGTCATAAAGCCCAGATCCTCCGCGATGAAGTTCAGATCCGGCAGCTCCCTCTTGATCGCCCGGATCAGATTCATGCCCGGTCCCTTGACCCAGGCGCCGTTTCTGGCCGTCTTTTCCCCGTAGGGAACCGACCAATAGCTCTCAATTCCGCGGAAATGGTCAATCCGGACCACGTCAAAGATTTCCGCCGCGGCACGCATCCGCTGAATCCACCAGCTATAGCCGTCCTTTTTCATCCGGACCCAGTCGTAGATCGGATTTCCCCAGAGCTGGCCATCCACCGAGAAGTAGTCCGGCGGCACACCGGCGACACATTTGGGGCGGCGCTCCTTGTCCAGTTGGAAATTTTTTGGGTTGGACCAAACGTCAGAGGAGTCCAGCGGCACATAGATCGGCACGTCCCCGATCATCTGGACGGAATGCGCGTGCGCATAGCTGCGCAGCGCCTTCCACTGTACGAAAAACTCGTATTGCAGGAAACAGTGGAACGCGATCTCATCCCGGAGCAGCTCCCGGTAGGTCTCGACCGCCTCCGGGCGATGGTAGCGGATATTTTCCGGCCATTCGCTCCAGCTTACGCCGCCGAAATGGCTCTTCAGCGCCATAAACAGCGCATACTCCTCGAGCCAGAAGCGCTCCTGCTCCAGGAAGCTGACATAGGAGGAATCCTGCTGGGTAAAACGTCCAAACGCCAGCTTCAGGACCTGCAGCCGATGCGCAAACAACACGCCATAGTCCACTCTCGCCGGGTCCTCGCACCAGGAGATGGACGCGACCTCCTCCTGCCGCAGCAGGCCCGCCTGCACCAAGGCGTCCAGGTCGATCATATAGTGGTTGCCTGCATAGGTGCAGAAGGTTTGATAGGGAGAATCTCCATAGCCCGTCGGCCCGACCGGCAGGATCTGCCAATAGTGCTGCTTCGCCGCCTCCAGAAAATCCACAAACCGGTATGCCTCTTTCCCCAGCGTGCCAATCCCATAGGGGCTGGGCAGAGATGTGATATGCAGTAAGATTCCGCTGCTTCGCATAAATGTTTCCTCTCTTGTTACAGTTTTCCTACGCTTTCATAGACGGTCAATTCATAGGGAATGACCAAATGCTGGGCCGGCGTACCGCCGATTCCCTCCAGCAAAATTTTCACACAGGCGTCTGCCATCTGCTCTGTCTGCTGGCGGATCGTGGTCAGCTTGGGCCTGTAGAACCGGCCCACCGGCAATCCGTCAAAGCCGATCACCGAGATATCCTCCGGCACCCGCAGCCCATGGTCGCAGATGCAGCGAATCGCGCCGATTGCCAGCACGTCCGCCATGGCGAATACCGCCGTCACCCGCTCTCCGCAGGTGCAGAGCGCCCGCTCCATGGCCTCATAGCCCCCCTGGAACGAGAATCTCGTGGTCTCGTAGCTGCATGGCTCCGTTTGATGGTATGCCGAAAAAGCCCGGACACACCCCTGATACCGCAAGTGGCTGATCTCCGATTTCTCCACGTCGCCGCCCACAATGACGACCTCGCGATGTCCCTGCTCCATCAGATAGGAGACGGCACAGCAGGCCGCCGCCACGTCGTCTGTCGAAACGCTGGAGAGGTTTGGAAAATCCAGATGCGCCGCCGTGTTGGTAACCAACACGGCGGGCACATGAATCTCCCCAAAATCTGCCAAAAAATTTTCACTGGTTCCGCCAAGGAACAAAATGCCAAGCGGCTTCTTTTCCCGGCAGAGCTGAAGCGCGCACCGGACCTCATTGTCGTCCTCATCGATATAATGGAGAAGGAGCGGAACGTCGTGGCCGGCCATTTGCGCCTGAATCTGCTCCACGAGCTGGGAAAACAGCTCGTTCGCGCGGCCTTTCACAACAACTGCAATGGAAGTGCTTTTTTGCTGCTTCAAATTTTTCGCATTGTTATTCAGTTGAAAGCCGGCTTCGTCTACAATGGCCATAATGGTATCCCGCGCCTTTTGGCTGACGTTTGGCTGATGGTTCAGCACACGCGACACGGTGCCCAGTGAATAGCCCGACAGCCGGGCCAGGTCCTTGATTGTCATAGGGGAACTTCCTTCGTGTTTTTGCCGCTGTTATCCCTTGACCGCGCCGGCCGCTACACCCTTGATGATGTATTTCTGGCAGAAGAGATAGACAATGATGATCGGGAGGATTGCCATCATGATGATGGCCATGGTGGCGCCCAGATCGACGGTGCCGTAGCTGCCCTTCAGATACTGGACGTGAATCGGAATGGTTCTGTACTTCGTGATATCCAGAACCAGATAGGGCAGGAGGTAGTCGTTCCAGACCCACATCAGCTCCAGAATGCCGACGGAGATCAGGGTGGGCTTCAGCATGGGCAGGACCACCATGAAGAAGGTGCGGACCGGGCCGCAGCCGTCGATTGCCGCCGCCTCCTCAATCTCCAGAGGCAAGCCCTTGACAAAGCCGACAAACATGAAGATCGCGAGACCGGCGCCGAAGCCGAGGTAGATGATGGGGATGGTCCAGGGCGTATTGAGGTGCAGCTCGTCCGCCGTGTTCGTCAGGGTGAACATGACCATCTGAAAGGGGACGATCATGGAGAACAGGCAGAGGTAATAGAAGCCTCTGGCAAAGCTGCTGCCAACGCGGGCGATATACCAGGCCGCCATGGAGCAGCACAGGAGAATCAGCAGCGTGGACACAACGGAGATCCACACGCTGTAGCCGGCCGACTTCAGAAACGGGTAATTGCCGAAGGTCAGGCCCTTGATATAGTTGGTGATGCCGACAAAGCTCTCGCTGTTCGGCAGGGCAAAGGCGCTCTGGTTGATGCTCGCATTGGTCTTCACCGAGTTGGTGATGACCTCGAAGATCGGAACGATCCAGATCAGGCAGAGGACCGTAAAGACAATCGTCAGGATGGTACTGCCCGTAGAATAGCGCTTCACTTTCATCACTGCTGAACCTCCTTTTTCCGGGTCATATACTGCTGGGTCAGGGCCAGGACCGCGACCAGGATGAAGAAGATAACCGCCTTCGCCTGCGCGACGCCGTGATACTTGTTGCTGATGTTATACGTCGAATAGATATTCAGCGCCAGCAGCTCGGACATGTTGATCTTGATCTTGTTCACTTTGTCAATGACCTGGGGCAGGCCGCCGGTCAGAGCCAGGTTCTGGTCGAACATCTTGAAGGAATTGGTCAGAGTCAGGAAGGTGCAGATGGTGATGGAGGGCATGACGTTGGGAATGATGACCTTGAACAGGGTCTGGCTGCCGGTGGCGCCGTCGATCTTGGCGGCCTCGAGCATGTCCTCGGGGACAGCCTGCAGGCCGGCGATGTAGATAATCATCATATAGCCGATCTGCTGCCAGGCCACCAGGATCACCAGACCCCAGAAGCCGTAGGTCGGGTTGGCCGTCAGGTAGGTGCCGTAGTTCTTCAGGATTGCGTCAAAGATCAGGGACCAGATATAGCCCAGGACGACGCCGCCGATCAGGTTCGGCATGAAGAAGACGGTGCGGAACAGGTTCGAGCCGCGCATCTTCTGGGTCAGGGCATAGGCGACCGTGAAGGCGAACACGTTGATGACGATAATGGAGATCACCGCGAAGGCGGCAGTAAACCAGAAGGCATGGGCGAAGCTGGCGTCATGGAATGCCTTGCTGTAGTTGGAAAGGCCGACCCACGTCGCGTCGCTGGGGACATTGAAGCTGCAGAAGGACAGGTAGATGCCCTGCAGGAACGGCCAGATGAAGCCGATGCAGAAGCAGACAAACACCGGAAGAATGAACAGCGGGAACCACCGCTGAATGGGGCGGCGAATCAGATTGCTTGTCACCGCAGAACTGTCACGTTTTTTCTTCTTGCGCAATGCGATCTTCCTCTCTTTTTTCTATATTTATACTTTATGCATATAAGGTACAAACATACCTCTTACCCGCGAAGGAGATACGTTTGTGCCTTATCTGCGGGGGTTTTAAAAACGGGGCCGGGCTGCAGCCCGGCCCCGCGGTTTTTGGGTGATTCTGTTGTTAAGGCGAAAATCAGCCGTTCACAGTGGCATACTCGATGGCCCAGCCGTCAACGCAGGCGGAAACAACATTCTCCCAGTTGGCGTCGGACTGATCTGCGGAATAAGCAGCCAGAGCGGTGACAACGCCAGCTCTCCAGGAGTCCACATTGGGGGTGTAGTTGAAGGCCCAGGACACGGTGTACTTGCCCGCGTTCACGAGGTCGTTGGCGTTGGCGCAGAACACGTTCTCAGGAGCCACGGCGGACTTGAAGGGAACGGAACCGAACTGCTCAGCCAGCATGGCGGTGCCTTCCTCAGAGGTCACAACCCAGTACATGAAGTCGAGGGTAGCCTGGATGTCTTCCTCAGAAGCCTGAGCGTTGACAGCCCAGCAGTTCTCGGTGCCGGAGCAAAGGCCAGCGTCAGCCTCACCGTCGACGCCGCAGTAGATCGGGATCATGGCCAGGTCTGCCGCGTTCATCTTGTAGCCAAGTTCATCGCTCAGAACCAGGTTGGAATACTCCCAGGAGCCGTTCTGATAGAAGACGGCTTCGCCCTTACCGAACTGAGCCTCAGCCTCGTCGCCGGTGGAGCTGGTCAGGGAAGCGGGATCGGCAGCAGCATTGTTGATGTAGAGATCCCAGATATCGCGGAAGTTGTCCATGTAGGCGCCGGTGATCTCAGCAGGCTGCTCGGTCACGTTGTCGTCACGGAACTCGTAGTACAGGGGCATGTTGGCCAGGTGGCCGGAGAATCTCCAGGAGGAGCTGCCGTCCAGGCCGGAGGCGGTGAAGGCGTCGAAGCCCAGCTCAGCGGCACGGGCATGGATGTCTTCCGCGACAGTCTTCAGGGAATCGAAGTCGGTGATGTCGTCCAGGGAGTAGCCGGCCTCAGCCAGCAGGGCGGTGTTGACGATGATGCCGAAGCTCTCGTAGCAGTAGCCGGCAGCCTTCAGCTCGCCAGCCTCGTTGTAGAGGTTGAAGCTGTCGGTGGACAGCTCGTTGGCAAAGTCCGTACCGGTCAGATCGAGGCAGTAGCTGTCCCAGTTGTCCAGAGCAGCGTCGTTGCCGCAGTTGAACAGGGTGGGAGCGCCGTCCTTGCCCATCTGGGCGTTCAGGGTGGTGTCGTAGTCGCCGGAAGCAGCGGTGACGACCTTCACAGGAACACCAGTCTGCGCGGTGTAGCTCTCAGCCAGGGTCTGCCAGGCGGCGTCGGCTTCGGGCTTGAAGTTCAGGTAGTAGACGGAGCCTGCTGCACCGTTATTCTCAGCAGCGGGTTCTTCCTCAGCAGGTTCTTCCTCTGCGGGCTCCTCTGCGGGCTCCTCAGCGGGCTCCTCGGCAGCGGGTTCTTCCTTCTCTTCCGTAGCAGGTTCTTCCGGCGCAGGCTCTTCTGTCTTGGCAGCGCAGGCAACCAGGCTCAGAACCATCAGAACCGCAAGGAGCAGAGCGATCAGTTTCTTCATTGCATTTTCCTCCTAAAATTGCATTTTGTCGAAAGGTTGGAAACGTTTCCAATCCCTTTCTGCCGGTATTATAGCACCAGGAAATCCGGTTTTTCAATCATTTTTATTTATTTTTTGTGAAATCAGCGTTTTCAACAATTTTCTTCCCGGTTTTTTGGTCATAAATGCGAATTCAAGGGGATATTTTCCGTTTCTTCCAAGGATTCTCCGCATTTTTTCTGTTACCCGGCAATGAAATCCACATCGTCCGCATCGGGAAAGCGAATCACCAGGCGGTTGGGAAGGCATATGATCGGCGCGCCTCCGGAGCAAGCGCCGCGGTTTACACAGATCTGGTCCCGGCAGGACGCCTCCTCGATCCGGATTTTCCCGTCTTCCACGACGATCCGGTTGCTTCCCGTATCGGTTTCCACGGTAAACTGCTGGTCCCTTCGCAGGTCCACGGTTTCAATCAGCGTGCCCTCTGACCAGATTTCGGCGCGCTGGCTTCCGCCGTCCCGGAACAGGAACACGGTGGCTGCCAGAGAGATCAGCAAAATCCCCGCAAACAGGATGATCCAGTATTTCGTCTTCATCGTTCGATCACCTGAAATTCATCGCAGCGGAAGCAGTCCTTCAGGCCCTCGGTCACGTAGATCGTGCCGTCCTCCCCCACCAGTACCGCCTCAAAATCGCTGCGGCTCCGCCAAAGCGCCTCCGCCTTCTCCAGTCCCATGACGTAAAGCGCCGTCGACAGACCGTCAGCCAGCAGGCCGTCCCGGGACACAATGGTAACGGACGTCAGGCCGCTGTCCGCCGGATAGCCGCTGGCGGGATCGAGAATGTGGGAATAGCGTACCCCTTTTTCCACAAAATATCGCTGATAACCGCCAGAGGTAATCACCGCCGTCTCACCGACCTCCAGAACGCCCAAATAAGCGGTTTCCTCCCCTGCCGGGTCCCGGATCGCAATCCGCCATGGGCTGCCGTCCGGCCTGGTCCCAACAGTCTGCACGCTGCCGCCCAGCTTCAGCAGGGCCGAGGTCACGCCGGCCGCCTTCAGCTCCTCTGCGACCACCGCGCCGGTATATCCCTTTGCCACAGCGCCAAAATCAAGCTGAATGCCCTGCGCCGACGCCCGGTTTTCCTCCAGCGACAGGGTCCCGGTCCGGATTGTTTCCAGCGTTTCCGCAATTTCCGCCTCGGAGGGCACACGGTATTCCCCCGTCGTAAAGCCCCAGAGCCGGACAAGGGGATAGATCGCCGGATCCAGAGCGCCGCCGGTCTCC
>Ga0129308_1003613_pt1 | contig 10826 bp, 8 predicted proteins | sample L827metagenome_FD_94440 | JGI IMG/M metagenome (GOLD analysis project Ga0129308, IMG submission 94440) | Ring-tailed lemur group fecal microbial communities from Wisconsin, USA - L827 metagenome | ecosystem: Host-associated > Mammals > Digestive system > Large intestine > Fecal | place: USA... | reverse complement strand
CACCCTCCAGCTGGAGCGGGAGGACCTGCTGAAATTTGTGAAGTCCACCGGCCACGAGCCCATTTACATCGACCTGCCCGACCCCAGAGAAGTCGAAGCATAAAAGAGACACCCCGGTTTCCAATGGAAACCGGGGTGTGTTTTATTGATCAGGCTTTTCGGATGATGCCCATGGGGGTGCACTCGCTGGACTGGCCCAGGGGGTTGTCCCCCAGAATCTTGGCGATGTGGTCCATGGAGGGCTCCTTTTCGGAGAAACCCAGGATGTTGGCGCCCAGGTCGTTGATGTCCACGATAGCTACCGGATGGCCCAGAGCCTTGGCCAGCTTCTTGGAGGTGCCCATAGGGTCGGCGGGGGTCAGCACCACGTAGTGGTCATAAGGGGGGATGGTGCCCTCTGTGGGGCCGTCGATGCCCCGGGCTTTGGGGCCGGCCACAAGGTAGAACCAGCCCTTTTTGCCCAAGATCTTGCCGATGACGCTGCACAGGGCAGCAAAGAGAATGCGGGGGGTGCCGCACTCCTGGAGGGCCATCTCCATGGTCTCGGGAATGCCCAGACCGATGCCGGCGGGGGTCTTGGTGACATAGCGGCTCAGGGTGACGGCCAGCTTCCGGGGTTTGATGTCCTCCATGGGGATGGCGCGGCTCTGGGTGCAGGCCACCGCCTTTTCGGAGATGAACAGGATATCGCCCTCCTGCATCTTGTCCTTGGGGTATTTGTTGACCACGTCCACCATGTCGTCGTCCTTGGTGATCAGGTGGGTTTTGACGGGAATCCGCATATAGTCCACGCCATTCACGGTGCGGATCAGGTTCTTGCCCGGGTTGGCGCTGTAAGTCATTTCTTCGCTCATTGGTGAAGTGCTCCTCTCAAAACAGGCCAAATGGCCCATCTGTGTTTCAAATCAATTACGGCGCTTATTATAGCACCGGAGCGGCGCGGTTTCCATGGGTTTCCGAAATTTTCTTTCCGGTTTACACCAGTTCGCCCAGCAGGGCGCTGCCCTCAACTTTTTCGATGCGGACAGACCGAAGCTGGTTGTGGAGATTGTCTCTGCAGGATACGGCCACCTCGGCGTATCGGGTGGTGTGGCCCCGCCACAGGCCGTCCCGCTCCTCCTCGAAGAGAACGGGGACGGTTTGGCCCACCCACTGCTCCAGATAGGCCCGCTCCATCTGAGCCGCCACAGCGGCGGCCCGGTGGGCCCGGTCCTCCTTCACGGTCTTCAGCACCTGGCCCGGCATCTTGGCCGCCGGAGTGCCGGGACGCTTGGAGTAGGGGAAGATGTGCATGGCGGAGAAGGCGCACTTCTGGATAAATTCCAGAGTTTCCTGAAATTCCTCCCCGGTTTCCCCGGGGAAGCCTACGATCAGGTCGGTGGTGATGGCCGGGCGGTCGAAGGTCTTATTCAGTAATCGGACGCTCTCATAATACCGGGCGGAATCATATTTTCGGTTCATCCGGGCCAGAACGGCGTCACAGCCGCTCTGCATGGACAGGTGGAAGTGGGGGCACAGATTGTCCAGCGCGGCGGCCCGGCGGCAGAACGCCTCCGTAATGGTCCGGGGCTCCAGGGAGCCCAGCCGCACCCGGCAGCCGGGGGCAGCGGCGCAGATGCCCTCGATCAGGTCAATGAGGGTGGTCCCGTCCTGGAACTCCTGGCCCCAGGAGGAGATCTCAATGCCGGTGAGGACCAGCTCCTGATACCCCTCGACCGCCAGCTGGGCGGCCTGTTTTTTCGCCTCGTCCAGAGGCAGGGAGCGGATGCGGCCCCGGGCGTAGGGGATGATGCAGTAGGAGCAGAAGTTGACGCAGCCGTCCTCCACCTTCAGCATGGCCCGGGTGCGGCCTTCCAAGCCGCCGGCGGGCAGCACCTCGAAGGTCCGGCGCTGGAAGGCGTCGTCCAGGGCGGTATGGGGCTGGCGCTCGGCCCAGGTCTGCTCCAGCAGGTCCACAAAGCCCCTCCGGTCCCCGGTGCCGGAGACAAGGTCCACGGACAGCCCCTCCATGTCCTGGGGGTGGGTCTGGGAGTAGCAGCCGCAGACGGCGATGACCGCGTCGGGGGCTGCCTTCCGGGCCCGGCGAATGACCTGGCGGGACTTCTTGTCGCTGACCGCCGTGACGGAGCAGGTGTTGATGATGTAGGCGTCAGCCGCCCCCTCGAAGGGGACCAGGGTGTGGCCCCGGTCGGTCACCATCTGCTCCAGCGCCTGAGTCTCGTACTGATTGACCTTGCAGCCCAAGGTGTAAAATGCGATCTTCATGAAAACCCCCATGTGAGTTGAAATTGGAAATTAAGAGAGTGCTGTCATATCCAGAGCCACGCGGTACTCCAGGGTGATGAGCAGGCGTTTGTTGTTTTTATTCACCTTTGCCGTGTTCCGGCACGACGGCGAAGAAGCGCAGGTCGTCCGGACCGTCGTTGATGAGGCTGTGGGCGTGGCCCTCGGGGCAGTAGTGGCAGTCGCCGGCGGCCAGAGTCTCATACGCGCCGTCGTACAGCACCTTGCCGGCGCCGGACAGGATGTAGATGATCTCGCTGTTGCCCTCATGGGTGTGCAGGCCGATGGAGCTGCCGGGCGTCAGTCGGCCCAGCATGATCTTGGTGTTGTCATCGGTGTACATCTTGGGGTGGAACTCGCCCTCGCCGCCCTTGAAGTTCTTCAAAACCTTCTCTTCCATCTGGTCAAATAAAATTTTCATATCAATTCCTCCTTATTATGTTTCCTCCGGGGCGGCGATGTCCGCCTCCTCCGGCTCGTTCAGGTCTTGGGGCAGCAGCTCCATGAGCTGCTCCTTGGTGGGGGTCTCCAGCTGGGCCACCCGATCGGACTGACGGGCCACCGCCTTTTCAAACAGGTTGCGCACGTCCCGGGCGTTGCCGAAGTTTTCATCCCGGTTTTCGTACAGATCCTTGAAGTCACCCCGAGCCCACTCCTCCGCCTCCTGGGACAGGGCATAGCCGTTCTTTTCGCACATGGAGCGGAAAATCTCCAGGAGCTGTTTCTCGTCGTAATCCTCGAAGAAGAAATATTTGTTGAACCGGGATTCCAACCCCGGATTGGAGTGGATAAATTTCTCCATCAGGCCGGTGTACCCCGCCACGATGACGATGAGATCGTCCCGGTGGTCCTCCATGTTTTTCAACAAAACCTCGATGGCCTCATGGCCGAAGTCGTTTCCGTTCTCCTGGTTGACCAGGGCGTAGGCCTCGTCGATGAACAGCACGCCGCCGATGGCCTTCTGGACCGCCTCCTGGGTCTTGATGGCGGTCTGGCCCACGAAGCCGGCCACCAGGCCGGACCGGTCCACCTCCACCAGCTGGCCCTTGCTTAAAACACCGATGGCGTGGTAGATCTTGGCCAGCAGCCGGGCCACGGTGGTCTTGCCGGTGCCCGGGTTACCCATGAACACCAGATGGAGGGACATGGGGGGCACGGGGAGCCCTGCTTCCTCCCGGAGCTTCCGTACCTTCACCAGATTGATGAGGCTCTTTACGTCCTTTTTTACCTGATCCAGTCCACACAGGGCGTCCAGCTCGGCCAGCACCTCCTCCAGCTTAGGGGGCTCGGCCTCCTGGGGCTCCTCCGCTTTTTTCTCCTGCCGGACCGCCTGCTTTTCCTGGGCAGGGGCCTGGGGAGCGGCGGGGCGGCGGGTGATGAACTCGTCCGCTTTCAGGGCGGGCCGGTCCCCGCGGAGGCCGTCCCGGCTGCACAGCTCAATCAGTGTGTCGTTGCAGGCGTTGACGAAGCCGGCCTCGCTCTCGCTGACCAGGTCGTCCACGGCGGCGAAAAGGAGCAGGATCAGCGTCAGCTGGTCGGCAAACCGCCGGGCCAGGCTGGTCCCCTTCCGCCGGTCATACTGCCGGAGATCCTCGAAAAAGGAGGGGGGCTGGAACAGGTCGAAGCCCGCCACGCCGGAGGCCACCTCCCAGTACAGGGCGGAGGGCACCGGGTTGCCCGCGGAGTAGATGGCGTTGTAGAACTCCACATGCCGGGGGGTGATGGAGCTGGCGTTGTCCGCCTGCCACACCCCAAGGGCGTACTGGCGCATGTAGCCGTCCACCTGGCGGCTGAAGCTCAGGCGCAGGGCCGGGTCGGGGATCAGCTTGCGGAAGGCCGTGACGGCCTCGCTGTACTGCTTATGGACCTCAGTGGGGGTCATGGTGCCTTTCATGGCGGTCGCCCTCCCATACTCAAATCTAACTTTATATTATATAAGATAGTCCGGCTGCGGTCAAGGCGGAGCGAACTCCGCCGCCCATACAAAAAGTGGAAGCTTTGCCGCCTGGGGTCGGCCCCGGAAAATTGGTGGAAAAATGTGAAGTTTTTGTTACATTGCCTTTTTTCGTTGACGGAAGTTGGAAATCCCTGTACAATAGAATAGGACCGTTTCAGACGGAACCAGTAAAACATTGAGTGGAGGAAGAACGAATGGCAAGCAGACAGCAGCCCTCCCGGCGGAGTGCCTCCGGCGCCCGCGCTCCCGAGAAAAAAGCACAAAAAAATACTGCCTCCCGCCGCAGCGATGTGATCCGCTGCGAGAACTGCGGCGAGGATTATTCGATTACCTATAAGCGCTGCCCCTTCTGTGACGAGCGGCCCGGCCGCACCGGCGTCAACGGGCGGCGGGTGGACGGCGGACGGGGACCGGTCAGCCCCATCCAGGTGGTGGTCCTGGTGGTCTCCCTGGTGGTCATCATCACCGCCATGTTTATTGTGTTTACCAAGATCGGCCCTCTGCTCTTTGGGGACAAGGACCCCGGTTCCTCCTCCATTATCAGCAGCCAGTCCGGTTCCGTCTCCGGCTCGTCCTCGTCCGACCCCTCCGGCAGCAGTTCCTCGGTCGACGTGTCTCAGCCCGACGTCCCTCAGGTTCCGGTCAATTCCCTGACCCTCAGCAAGATCGACATTACCCTGAAGCCCAATGAGGAGTCCCAGATCACCGCCACCGTGGACCCAGCCGAGGCCGTAGTTACCTGGACCAGCAGCAACCCTGACGCGCTCACCGTGGACGCCGACGGCGTGATCAAAAACGTCAACAGCGGCACGGAGAAGGTCAAGGTTACCGTCACCGCCGCCGCCGGGGACAAGACGGCGGAGTGCACCGTCTATTGCAGACCCGGCAGCACTGGCACCGGAACGACTCCTTCCTCTGGAGAGAACACCGGAAATACCGGCGCCACCACCCCCAACGGCCCCGTGGCCCCCAACAGCAAGGGCACCATCGTCAACGCGGGCGACGGTCTGAACATCCGTTCTGGCCCGGGCTCCAGCTATGAGAAGGTGGCCAGCGCCGCCAACGGTGCCGAAGTCACCATTCTGGGCGAGGAGAGCGGTTGGTATAAGATCGACTACGGCGGAGGCAAGACCGGATATGTTTCCAAGGACTATGTCGCTGTAAAATAAGAAATAAGATCACGCGCCAGGGCCGTCCATTGGACGGCCCTGGTTTTCGTTTTTCGGGGACTGCCCGGTAAAATAAAGTTATATCAGCCTGTCCAAAACCCTTGACAATATAGTTAGACATTTGTAAAATAAAACTAGACAAACGTCTAATGAAAGAAGGTGTAACGATGAACCAGAATCTGACCCGTCTGCCCGATGCGGAGCTGGAGGTGATGCAGGCCCTGTGGGCGGTGGAGGACTATCCGGCCCACACGGCGGATATCGCCGCCCGACTGGACAAGGACTGGAAGGCCCCCACCCTGCTGAAGCTGCTGTCCCGGCTGGAGGAGCGGGGGTTCGTCCGGGGGGAGAAGGCGGGCCGGGCCAATCTGTACACCCCTCTGGTGGCAAGGGAGGACTACCTGGCCGCCGAGAGCCGGTCCTTCCTGGACCGGCTCCACCGGGGGTCCCTGTCCAGTCTGATGGCCGCCCTGTACCCCGATATGAAATTGTCCCAGGAGGATGTGGACGCGCTGGAGCGCATCTTGAAGAAGGGGGAGAAGTAAGATGCTGGAGAGCATGAAGCGGCTCATCGAGGTCAGCTTGGGCTGTGGGGCGGTCATCGCCCTGGTGCTGGTGCTGACCCCGGTGTTGTCCAAGCGGTTTTCTCCGGATTTCCGGCGCTGGGTCTGGCTGGCGCTGGCCATCCGTCTGCTCACCTTTGGGATTGAACTGCCTGTGCCCATGCCCAAGGCCCCCATCCAGATGGAGGTCCCCCAGGCGGTGACTGAGGGGACCTACAATTCCTGGAACGACGCCGTACAGGACCGGCTGGCCAAGGGCGGAAGCGGTGGAGGCACGGTCCGGGGAGACGGCTATTATTACCGGCATTACCTCTCCTATCAGAATGAGTCTGGGGAAATGGTGACCATCCGGGACGGAGAATGGGTTCGGACTGTCACCATAGGAGACACAACTACCCGCACCGTCCACTGGACGGCGGTGGCCGGGGCGGCCTATTTTTCGGTGGGTGTGCTGATCTTTGCGATTTCCCTTCTGCGCTATCGCCGGTTCCGGAAAAAAGCCCTGCGCTGGAGCATGCCCGCCGGGGAGACGGATCAGAATGTCCTGGCGGAGTGGCAGGAGCGGCTGGACTGCACCGCACAGGTGGCGCTGTATCGCTGTTCCCTGGTCCGGTCTCCGCTGCTGATGGGTTACCGCGCTCCGGTGATCCTGCTGCCCGAAGACCTGCCCGATTCCGCCCTGGAGACCTCCCTGGCCCACGAGCTGACCCACCTGAAGCGAAAGGACACCGGCTATAAGCTGTATATCCTGGCGGCCTGCTGTATCCACTGGTGCAACCCCATGGTGTGGCTGATGCTGCGCCAGGCCGACCGGGACGTGGAGCTGTGCTGCGACTACGATTTGCTGCGCCGCCGGGACGAGAGCGCCCGCCGTGCCTACGGTCAGGCTATCCTGGACCAGATGACCGCGGGCGCGGCCCTCAGCTCCCGGCTGACCACCGGCTTCTCCGGGGATAAAAAGGAGGTCTTCGCCCGGTTTCGCGCCATTATGGATACCTCCGTGAAGAAAAAGGGAAGGGCCGCCCTGGCCCTCACCCTGGCCGCCGTCCTATTGGCCGGGGGGCTGGTGGCCTGTCAGACGAAACACACGGAGGCGGATGGAAAGATTCTGGCCTGGGTCTCCAAGATGGACAAAGAAAACGGCGTGACCTACTATCCCCTGGACTGGATTGCCGAGAGCGACTTTGAGACAGAGACCGCTTGGTGGGAGGCCCTTCGGGAGAGCGGCTGCGAGGGCCTTGGAAAGGCCCAGACCGCTCCCTTTGCCGATGAGCATCCGATCGTTTGGCGGATGGGCGTGGAGTATGGGATGGGCCATCAGGTTATTCTCAGTGACCTGGCTGCGGGCGAGGACACCAAAACACTGTACATCCCGGACAACAGCCAGCCGGAGCAGGACACCCCGCTGGGGGACCTGTGTGAGCTCAGCTTTGATGAGGATGGGGCTGTGGTGAAGGTGATGATTCGGAATGAGAAACGCCTGCACCAGAAGAACCCCACCTTGGCCTTGGGGACGGTGGATCAGGAAATGACTACGGTGCACTATCAGCCCATTGCGTGGATTGGGTGGAACGACCCGGGGAGGGAGGCAGCCTTCTGGAACTCTCTGGAAAAAACGGACCTGGGAGAGACCAAAATCGCGGAGCTGGCCGGCGGGGCGGAGGTGCTCTACCAACCGGAGCGTGGCGGCGCGTATCCCCTGAACCCCGCCACCATTGAGTATTCCATCCATCAGACCACGGAGGGGGCCCGGCTGCTGGAGCTGACCTTTAACGACGAGGGTCAGGTGATCCGGCTGGTCATGCGGGGTGATGTGTCTCTGGACCTGAACGCCGCCAATCTGGACTTCACCGGCTACACCGGTCGGGTGTATGCCGTGGGGGCAGGCGGAATCAGCCACGCCTCCGATACGGCCTTCCTCAATCTGGACCCCTGTGATCTGATTGGGGAGGATCATGACCATACCCGTTACAACCTGCCTCTGGCCGAGGGGACGGAGATTCCCGACGAGCTGAAGCCCTTCCTCTCCGGTCTGTCCAGCGGCCGGTATCCGGAGTTCTATGAGCTTGAGCTGGTGAGCGGAGAGGTGGTCAGGCTGACGGGCATCTGGGACGAAGAGAGCGCTACGATTTCCCTTGGGTACGCCGTATTACTGGACCACTATACCGGGATACTGGGCATTCAGAATCGCGAGGAGCTCTCCTCCTACCAACCGGGAGATGACTTCCTAATGAAGGGTGATACGAAACTGCCCCTGGCGGAGAATGCGGATATCCCTGACGAAGTACTGCCTTTCTTGAGCGGGCAGTCTCAGGACCCGGACCTTCTCCAGTATGCGCTGGTAATGGAGGACGGCGTGGTCACTGCCGTCCTTGGTATCTGGAAAGACAGCACTTCCAAGGGCGACCTGCCCGACTACACCGGTACGCTGTATGGGGCAGAGATGCGCGGGCCAATCGAAGTCAACGGGAAAGACTATCTGGTCCTGGACGGCTACCGTATACCCTTGGAGGAGGCGTGTTCCACAGAACTGAAGGAACAGCTCTCCAGCCTGTCCGACACGGGAACTCCCGGCCTGTACGAGGTAACCGTGGAGGACGGCGAGGTGACCACGATCCGGGCATTCTGATCTGTGGAGAGCGTATTGGGCCCAGCTGAGAGCTTCGGTCATGACGAGCGGATTGCGGTCTCCTCCTTGCATTTCTCCATGATTTAGGGTAAGATAAGGACCGAATCGTAACGCTCTCAGGAGGTTTTATTATGCGGGATGGATTTATTAAAGTTGCCGCCGGAACACCGGAGATCAAGGTGGCCGACTGCGCCTACAACGCCCAGGCCTGTATCGGCCTGATCCGGGAGGCCCAGGCCCAGGGGGTCAAGGTCCTGTGTCTGCCCGAGCTGTGCCTCACCGGTTACACCTGTGGGGACCTGTTTTTGCAGGAGACCCTGCTGGCCGGGGCGGAGAATGCCCTGAAAACCGTGCTGGAGGCAACCCGCGAGGTGGACATGCTGATCGCGGTAGGTCTGCCCGTGCGGTACAACCACAAGCTGTTCAACTGCGCCGCCGTCCTGTGTAAGGGCGAGCTGCTGGGCGTGGCGCCCAAGGTCAACATCCCCAACTACTCCGAGTTTTACGAGGCACGTTGGTTCGCCTCCGCCCGGGAGCTGAGTGAGGACAGCTTCTCCATTCAGCTGGCCGGTCAGACCACCAACTTCCTCGCCTCCCTGATCTTCCGCTGCGCCAACTACCCCCTGCTCACCGTGGGGGTGGAGATCTGCGAGGACCTGTGGGTAGCCGATACCCCCGCCACCCGTCTGGCCGCCGGGGGGGCCACCCTGATCCTGAACCCCTCTGCCAGCGACGAGATCGTAGGCAAGGACAGCTACCGCCGCACTCTGTTGGCCGCCACCTCCGGCCGCCTGGCCTGCGGCTACGTCTACGCCGACGCAGGCTGGGGGGAGTCCTCCACCGATCTTATCTACGCCGGGCACAATATCATCGCGGAGAACGGCTCTGTTCTGGCGGAACGACGGTTTGAAACGGGCTTGACCGTCACCGAGGTGGACCTCCAGAAGCTGGCCCATGAGCGCCAGCGAATGTCCACCTTCCCCGGCGATGTGGAGGGGATTTCCGAGTGCGTTTTCACGCTGGAAATTGGGGAGACCACCCTCACCCGTCCAGTGGGCAAAAACCCCTTCGTCCCCGCCGACGGGGCCGACCGGGCCGCCCGGTGCCAGGAGATTTTGACCCTGTCCGCTCTGGGCCTTAAGAAGCGGCTGGCCCACACCCACGCAAAAACCGCCGTGGTGGGCCTGTCCGGCGGATTGGATTCCACACTGGCCCTGCTTATTACCGCCAGGGCCATGGCCATGCTGGACCGGCCCATGAGCGACATTGTGGCCATCACCATGCCCTGCTTCGGCACCACCTCCCGGACCAAGTCCAACGCCCAGGTGCTGGCCGAGCGGATCGGCACCACCTTCCAGACCATCGACATCGGCGAGGCGGTCAAGGTCCACTTCCGGGACATCGGCCAGTCTATGGAGGACCTGTCCGTAACCTTCGAAAACGGTCAGGCCCGGGAGCGCACCCAGGTTCTTATGGACATCGCCAATCAGTCCGGCGGCATGGTCATCGGCACCGGCGACCTCAGCGAGCTGGCCCTGGGCTGGGCCACCTATAACGGCGACCACATGTCTATGTACGCCGTCAACGCCGGCATCCCCAAGACCTTGGTCCGGCACCTGGTGGCCTTCGTGGCCGACGAAGAGCAGGAGCGGGACCCCAAGCTGGCCGCTGTTCTCCGGGACATCCTGGACACCCCCGTCTCCCCCGAGCTGCTGCCCCCCAAGGAGGGTGAGATCGCCCAGAAGACCGAGGACTTGGTGGGGCCCTACGAGCTCCACGACTTCTTCCTCTACTATGCCGTCCGCTGGGGCTTTGCCCCCAAGAAGGTGTACCGTCTGGCTCAGTACGCCCTGGGCGACACCTATGACCGGGAAACCATTTTGAAGTGGCTGAATAACTTCTACCGCCGGTTCTTCTCCCAGCAGTTCAAGCGTTCCTGCCTCCCCGACGGCCCCAAGGTGGGCTCCGTCACACTGTCCCCCCGAGGGGATTGGCGGATGCCTTCCGACGCCCTGGCCAACCTGTGGATGGCCGAGCTGGAAACGCTGCGCTGATTTTTAAGTCGTCAAGGCCCCGTGTTTAACACGGGGCCTTTTTGTGTCTTTTTCGCGCCATGTCTACCAAATGTCTACCAAAAAGGGGCGGAAAGCCTTGGGGCGGAAGGGCCGCGAAAATCCCCATTTTTTGTATGTCTACCAAATGTCTACCAACGGCACTTTTTCCGT
>Ga0129308_1003612_pt1 | contig 10829 bp, 9 predicted proteins | sample L827metagenome_FD_94440 | JGI IMG/M metagenome (GOLD analysis project Ga0129308, IMG submission 94440) | Ring-tailed lemur group fecal microbial communities from Wisconsin, USA - L827 metagenome | ecosystem: Host-associated > Mammals > Digestive system > Large intestine > Fecal | place: USA... | reverse complement strand
CTGATTGCTCCGTGCTTTGCACTCCCGCAATCACCACTGTATTCGTACTCCGCATTATCATGCTGCGTACTCATACAGTTTAGTCCGTCAAATATCTGTACATCTGGGTAAGCGAGCTTCCCCGTCTGCACAGCTGCTTGACAGGAGCTTTCATAGTAATATAGTAAGGATTTTGAAAGGAAAAAGTACTTGTCAGAAATAAAAATATTCGTTAGAATAAAGCAGAGGGATCCTAATGTACAATAGAAGGAGGAAATATTGTACTTTAAAGACATAAATAAAATATTTCTTGGTAAAATACTGATATTATATTTTATCGTGATTGTTTTTTGTACTTCCTGTTCTTTATTAGAAAAGGAAGAAGTAAGTTTTCAGGTAGAGGAAGAAAAGAAGAATACTTCTGATGAAGATGAAACAAGGACAACCCAGACACAAGAAAAAGAGAGTTATATGCAAGGGGAGGAGAACTTGACGCAGCAAGAGAGTATAGTTTTATACGTATATATATGTGGACAAGTAAAGAATCCTGGTGTATACTCATTAGAAGCTGGAAAAAGAGTGAATGATGTAGTGAATCTGGCAGGTGGCTTCACGAAAGAAGCGGATACGGCAAGTCTTAATTTAGCAAGACAAATTGTAGATGGCGAACAAATATATGTGATGTCAAAGCAAGAGGCAGCTACAAGCCAGACTACAGCTTTGCAGATGCCAAATTCTGGAGAGAGTATAAGTGGTGGAGGGACGGCTTCAACATCTGATATGGAGGATGCGAAGATAAAGGTGAATATTAATACCGCTTCAAGGGAAGAATTAATGACATTATCAGGTATTGGACAGGCAAAAGCAGATAGCATTATTGCTTATAGACAGACAAACGGTCCTTTCCAAAATATTGAGGAGATTAAACAGATAGAAGGAATTAAAGATGGGATTTTTCTTAAGATAAAAGATCAGATTACAACCTAGAGGATTTCTTCTAGCTTTAGAGAGAATATAGAATGAATTTGAAATTTGAGTAGAGGTGAAAACCATGGATAAGAAGAAAGTATTAGTTGTAGATGATGAAAAGTTAATTGTAAAAGGTTTGAGATTTAGTCTATTGCAGGAGGGTCTACAAGTAGAATGTGCTTACGACGGCGAAGAAGCTCTTGAGATGGCAAAAAAGACAGAGTATGATATCGTTTTATTAGATGTAATGCTGCCAAAGCTGACAGGGCTTGAAGTATGTCAAGCGATTCGCGAGTTTTCTGATATGCCGATTATTATGTTGACGGCAAAAGGAGACGATATGGATAAAATTTTGGGATTGGAATATGGTGCAGATGACTATATTACAAAACCATTTAATATATTAGAGGTAAAGGCAAGAATTAAGGCGATTATGAGAAGAAGCTCTAAAAAGCCAGAGGAAGAAAAGGAAGAGAGAGTCATCGATTTAGGTTTATTAAAAGTAGACTGTGATAGTCGCCGTGTTTTTGCGAATCATAAGGAAGTAAATTTGACAGCGAAGGAGTTTGATTTATTAGAGCTTCTCATTTTATCTCCGAATAAAGTATATAGCAGAGAGAAACTTTTAAATACTGTCTGGGGAAAAGATTATCCAGGTGATGTGAGAACTGTGGATGTGCATATCCGTAGACTCCGTGAAAAAGTAGAAATAAATCCAGGTGAGCCAAGATATATACATACAAAGTGGGGTGTAGGCTATTACTTCCAAGCTTAGTTTTAGACAGAGATTAGCAGATAAAGTCACTAGTATGCGTTTTGCGCTATTTATAGCCTTTACAGTGCTCACCACATTATTGGTTGTTGTATCTGGCTGTAGTATTGAGAGAACATACCGCAAGAAGTCTATTGAACAGGCAGAGAATAATGTGCAAGTTCAGTGTAATATTTTAGCGAATCAGATTTTAAATGCGGGATTTCGATTTGACGACGACAACGAAGTGTTAGAGGCAGAGATAGAGCAATTTGTGACAATGCTAAACGGACGATTATTAGTGATTGATAAGGATTTTCGTGTTGTAAAAGATACTTACGGTCAGCTAGATGGTCTTTATTATATGTCTAAAAATGTGTTGAATGCCATGAATGGTGAGGAAAAAACTCCCGAAGTTTTAGAAAACCAGTATATGGAAGTCATTGTGCCAATTAAGGAAGAGGATGACAATACAACGTCTGGTATTATGTTGGTAAATGTATCTACGAGAGATATTGATGATATGGCAGAGTATATTAACTCTACTTTGAAAATCTTTTTTAGTATTTCTATTATTGTGGCTATTGTAGTCGCTGCTATTTTAGCAGCTATCTTTACGAAAGATTTTAAAACTCTTGATAAAAGCTTAAAGTATATTGCGGCGGGGCATGTGGATGAGTCCATTCCGATTGTCGGATACGCCGAGCTTCGAAAAGTAATTGAGCGTTTTAATGGAATTCTTAATAAGATGCAGATACTAGAAAATTCTAGACAAGAATTTGTATCAAATGTGTCTCATGAATTAAAGACACCGATTACATCAATTAAAATTTTAGCGGATTCTCTTGTCGGACAGGAGAATGTTCCAGTGGAGCTTTATCAGGAGTTTATGTCGGATATCGTGGACGAGATTGACAGAGAAAATAAAATCATTAATGACTTGCTCTCCCTTGTAAAGATGGATAAAACGGTATCTAATTTGAATATTCAGAGTGTGAACGTAAATGATATGCTTGAATCTATCTTAAAACGTCTTAGACCTCTTGCGAAAAAAAGAAATATAGAAATCACTTTTGAGACCTTCCGACCGGTAAATGCTGAGATCGATGAAGTAAAATTAACATTAGCATTTTCTAATTTAATTGAAAATGCAATTAAGTATAATTATGACAACGGATGGATTCGCGTTTCTTTAAACGCAGACCATAAATTTTTCTATGTAAAAGTGCAAGACGGAGGTATCGGTATTCCAGAGGAGAGTCAGCAGCAAGTATTTGAGAGATTTTATCGTGTAGATAAAGCGAGGTCCCGCGAGACTGGAGGAAGTGGTTTGGGACTTGCCATCACGAGAAATGCTATCTTAATGCATAAAGGAGCAGTTAAACTCTACAGTAAGGAGGGGGAGGGAACTTTGTTTACCGTTCGAATTCCACTCACTTATATGTCCTAGAATATTAAACTTGTGCATGATGTTTTGAAACGCAGGCATAAAACTGAGATAGAATGGAGAAAAAATGAAAAAGAAAACAATTTTTTGTTATATTGTTCTGCTTTTATCTTGTATGCTCCTCTTTTCAGGATGTAAAAAAGAAAAAGAGTCAGAGAAACTTTCTGAGGGAACTGTGTATGCTTATTTTATCGATTCAGATTCCACGGAACTTGTCCGAAAAAAACATAAGCTTACCGATCCCTCTAGTAGAAAAAATTCAGTAAAGGAGTTACTAAAGCTATTGGCAACTCCGCAAGAAGAAGTGGAATATCGAGCGCCAATTCCAGACAGTGTAAAAGTATTAGATACAACGATTGTAGATTCCAATGTCATTGTCAATTTTGCATTAGGTTACGAGAAATTGACAAGCTGTGAGGAGATTTTACTTCGCTCAGCAGTGGTGTCTACCTTGACGGAAGTATCTGGCGTGGAGACAGTAGAATTTAAAATTAATGGAAAATCTTTGATGAATATAGAAGAACATCCGGTGGGTCCCATGGGAAAGCAAAGCTTTGTGGATGCCATACAAGATGAAAATGGAAGTTTAAACAATACGGTAAAACTTTATTTTACAGATGAGTCAGGAAAATACTTAAAATCATACGAAGTGACTCTAAAAGAAAATAAGGTTCCAATTGATCAAAAGATATTAGAGCTCTTGATACAAGGACCGATGAAGAAAGGATATTATAGAACTCTTCCAAAAGAGTTAAAAGTTTTGAAAGTTAGTACGAAAAATCGAATTTGCTATGTTGATTTAGACTCTAAAATTTTAGAATCCTATAAAAATGTTGTGGGAGAAATCAGTATTTATTCTATGGTCAATTCTCTTGTAGCCTTGCCAAATATCGATAAAGTTCAGTTTACGATAAATGGAAAAAAAGTAAATATTATAAGAGAGGATATTACATTTGATAAGAGTTTTGAAAGAAATTTGGATTTAGTACAGGGAGAATAAAATTTATGAAACGACCACTTGGCTATTGCTTTGTGGGATGGATTTTTGGAGAAAGTATCAGTTATCTTCTTGGAGTGAGAAGAGCAATTTTTATGGCTTCTATTTTAGCAGTAGTTGGTAATTTAATAATACTACTATATTCTGATAGAAGTAGCGATTTATTGGATCACAGTATTTTTTCAACCTTTTTATCCAATAAAAAGAAAATATATCAATATATTTATTTCCAGAAGGAAATAGATTCAACAAAAAAGCTTGATGTGAAAAAATGTGCTTCTAGGCGAAGGAGAGAGAATCAAAATGCAAGAGGCACATCTTTTTTACAAACAATAGATGGAAAAAAATGTAAGAAATTATTATACGCTTTATTCCTATTTTGGAGTTTTGCTCTGATAGCGAGTTTTCGTTTTCGAGGCGAGATAAGTCTCTCTTCTTTTTATGAGAGGGCGAAGATAGAGGGAAAAGCTACACTTATTTTAAATGGAAAAATTGTGGAGCAAAGAAAAAATACATCGGGAAGTTCACTTATTTTGGATGATATTTTTATTTTAAAAGATGGTAATAAGGAAAAGCTATCGAAAAAAGTTATCGTATATGAGGCAGTATGTGAGTATCTCATGGGACAGAGAATAGAAGTCTTAGGGGAATTTTCTCTGCAAAAGGAACCGACAAATCCAGGTGAGTTTAATTCATATATATATTATCGAGCAAAGGGGATTTATGGTTTGCTTTTTTGTAAACAGGTGAGACGAGTTTATGGAATGTATAATCCGATTTGGGAGTTAGCAAGACGAATTCGCGTGAATCTTGAGAAAATATACGAAAAATTATTTTCAGAGGAAGAGGCGGGGATTGTGGCGGCGATGATTCTCGGAGAAAAAACTGGACTTAGCGAGGAGATAAAAACTCTCTACCAAGATAATGGAATTAGTCATATTTTGGCTATATCAGGGCTTCATATTTCCTTCTTTGGAAGAAATTTATATAGACGGTTTCGAAAATATCACATTTCTTTTTTTAGTTCAGCTTTTTTCTCGGCAAGTTTTCTCTTATTTTATGGATGTATTGTGGGATTTTCCCACTCAGCATTTCGGGCAATTATAATGCTCTTAATGACATTTTTGGCAGATGTTATCGGACGAAGTTATGATTTGGTATCAGCAGTCTATTTTACGGCACTTTGCATATTAATTCGAGAGCCATTTTGTCTTTTTGATGCGGGTTCTTTATTATCTTTTGGAGCAGTGCTTGGAATTGGTCTTATTTTTCCAATCTTGCAGGCAATTTTTTGTGGTGAAAAAGAAAATGAGGAGCAAAAACAGGAGAATGGAGAGAGGAAGCTTGGTAAAAAATGGAGTGAAAGACGAAGAAGGAAGATAAAAAAGAAAGAAATATTTCGGGAGAATTTAAGAGAAAAAATAGACATTCTAAGTCGTGCAGATTATTTTTGGGCAAAAAAATTGGCAGAGAGGCTAAAAAGCTGGGAAAAAAGAGAGCCTTTAAGAGGGAGAATTAAAAAATCAATAAAAGAATCACTGCTTGTCAGTATATCTATTCAGCTTGTGACAATCCCGATTTTACTTCGCTTTTATTATGAATTGCCGACTTATGGGATCTTACTCAATTTAATGATCCTTCCGTTATTATCATTTTTATTGCCATTGGCAGTATTGGCAGGAACAGTGGGAAGTATACGGTTCTCTATTGGCAAAGTCTTTGCTTTTTGTGTTTCTTTTTTACTGCAAATTTATAAAAATCTAGCAAAGTTTTGTCTAGAGCTTCCTTTTCATAAATGGACAGTGGGAAATATGGGAGAGAGAGAAATTATCTTCTATATAATAGGAGTTGCAAGTATTTTATTTTTTCTTTATAGTAGGGTATATATAGAAAAAATGAAATTTTTGAGTAAGATATTATTATTTCTTTATATGGCTATGCTATGCTCTTTCATTTTTGTATCAACGATGCAAAAACATAGTGAGATGAGGATTATTATGTTAGACGTGGGGCAGGGGGATGGAATCTTAATGGAGCTATCAGACGGAACAAAATGTATGATTGACGGTGGGAGCAGCTCGAAGGATAAGGTTGGAAATTATATTTTACTTCCAGCTCTAAAATATTATGGAATGGGATATTTAGATTATGTTTTTGTCAGTCATGAGGATAGAGATCATATTTCTGGTTTAATAGAGCTATTTGAGAAGGAGTATCCGATTAAAAATCTTGTTTTGCCCTACCGAGAAAATGAGGAGAAGGAAAAAAATTATACGGTTTTATTAGAATTGGCGAGAGCAAAAAAAACAAATCTGATTTTCTTAAAGCAAGGTGATAGTATGAAAAAGAAAAACTTTGTATTATCTTGTCTTCATCCGAAAGCACAAAATCAGGAGGGAGATCCCAATGCTGATTCGATGGTATTATCGATGCAATATTATAAGTTTCGAGCATTATTTGCGGGAGATTTGGCGGATGGCGGTGAAACTGCGCTAGTGGAAGAGTTAAAAAGAAGGGAGGAGTCTTCGTATACTTTTTTAAAGGTGGCACATCATGGCTCTAAAAAATCGACCTTTGAGCCTTTTTTAGAGTTAGTAAAGCCAAAGCTATCATTGATTTCTTGTAGTGCTACCAATCGATATGGTCATCCAGGAGAAGAAACGTTAGAGAGATTAAAAGAAATTGGAAGTGAAATTTTGATTACGAAGGATGTCGGTGCGATAGAGCTTCATATTTCGAGAAAAGGAAAGATTTGCAGCAAGATTTTTTATCATTGCGAGAAAGGGGAGAGAGAAGATGGGAGATACTAATATTTCAGAGATATAAATCTTGAATATAGCGAAAGAAATAAATAGTAAGGGTGAAAGAAAAATTGAAGAAAGGGAAATTACAGACACATTATCTTTTATTCTTTGTGTTTGCGCTTCAAATAAACAACGAAACTTGTTCGCTTGAGGCTTGGTGTAAATGATGAAGACAATAAATGAACATATTAAAAAAGGAGAATTAAAACCTGTCTATCTACTTTATGGCTCAGAGAGATATCTCGTTTTAAAGATGAAAGAAAAGCTAAAAAATGCCATTATTTCCCCGGAGGATAGTTTTAATTATAGTCATTTTGAGGGAAATAAAATAGATTTGATTAAGGTAAAGGAAATATCAGAGACTATGCCATTCTTTAGTGAGACGAGATTGATTTTAATAGAAGGCAGTGGGTTATTTAAAAAATCTTCTGATACTATGGTTGATATTTTAAAGCAGGCTCCTGATACGACAAAATTTATCTTTGTGGAAAGTGAGATAGATAAGAGAAATAAGCTATATAAATATGTCAATAAAAATGGTTATGCTGCCGAGCTAAACGGTATGACAGAAAAAGAATTATTAACTTTTGTGGCGAGAATGATTACAGGAGCGGGCAAAAAAATCCGTGAAAATACAGCGAATTATTTTTTAACTGTGGCGGGAACGGATATGAATATTTTGCAAAACGAGACAGAAAAATTAGTTGCTTATGTGGGTAGTCGAGAAGAGATTACAAAAAAAGATGTCGATGCGATTGTCACAGTTGAGATTACAAATAAAATTTTTGATATGTTGACGCATATTGTGTATAAAAGACAGCGCCAGGCGCTAGATTTATATTATGATTTAGTGGCTAAAAAAGAGCCGCCACTTCGGATATTAGCTCTGTTAGTTCGTCAGTTTCAGATTCTCTTTCAAGTAAAGGATATGCAAAATCATGGGAAGAGTCGACAAGAGATGGCAAAGTCGACAGGTCTTGCACCGTTTATTGTAGGAAAATATGAAAATCAGACGAAGGGATTTTCTCTAGAACAGCTTAGAGAATGTGTAAAGAAATGTGCCAAGGTCGAGGAGAAAATCAAGACGGGACAGATTGTAGATTTAATCGGTGTGGAGCTTTTAATCATTGGATTTTCGCAATAACAATAAAAAATCCCTCTGTTTTGCTGACGGTACAAAACAGGGGGAATTTATATATTTTCTTGAAACTAAGCCATTTTGTTAACTGCTTTTGCAAGACGAGAAATCTTTCTAGCAGCTGTATTTTTGTGGAAAATTCCTTTAGAAGCAGCTTTGTCGATCTCAGTTGTAACTGCAACTAATCTTTCCTGAGCTAAAGCCTTATCGCCAGCAGCGATAGCGCTCTCTAATTTTTTAATATAAGTTTTTACTTTAGTTTTAATCATTTTATTTCTTAATGTTTTTGTCTCGATAACTTTAATTCTTTTTTTTGCAGATTTGATATTAGCCAATCTGTACACCTCCAAATTATTATTATATGCTTGAAACGCTTAGTTTCATCTTATTGTTAAAATTTATGTTCACTGGAAAAGGACACGGACAATCCAGTGAAAACATCCTCTTTATTTTAGAGGGGAAATGAAGATTTGTCAATATCTATTTCAATATTTTACATATTTTTTTTCAAATTCCTCATACTAGTTTACTATGAAAGTCCCTGTCAAGCGGGCGGGCAAAGACAAATTTATTTGGATTTGTCTGCACATTTGACAGACATAAGCACGTAGGGCGATAGCCTGGAGTGCGAATACGGGCGCGATTTTTAGAGTGCCTTGGCACGGAGCAATCGGGACTTTCATTTATGGTGATGCCTGCGATAGCAGGCATGTCAGTTTAGACTGCAAATAAGTATATTGGAGGAGATGAATAAAACTATGGAAACTTTAAAAGGAAGAACTGACCTGGCAGTAGAGCTTCGAGAGGATATTGAGGAGAAAGAAGAACAGGGATTAGATGGAATTTCGGTCGTGACAAAAATGGACGAGAAGACAGGCGTGAAAGAGACGAGAATTATAGTAGAAAATGAAAATGGGGAGAAACTACTTGGAAAACCTATCGGAAACTATATTACAATAGAAGGAGAGGATTTATCAGAGGGAGATGAGGACTATCATCGACCAATTGCAGAGGCAGTTTTTGGACAGCTGAAACAATTATTAGAAGGAAAGGAAAGTATTTTGGTGGCAGGTCTTGGAAATAGAGAGATTACACCAGATGCGCTCGGACCTTTTGTGGTGGATAATCTCTATATTACAAGACATCTCCTAAAAGAAAAGATTATCTCTCATAAAAAATCTATCAGTGCATTTGTGCCAGGTGTGATGGCACAGACAGGAATTGAGACGGTAGAACTGATTCGAACTGTCGCAAATGAGGTAAAACCTGATATGCTTTTGGTCGTGGATGCCCTCGCAGCTCGAAGCGCAAATCGCTTGAACACAACAATTCAGATTAGCGACACAGGAATTGTGCCAGGGTCTGGTGTGGGAAATCACAGAAATGCAATTACAGAAGAGACAATGCATATCCCAGTAATTGCAATCGGTGTGCCGACTGTCATATCTGTTCCAGCCATTTTATATGAGGCGATGGAGACAATGATGGAGCTTTTTAAGGATTTACCAATTGGGAAACGCATGGAAGCTTGGAGTGAGGAGGATAAAAGACAGCTCTCCTATGAGGTGTGTAATAAGCGATTGGCGGAGATGTTTGTGACTCCTAAAAATGTAGATGAGGCAATCAAGAGAATGAGTTATACGATTTCAGAGGCAATCAACGCATATATTATGGAAGGATGAATATATTATAAAAGGGGGATTTATTCGTATGTCCTTGGAGAGGGACTCTAAACACTACTACAATATTATGCGAGGAGGATGATGCTCCTCCCATTATAGAGAGGGAGTAGTTTATTGCATCTGACAGGAATTTATGAAGCAGTTTGAGAGAAAAACGGGGAGGATGAGATGGCTTTTTGAGGCAGGAATTATTTTCCTTCTCATGCTACTTTGTATTTATCTGAGTATAGAAAGTGGTAAGCTTTTTGTAAGTAATCAAGGAAGAGAGGTCTTGGAAATGGGAGGAAAGGACGCAATTCATTTTTGGGTTCAGTTTTCTTTCGATGAGCTAAGTCCTCTCTCTTCGTATATGGAAAATAGAGAGCTGGGAGTGATTACCTATCTTGAACAGGCAAAAAAGATGATAAATGGAGAGATTCTTCCAGGATTTACTTATGTGGAAAATTATTGGGGAGATACAGATAAATTTGTGAGAGGAGATGACTCAATTCCAAAGTATTTTTTGGAGGCGGGAGATGAGCAGACAAAATCGACAAAAGAAAAGGAGGAAATTACAACGAGGGAAAACATAGAGCCAATTGTTTATACGAAAAATCAACTGACGAATTTTCAGTTTATGGTGGAAAATATATATCAAGTAGATAGTACTACAGAGGCGACAGAGGAGGAGTTGGATGGGGAAAAATTACTTGGCATGGACATGTCCCTAGATACCTCTGGAGATGACCCTAAAATTTTAATTTATCACACGCATGGAAGTGAGGCGTACAAAGATAGCGAGGAGGGAAATTGGGAGGACACGGTAATTGGAGTGGGAGAAAAATTAAAGGAGGTTTTGGAAGAGAAATATAAAATAAAGGTATACCATGATGAGACGGTGTATGATAAGATTAATGGGGAGCTTGATCGAAGTAAGGCGTATACGTATGCTGGGGAGGGAATCGAAAAAAATTTTGGGAAATAATCCCACATTCAAGTAGTAAATGATATAACTTGAAAATTCGGGGGGGGCAATTTTTCACCTGTGGAGGGAATTGGCCGAAAAAAGAAGGCGAAAGATTG
>Ga0129308_1003611_pt1 | contig 10830 bp, 9 predicted proteins | sample L827metagenome_FD_94440 | JGI IMG/M metagenome (GOLD analysis project Ga0129308, IMG submission 94440) | Ring-tailed lemur group fecal microbial communities from Wisconsin, USA - L827 metagenome | ecosystem: Host-associated > Mammals > Digestive system > Large intestine > Fecal | place: USA... | reverse complement strand
TCGGGGCCGCCTTTGCGGTTTACTCAAACGACCATCTGCAGATCAATATTATGGACGCGGTTGTGGAGCGGTCCAAAAACCCAGAGCGGGGAGCCAGGATCGTGAATTTCGTCTCCATACTGCTCACGCTCCTGTTTTTGATCGTATTCTTTGTGGGATATCTGCAGTTCTTCGCTCATGTGGCCGCGCGGCCCCAGTATTCCACTGCGACCCACTGGCCCCTGATCATCATACAGGTGGCGCCGGTGATCAGCACGGCGCTTATGATATTCCACGCGGTGATCCGATGCCTGAGGGTGTGGATGCCAGAGAAAGGGGGCGAGCTGTAAATGAGTACCTTGCTGATTTTTCTGGGAGTATTCTTCGGTCTGGCCCTGTTTTGCAGGGTGCCCATCGCGTATAGCCTGGGCATGGGGGCCATTGTGGGCTTTCTGTACAACGGTCTTTCCCTTATGACAGTGGGACAGGCCGCCTTCAACGGGCTGCAGAGCCTGCCCTTTCTTGCGGTGCCGTTCTTTATTCTTGCGGGAACATTTATGGAGCACTCGGGGATATCCAGGCAGCTCCTGGAGTTCATAGAGGCCTTCTTCGGCCGTTTCCGGGGCGCCGCCGGCACCATAGCTGTGTTCACCTCCGCGGCCTTCGGCGCCATCACGGGATCGGTGCTGGCCACCATCTCCGCCGTGGGCAAGATCGTGTTTCCCACACTGATCGAGAAGGGATATTCAAAAGAATACTCGGCGGCCCTCCTCACTGCGTCGTCCATTCTGGGCATACTGGTGCCGCCCAGCGTGCCGGGGATCATCTATTCCCTGGCTTCCGGAGTGAAGGTCTCGGACGTCTGGTTCGCCACGCTGGGGCCGGCCCTGCTTCTATGTGTCGCTTATTCGGTGCTGAATTTCGTGATCGTGGGGCGCAGGGAAGAGAAAGGTCTTCGGATCACCGCAGGAGAATACACAAAAAATATCGTGCGAAAAAGCGGCAGAGCGATCCCGGCCCTGCTCATGCCCGTCATTATTTTCGGCGGGATCTACAGCGGAATGTTCACGGCCACGGAGGCGGGGAGCGTAGCCGTGGTCTATGGCACGCTGTATTATCTGTACAAAAAGCTGAGAAAGATGAAGGCCACATCCACATTCTACAAAATAGTGGTGGACAGCGCCACGGTCACCGCTTCCATCGGAATGCTGATCGTCTTCGCCACGGTTACCTCCAGGCTGATCGCCTTTAGCGGCGTATCTGCGCTGCTGGCCAATATCATCACAGAGGGAATCACAAGTCCCTTGATGTTCATTGTGCTGGTCAATGTGCTGTTCATCGTTCTGGGTACCTTTATGGATGAGAACGCGGCGATCATGATTTTTATACCACTTCTGGTGCCCACTGTGGCTGCCTATGGGATCGATCCAGTTTACTTTTCAGGTATGGCGCTGCTGAACCTGTCCATCGGTTTCATGACGCCGCCCTTCGCCACGGCGCTGTTTCTCGGGATCAAAATAGCGGACGCGGATTTCATCGGAACGGCGAAGTGGATCATTCCGTTCTTCCTGACGGCTGTGGCCGTGCTGATCATCGTCGTCCTGTGCCCGGCGGTCACTACGTATCTGCCCGGTCTGATCACGGTGAAGTAGCGAAAACAGAGAGAGGAGAGACAATGACTATCAATTTAGAGGGTAAAAAGGCAGTGGTGACCGGAGGGGCCGGCGGGCTCGGACTGGTCATGGCGGAAAAGCTGGCTCGGTGCGGGGCGGAGCTCGCCATTATGGACCTCAGCCAGGAGGCACTGGACCGCTGTGTTCCGAAGCTGCGGGAGAAATGCAGCCAGGTGCGGGCGTACCGGCTGGATATATCGAAGTCGGAGGAGGTGGAAGCCGCCTTTGAACAGATCGACGGAGAGATGGGCTTTGCGGAGATCCTGGTCAGCTGCGCGGGCGTGGCCAATTCCAAGCTGTTGATGGAGATGGAGGATTCCCAGTGGGAGAGTGTGATGCGCATCAATGTCACAGGGACTTATTATGTGTGCAGGGCAGCGGCCAGGCGGATGATCGCCAACCGTAGGGGACGGATGGTCAACATCTCCTCTCTGGCATCGAAGCGGATCAGCGTACTGGCATCGGGCGCCTACACAGCATCCAAATATGCGGTGAACGGCTTGACGAGACATCTAGCCTACGAGCTGGCCCCCTATGGGATCACGGTAAACGCTGTGTGTCCAGGGGAAACATTGACGGAAATGACGAAAGTAAATCTGGGCGAGGAAATGTATCGGAACAGAGTGGGCATGAATCCTTCTGGACGGCTCTGTCTGCCTGAAGATCACGCTAACCTGGTGGCCTTTCTCGCTTCTGACGAGGCGTCCATGATAAACGGGCAGCTCATCGACGTGGACGGCGGGTCACAGCTCAGCTGGATGCGGACTGCCGATTACTTCGCCGCAAAGGGAAAAAACATATGAGAAATATTGTGATGCCGAAGGCGGGGCTGACGATGACCTCCGGTGTGATCAATCAGTGGGAGTGTAGGGAAGGATGCCAGGTTCGGCGGGGGGAGACGGTACTGGTGGTCGAAAATGAGAAGACCATTTTCGAAGTGCAGTCCCCGGCTGACGGTATTTTGCATATCGTGGTGGAGGCGGACCGAGAGACGGCGGTAGGGCAGACCGTAGGCGTAGTCGCAGAGAACGAAGAGGAATACGCACGGCTTCTCACTGAAAAACGGGAATCGGAAAAAGCTGGCGGCGCCCGGGACCGGGACGGGTTCGCCGGGCAGATAAGGGCGAAGGCATCGCCCTTGGCCAGAAAGCGGGCCGAAGAGCTGGGAATCGACCTCATGGACGTGACTGGAAGCGGACCTTCGGGCCGGATCGTGGAAGCGGATGTTCTCAGACGCCAGGCCGATCAGAACACGGCCCTGTGCGGCGAGGGGGGGAGAGGGCCGGTCATCAGAAGGATACCGGTCAAAGGTATGCGCAGGGCTATCGCCAGGAATCTGATATCCAGTCTGACGAAAACGGCGCAGGTGACAAACTGGGTCGAACTGGACGTCTCTAATCTGGTGCTCCTGAAAGAGAAGCTGGGATGTCAGCAAGAGCTTCTGGGGGCCACGGTCACTCTGACGGCGCTGATCGCCCGGATACTGGTGAAGACCATTGAAGAACATCCCTATCTGAATGGGATCATGACCGATGAGGAAATCAGACTGTATCAGAGCGTGAATCTGTCTCTGGCTGTAAGCACAGATACGGGGCTGAGAACACCGCTGATCAGAAACCTGGAGGAGCTGACGCTGGTTGAGACGAGCAGGGCCATAAAAGAGGCTGTGGGAAAGGCCAGGGAAGACAGGCTGACTGTAGATGATTCCGCAGGTGGGACTATTTCCCTGACGAATCTAAGTAAATTTCAGATCGACGGAGGGACTCCGATCTTATCGGCGCCTATGGTAGCTCTGTTTGGAATATACAGGATCGTAAAAAAGCCGGTGGTGGTAGGCGATGAAATGGTGATCCGTCCGATGATGACAGTGTCTCTTACCTATGATCACAGGGCTTTTGACGGGGTAGAAGCCTGCGCGGCCTTCGACACCATAAAACAATTAGTGGAAAATCCGGAGATGTTTCTTTCCTGACAAGTGAGGGGCCGGAGTGAAAGAGAGGAGAAAAATGGAATATAGCAAAGAGTTACTGCGCGATCTGTACGAAAAACTGCTGCAGATCAGAATGTCCGAGGAAAAGCTTGTTGAGATCTACGCACTGGGAAAAGTACCGGGACACATTCACTGCGGCGTGGGGGAAGAAGCTCCTTACGCGGGAACCTTCGCGGCTGCAAAGGAAGGGGACTGGTTTAAGGTGACCCACAGACCGGTGTCCGCCACTCGACTGGCGGGCGTGTCCTTTCGCCGGATCTACGCAGAAATTTTAGGAAAAGAAGCGGGTACCTCCGGTGCCAGAGGAGGAGTCAACCATATTTGTGAGCTGGACAAGGGTCTGATGGGCACGGCCGGTTCTCTTGGCTGCGATATGGCAGTGTCTGTAGGAGCAGGGATCAGCGCTCAATATCTGGGCGACGGAAGGATCGTGTACACCTACTACGGTGACGGAACCAGCAGCCGGGGGACTTTGCACGAGTCATTGAACCTGGCGGCGGTCTGGAAGCTGCCGGTACTCTTCGTCTGCACCGACAATCAGTACGCCATCTCCACTCATGAGAGCGAGACGATACCTGTGGAAAATCCGGGAGCGGACAGAGCCTCCGCATATAATATTCCTGCCAGAGTAGTGGACGGAACGGACGTTTTGGCGGTGTATGAAGCAGCTAAGGAGCTTACGGATTATGTCAGAGAAGGAAACGGCCCGGCGATCCTGGAGACGAAATGTTACCGGTGGAGAGGGCATTTTGAGGGCGACCAGGCAAAATACCGGGACGAAAAGGTGGCGCAGGAGATGCGGGAAAAGTGCTGCGTCAGAAATTTGGAGAAGTACATGCTGGATCATCAGATCATGGCGAAGGAGGAAATGGACGACGTAGAGGCAGGAGTAGAGGCGGAGCTTTTGGACGCTCTGGAGTTCGCCGAGGCCGCGCCGGAGCCGAGGGTGGAGGATATCTTTCAGAATTTGTACGTCGAATAGTTGGCGGGGAGGATTATGATTATGCGTGTTACATATGCACAGGCGCTGGGCGACGCGATGAAGGAAGAGATGCGTCGCGACGATAAAATTATCATCTATGGAGAGGACGTGGCGCAGCACGGAGGAATCTTCGGCGTGACGCGGGGCATCTACGACGAATTTGGACCCGGGAGGATCCGCAATGCGCCGATCTCGGAGACCGCTATCGTGGGAAGTGCCGTCGGCGCGGCGATGACTGGGCTGCGGCCCTGCGTAGAGCTGATGTATGCTGATTTCATGCTGGTAGCGTTCAACGAACTGTTCCATTGCTGCGGAAAGTGGAGGTATATCCATGGACCTGAGTACAAGCTGCCGCTGGTGGTGAGGTGCGCCATGGGGTATTCCTTCGGCGCCGGACCAGAGCATTCTAACTGTTTTGAGAGTCTGTTCATGCACGCGCCGGGGCTGACGATCATCAGTCCCTCCAGCGTATACGACGCCAAAGGTCTATTGAAAAGCGCCATCCGTTCCGACAATCCGGTATTGTTTTTTGAACACAAGCAGCTGTACAAAGTCAGAGCGGACATTCCCAATGAGGAGTACACGGTTCCGATCGGAGAGGCAAAGGTGGTCAGGGAAGGAACCGACGTAACCATCATTGCAGTTTCCCTCATGGTTACCAGAGCTCTGGAGGCTGCGGAAAATTTGGGAAAGCAGGGGATCAGCGCCGAGGTCATCGATCCAAGAACGCTGGTGCCTTTCGACTGGGAGACCGTCCGCCGATCTGTGAGGAAGACGCACCGGGTGGTGATCGTGGAGGAGAGCAACCTGCGAAACGGCATAGGTGCAGAGTTGGCTGCCGTGATTCAGGAAGAATTGTTTGATGAGCTGGACGGTCCAGTCAAGAGAGTGGCGGCCTTGGACGTTCCGCTGCCGTATAATCTGACACTGGAAGCATACGCGATCCCGAGCACGGAAACTGTCGTCAATGCAGTGAAAACATTGTTTTAGATGAGGAAGGAAAGGCAAAGCATGAGTGTTGAATTGATTATGCCTAAGGCGGGCCTGACCAATACAGACGGAGTAGTCGGAGAATGGAAATTCGGCGAAGGGGACTGGGTGGAACAGGGGCAGAGCATCCTGGAGATAGAAAATGAAAAGGTGACGATGGAATACGACGCTCCTGCGGCGGGTTTCCTCCACATAATCGCACAGACGGGGGAGACTGTTCTGGTCGGACACTGTATGGGATGGCTGGCGGCAGACCGGGAGGAATACGGTATGATGTCGGGGGTGACCGGCGTGGCCCCGGCTGATTACAGCACGGCAGATCGCGAAGATACTGCATCAAAATGCGCGGAGCCCGAGGCGGAGACAGCGGGCCAGACTGGCCGCGCAATGGAGGACTGTGCTGCGGAGAGCCGCAGCGTCAAGGCATCCCCACTGGCAAGAAAGCTGGCCTCCGAATCCGGCGCGGATATTGGACAGATAACGGGGTCCGGACCTGCCGGACGTATCGTGGCTGGAGACGTGGAAGCCTATCTTCAGAGCCGCGGTCCGGCCGCTGCCGTTTCTCCGGGAAAAGACGAGGGGCGGTCTTGTGAAAAGGCCGGCGGCGCTCAGGAGGAGCCCGCGCGCATTCCCATGACCTCCGTGCGGCGGGCTGTAGCGGAGCGGATGTATCGCAGTCTGCACTCCATGGCCCAGACCTCGGATTCTGTGGAGGTAGATGCCACAGAACTGACGATTCTCCGAAGACGGCTTGTGGAACAGAGGGACAAGATCGGCGCGAGAATTACACTGGGCGATATGCTGGCCAGAGCGACAGTGAAGATGTTGGACAGGCATCCGCTGGGCAACGCGTCAATAGAAGGAAACGAGATCGTCACGTATCCCTATGTGAATCTGTCCATGGCGGTGGCCACCGATTATGGGCTGACTTCGCCCGTGGTGAAGAACGCGGACCGCATGTCCCTGACCGAGCTGTCGCTGGCGCTGAAGGATGTGGCGGCTAGGGCCAGGGAGAACCGGCTGACCGCGGAAGACCTGTCGGGAGGGACGGTGACCGTCACCAATATGGGGATCTATCCCGTGGACTGTTTTAACGCCATTATCAACCCGCCCCAGTCGCTGATCGTGGGCTTTGGGAGAGCGGTGGAAAAGCCCGCCGTCTATGCCGGAGAGATTGCCGTGCGCACCATGATGTGGGTATCGGTCACTTACGATCACAGAGTGTTCGACGGTTCGGAGATCGGGGCGATCATGGCGGATCTGAAAAAATATATCGAGTATCCGGATCTGATTTTGCTTTAAGAAGGAGGACGGCGCCCGAGGGACGCCGCTTGGAGATATGAGAGAAAAATATGATTTGATCGTGATAGGAGGGGGACCCGCGGGGTATGTGGGAGCGATCCGGGCGGCGCAGCTGGGCATGCGGACTATGATCATCGAGAAGGACCGCCTGGGGGGGACCTGCCTGAATGTAGGCTGTATTCCAACGAAAGCCCTGTTTGAGAGCGCCATGGCGGCAGAGACGGCAAAACGCGCCGGCCTTTTTGGCGTGGATGTCGAATACAGAGGGATAAATTTCGCGGAGATCTCCGCGCGGAAAGACCGCGTGGTAGCCGGCTTAGCGGCGGGCGTAAAATATCTCATGAAAAAAAACGGCGTCCACGTGGCGGCGGGGAGCGCCAGACTGACCGGACCGGGCAAGGTGGAGGATACTGAAACAGGGGCCGTATATGAGGGAGACCGCATTCTGATCGCGGCGGGCTCTGAAAACGCGCTGCCGCCGGTGCCGGGATTTGATGGGCGGAACGTGCTGGGAAGCACGGAACTTCTCCGCGCACCATCGCTGCCGCGCAGCCTGGCTGTCGTGGGCGGAGGAGTGATCGGCTGCGAGTTCGCGGGAATTCTCAGAAGTTTTGGGGTGAACGTGACGATCATCGAGCTGCAGCCGGGAATTTTGGCGAACATGGAACGGGAGTGCGCGGATTACGCGGAAAGAGAATTTGCCGCCAGGGGAGTTCGCTTGATGACGAGTACGAAAGTCAAGGCGGTGGAAGACGGGGCAGACGGAGAAAAGAGGCTTCTCTGCGAAGCGGACCATGGGGAAGAGATCGTGTACGCGGACTGGGTATTGACAGCTGTGGGAAGAAAAGCGCGTACCTCAGGACTGGGCTTGGAAGCGTTGGGGATCGAAACGGACCGCGGGTTTATCGCCGTAAACGACCATATGGAGACGTCAGTACCGGGGATATACGCTGCGGGAGACGTGACGGGAAAGAGTTTTCTGGCCCACGCGGCCTACGCGGAGGGGTCAGTGGCTGTGGAGAATATGATGGGTGGAAACCGCAGGATGAATTACAGAGCCGTTCCCAGCGCAGTGTTTGTCAACACGGAGCTGGGCTCCGTAGGTCTGCGGGAACAGGAGGCGAGAGCTATGGGCTACGATGTGATAACGGGAAGTGCGGCCCTTTCCGCAAACGGAAAAGCGCTGACCATGGAATCGTCCGGTGGCTTTGTCAAAGTCGTCTCTGAGAGAAAAAACCACGAGATCCTGGGGATCCACATGGCGGGACCCGCCGCTTCAGAGCTGGTGACGGTGGGGGCCGGGCTGATCGGTATGGAGGCCCTCATGGAGGATGTGGAAAATGCCATTTATCCTCATCCATCGATATCGGAGGCGATCCGGGAGGCGTGCATGGCCGCCCTTGGCCGCGGGGTCCATATGTAGCATAGCAGATAGGCAGGCCAGGCGGAAGGCAAAACCGCCTGGCTGATTTTATTATGCAATGCGAATCAGTAGTTGATTGAAAATGTGAGATGATCCATTTTTTCTTTTTGCCATCTATCAACACCCAAAAAAGAAAAAAACAGATGAAGTAACGGACATTTCAATTGTATATCTTGTCGATTTCTGGCGTTTTTTTCTTTTTGGAAGAGTTTTAGTCTCAAATAAGGAAAAATAATTTCCAGATTTTTTGTAAAAAACATATTTAACCCATTTCTTTTTCGTTTTCGCGCCACATTTGCCGGCAAAAAGAAAAAATCTAGAAAACGACCCACACACTTTCCTTTTCGGCAGACAGCAGTCATTACCCTACCCATATTTCAGTTTTCAAGAACTGTCTGACCACAAATCAGAACAGTTCCTGCTTTGACCTCAGCTGCTTGACTGCGGGGCCGGCGGACACGCATGGCAGTTTACTCGTTTTCGGCAGCGCCTTCTTTGATAAAAACAAAGGTGTCTTCTCCGGAAAAGGATTCGGAAAAACGATAGCCCAGGCGGTCGAATTCTCTGATCTGCCCGATGTCCTCCAATTGATTTTCCGCCATATAGCGGACCATCTCGCCGCGGGCCATTTTCACATAGACCCCTTTTTCTTTCACCTTTCCATTTACAAGCTCGCCGAATACCGGCGTGATGAAACGAACCTGTTTCGGAAGCCAGGGGCGGACCGCCTTCGCGTATTCTTCCGAGGCCAGATTGAGAATACATTGATCTCCGCCGCGGCCGCCGGCGTCTTCGCTTTCCTGCAGCAGGCTTTGCGCGATATCGCCTTTCCAGAAATCGTATAGACTGCTGCAGAAATCCGTTTTCAGTCCGGCCTGCATTTCCAGGCGGTAGGGCGTAACGCCGTCAAAGGGACGGAGAACGCCGTAGAAGCCGGAAAGAATCCGCAGGTGTTTTTCCGCATAGTCAAATGCGTTTTCCGTAAAGACAGCAGGCGCCATGTACTGGTACTGGATGCCCTCGTAGGCCAAAATGGCTGGTGTAAGGCGGTTTTGCAGGTCCATGTCGGCGAAACGCTCGTAGTTCAGCCGCGCGATCTGGTCGTTGCAGCGGAGCAGTTTTTTCAGGTCCTCGTAAGAAAGTCCCCGCAGATAGTCTCTGAGCATCTCGGCGCGGGACAGAAATTCCGGCAGATGTCTGTGGGGCAAGTCGTCGGTGTTTTGATTCATTTTCTTTGCGGGAGATATGATGATCTTCATTTCAGAAGGTTTCCTTTCTGTGATCTTATATGTTGGCAGGCGCGCTGGCGCTGCTGGGCTGCCGCAGCCGGCTGGGCTGCCGCCGGCCGTCAATGACATCATAACACAATTGAAACTGGGGAGGTACTTCCGGCGGCAATTTTTCTCTTTTTTGTTCAACTGTCAGTCCGGCGCTTTGTTGACGCAGGTCTTTGGGAGGCATCCGTGTAATACAGTCATGACGGTTCTGCGCCGTTGACAGGGACGATTTTTGCGAATAAAATGAAAACAAATCGTGAGCCGCAGGGGCTTTTCAAAGGAAACAGGCATGGAGGTTCTGTATGAAATTTATATGGTATGAAAAGGACGGCGTGAAGCAGGCGGGAATTTTGAGCGGCGACGGTACGCGGGCTGCGGCGGTCTCCGCTGTTCTGGGCGGAAAACAGTTTGGAGATATGATCTCTCTGATACGGGAGATATCAGACGGTGAGCTGAAACTGCTGGGGGAGGCCGCGGCGGATCCCCAAAAAGCGGCGGCGTTTTTCCCGGTGAGCGAGATACGCATACTGGCGCCCATCGAACGTCCCATACACGATGTTATCTGCGTGGGGGTCAATTACAGCGATCATCTGGAGGAATCCAGGGCGTCTTCCATTCAATTTAAGGAAGCGCCGAAAAAGCCGGTATATTTTGGAAAACGTGCGTTGCGCATATTGGGCTCTGGCGAGAAAATCCAGGCCAGACCGGATATTGACGAGGAGCTGGACTACGAGGTGGAGCTGGCCGTGATCATCGGAAAGACAGGTCGGGATATTCCCAGGGAAAAGGCGGAGGAATATATCTTCGGCTACTCTGTGTTCAACGATCTCTCTTCCCGTTCGCTGCAGAGAAGTCATGTGCAGTGGTTCAGAGGAAAGAGTCTGGATACCTGCACGGCCATGGGACCGGCGATCCTGCACAAGAGCGCGCTGCCCTTTCCAGTGGAAGTGGATGTGATCAGCAGAGTGAACGGGGAAGAAAGGCAGCATTCCAACACCAGACTGTTTCTGACGGACATACCGTCGCTGATCGCGGATCTCTCGGCGGGCATGACGCTGGAAGCAGGCGACATCATAGCAACTGGCACGCCGGCGGGCGTGGGTATGGGCTTCAGCCCGAGGCGTTTTATGAAGCGGGGAGATGAAGTGGTCTGTGAGATCCCCCAGATCGGCTGTCTGGTAAATATCGTAGAGTAGGACGGCAGGCCGGATCAC
>Ga0129308_1003609_pt1 | contig 10831 bp, 18 predicted proteins | sample L827metagenome_FD_94440 | JGI IMG/M metagenome (GOLD analysis project Ga0129308, IMG submission 94440) | Ring-tailed lemur group fecal microbial communities from Wisconsin, USA - L827 metagenome | ecosystem: Host-associated > Mammals > Digestive system > Large intestine > Fecal | place: USA... | reverse complement strand
TTTAGGGCGGAGTATTTGTCTTGCCGGACATACCCCTATCCTAATCGGTGGCTCTTCTTTATTCAATTCATTTGCTCGATGCCCCTACCGACATCCCACAGAAAAAGTGATTGACCCAAAATTTTTCGTCGTGCCGCTTGCGGAAAAATAGGCTACCAGTTTCTTGCTCATTTCAGTATTTCTCCAATTCGTTATATTCTTCCTCACTGACCGGTTCGCACCAGATTTCTGTTTTCGCCTCTGAATCGATCAACCCAAATATTGTCTGAAGAACTCTTCCATCTTGTCAAAGGGGATCACATCCAACTGGTCGTAGAGGTCGGTATGCACCGCACCTGGAATGATGAGCAGTTCCTTGTTGTCGCCGGTAAGCTTTTCAAAGGCGTCCCTGCTGAAGTAGCAGGAATGTGCCTTCTCTCCGTGGGTCAGCAGCACGGCGCTGCGGATCTCGTGGCTGTATTGCAAAAGCGGCATATTCAGGAATGGCAGCGCAGAGGTGACATTCCAGCCCTCGTTGGAGTTCAGCGACCGCGCATGATACCCACGGCTGGTCTTGTAATAGGCGTAGTAGTCTTTCACAAAGAAGGGTGCGTCCTCCGGCAGCGGATCTACAACGCCGCCCGCCCGGGCATAGGTCCCGCTTTTGTAGTCGGCCGTCCGCTGTGCATTCAAGGCCCTGCGTTTTTCGTAGCGCGCTTCCTCGCTGTCCTCTGCGTCAAAGTACCCTTTGGCGCTCACCCGAGTCATGTCATACATGGTGGATGCGACGGTTGCCTTGATCCTGGTGTCATTGGCCGCCGCGTTCAGCGCCATGCCGCCCCAGCCGCAGATGCCGATGATCCCAATCTTCTCCGGGTCCACATTGTCCTGAACGGAAAGGAAATCCACCGCCGCGGAGAAGTCCTCTGTGTTGATGTCCGGGGAAGCCACATACCGGGGAATGCCGCCGCTCTCCCCCGTAAAGGACGGGTCGAAAGCGATGGTCAGGAAGCCCCGCTGGGCCATTGCCTGTGCGTACAGCCCGGAGGACTGCTCTTTTACCGCGCCGAAGGGTCCGCTGACCGCAATGGCCGGGAGTTTGCCCTCCGCATTTTTTGGAATATATAGATCCGCCGCAAGGGTGATGCCGTAGCGGTTATGGAAGGTGACCGTGCAGTGGTCTACTTTTTCGCTTTTGGGAAATGTCTTGTCCCATTCCTGTGTCAAATTCAGCTGCTCCATACTCAGACCTCCTTACCCATCTGATAGGCTTCCTCCAGTGTCGGATGCCCGGCAATGTCGCCTACGCCATTCACACCGCCGGCAAAGACGGTGCCTGCCAGCTCACACCGTTCAAAACAGTCCACCCATCCCTGCACAGCCTTGACGGTTCCCTCCACCGTTTCTTCCCCATCCTCAGCCGCAGTTGCCAGAAGATATGCCTTTGTGAAGGCGTAATCGGAATCAAAGAGCGGGTTGGCGCGATCCAGCATGGTCTTGAGCTGACCGCTGACGCTGTAATAGTAAACAGGCGTGGCAAATACCAGCACATCCGCATCGTGCATCTTGGCGGCGATCTCCACCGCGTCATCGTCGATCACGCAATGGCCGATCTTGAGACAGGCCAGACAGCCCTTGCAGAAGCCGTAATTCTTCTCCCGAAGATAAATGGTTTCTACCTTGTGACCGGCTTCCCCGGCGCCTTTCGCGAAGGATGCGGCCAGTGTTTCGGAATTGCCGCCCTTGCGGGGACTGGAAGAAATAATCAAAACATTCTTGCTCATAAAAACTCCTTTTTGTGTCTTGCATTGTGATTGATTTGCTGATAAACTCATGATAGTACCTAAACCTAACTTTAGGTCAAGTATTATTTTTCAGTTATTCTGGAGGGAGTTCCATGTATACCATCGGCCAAGTATCCGAAATGTTTGGTCTTCCCATATCCACACTGCGGTATTATGACAAGGAAGGACTGTTCCCCACGATCCAAAGAGATTCCGGCATCCGAAAATTCGGAGAAAAAGAGCTGGAAGCCCTCCGGGTGATCGAGTGCCTAAAAAAGTCCGGGCTGGAGATCAAGGACATCAAACAGTTCATGGAGTGGTGTGTCCAGGGCAGCAAAACTTATCCTCAGCGACGGGAGCTGTTCCTCCATCAGAAGGCGGCGGTGGAGGCGGAGATTGAGCGGATGAACCGGGTCCTGGATATGCTGCGCTTCAAGTGCTGGTATTATGAACAGGCGATCCAGGACGGAAACGAAGACCGTCTTTCCCGCTTGCAGCCGGAGAAAATGCCGGAGGAGATCCGGCGGGCTTATGAAAATGCACACAGCATGGATGAATAGAACAAGAAAGCCGGAGAGCAAGCTGCTTGCTCTCCGGACTTTTTCACCTTTTTAAAGTGCCTCGAAATGATACCTGGGCTTGCCCAGACTCTTTTTGCCATACTCGATGGCTTCCGCGCCGCAGCGGCAGATGCACGCCATGCAGTGGGTGCAGTCACCGCCCCAGACAGGTTTGCCGCTTTGAATCGTGATGTTGTTTGTTGGGCAGAGCCTGGCACACTGGCCGCAGCCGCTGCAGGCATCTCCTGCCGCAAAGGCATTTGCTTTGACAAAGAAAGAATAGAAGATTGGATTCACCGGGCCGCTCATGAAGCGGTCGTAGAGGTTATTGCGGGGCGGCGGGAACGCTTGATTCGCCGCGATGGCGGAGATCACGCGGTCAATGTCCGGCTCTGCCTTGGAAACGATCTGCCGCGCTTCCTCCGCTTGGGGTGCGTTGAACATGGCAATGTAATTTTCAGGCATGACGATCTGCGCCGTGCCCATATTAGTGAGTTGTTTTTCCTGGCAGAGCGCACGGTTATACCCCGCGGCATTGCCGATCTCGCTGCCGCAGGTCATGACGAACCATGCCTGCGCCCCGCAGGGAAAGCCCGTTTCTGCCAGATGATCCCGTACAATGCGTGGAATGCGCCACGCGTAAGTAGGCGTGACGATAATCAGGCGCTCATCGGAGGTGACCGGTGAAGTATCGCCCGCCTTGATGCGCTCGTTCATGCTGAGAAGCTCGTCGCCGAGAGCGACCGCGATGCGCTCTGCAATATACCGGCTGTTCCCGGTACCGGTAAAATAGAGTACCATATTGGACCTCCTTACTGTCCGATGAAAGCTGTGATCGCTTCTGCAGTCTGCCAAACCTGTTCCTCGCCCGAAATGGTGGGAACGCCGTCGCCGTCCTGCGGGCCATAGCTACCAAACTGGGCATGGCAGCCGCCGTCCAGAATCACTTCGGTGGTATCTGTGGGGAGATTTGCGCGATTCTTTTCATAGGATTCCCGATTCATCACGCCGTCCTCTGATCCATAGACAGAGAGTACCCGGAGTGGTGTGTCCGTGAGATCTTTTGTGGAATAAGCTGCCAACAGAATAAGTCCGTCGTAGTCCTCGGCATGGGCTGCGGCGTAGTTTGCTGCCATAGCACCGCCCAGAGAGTGTCCGGCTATGTACCAGGTGGTGATCTCCGGATGCTTTTGCTGGAGTCCGTCCGCAGCGTTAGCATCCAGAACAGCCAGATTGCCGGGCATCTGCACCAGAGCGCATAGAATACCGTTTTCCGCACAGTCACGCATCAGGGGCGCATAGGCCGTATACTCCACCTTACCACCAGGGTAGAAAATCAGTCCCGCTGTGGGTTTTTCAAGGACAAACCAGAGCACATCCCCGTCCTGCTCCGTCTGCACACTGTCCGTGAGATAGGCCATAGCTTCCAATGCTGTCTCATCGGCATGGTAATAATCGGACACATAGGCATAGCCGCCGCCTCCTAAGACGAAAAGGAGCGCCAGACACGCAGACAAGATGATTCTCGTCCTTTTCTTCATATGATGATCCCTTCGCAGTGGTCGATCTCATGCTGAATGATCTCCGCCGTCCAGCCGGTAAAGGTCTTGAACCGTGTTTGGAACTTCTCGTTCTGCCATTGCACCTTGATGGTCTGGAAACGCTTCGTGCGCCGCGTACCGGTGAGGGACAGGCAGCCCTCCTCGGCCTCATACGCCCCGGACTGCTTGACGATGACGGGATTGAACATGACCATGTATTCACCCTCGTTGTCAAAAGCGATGATGCGTTTGTTGACGCCGATCATATTCGCCGCCATGCCCACACAGCCATCCTTATGGGCGGCCAATGTTTCCAGCAGATCCTGCACCACGCCGAGATCGTCTGTCGTTGCGGCTTCCGCCTTTTGGGCGAGAAACGCCTCGTCTTTGCATATTTCACGAACCATTGTTGTTCTCCTTACCCGTTCTTCGCCTTATAATCAGTACCCCAGGCCGACATGGCGTCCAGAATGGGTTTCAGGCTATAACCGGTCTCGGTGAGGGTATACTCCACCCTCGGCGGCACCTCAGCATAGACCTTGCGGGTGAGAAGGCCCTTCTCCTCCATGTCCCGGAGTTGGGCGGTCAGCACCTTCTGGGATACCGTACCGATGGACTTTTTCAGTTCGCCGAAGCGCTTGGTGCCATCCATCAGATCCCGCAGGATCAGCACCTTCCACTTGTCCCCAATGAGCATCAAGGTAGTCTCCACTGGGCATGCGGGCAGTTCCATCGCAAAACCTCCAATAGTTTCTATTTGGTAACTACGGCACAATATTGTGCTTACTTTACAGTTGATACTTTTGCCTTTATTCTAAAAGCAAGCAAGGCACAAGTCAAGCTGTAAAAACATTGGAGGTATTCCCATGAAAAAAGTCGTTGAATTTCTGACTGCCAACCCTGTGCAGTATCTGGCCACTGTGGGCCGTGACGGAAAGGCCAAGTGCCGCCCCTTCATGTTCTGCTTTGAGCAGGACGGCAAGCTCTGGTTCTGCACCAACAACCAGAAGGATGTCTACAAGGATATGCAGGCCAACCCCCATGTGGAGGTTTCCGTTTCCAGCCCCAGCTATGCCTGGATTCGCCTGCACGGCAAAGCTGTGTTTGAGAACAACATGGCCGTCAAGGAGGGCTGCATGAACAACCCCATCGTCAAGGGCCAGTACCAGACTGCCGACAACCCCATCTTTGAGGTGTTCTATCTGGATGAGCCCCACGGCATCATCGCCGACTTCTCCGGCAATCCTCCGTACGAGTTCTGATCACCGATACCGCAATGCCCTGCAAGCTGTTGCGGGGTATTGCGGTATTCATTTGAAACCGAGAAACAAAGATGGTACGATAACCTGGGGTGACGCTATGAACTATTTGAAATACCTGGTCGAGGAGATCCACACCACTGTCGTGGCTACCGTGGATGACGCAGGGCTGCCTGTGACTGCCGCCATCGACATGATGGACTACGATGAGAGCGGCCTGTACTTTCTGACCGCAAAAGGAAAAGGCTTCTATGACCGCCTGAAAAAGCGCGGAACGCTGGCGCTGACCGGCATGAAGGGAACAGACACCATGCACTGCGCCGCCCTTTCCATTCGCGGAAAGGTGCGGGAGCTGGGCGGTGAGCTGCTGCCCCGGCTGTTTGAAAAGAATCCCTACATGAACGAGATCTACCCGGACGCGGCATCCAGAAGCGCTTTGACCGTCTTCGTCGTCTATGAGGGCAGCGGCGAATGGTTTGACCTCTCCAAGAAGCCAATCCAGCGTGCCAGCTTTACCTTTGGCGGCGCGGAAGAGGTGCAGGAGGGCTACTTTGTCACGGACGCTTGTATCGGCTGCAAGCTCTGCTATTCCAAATGCCCGCAGAAGTGTATTGACATTTCCGGTAAGCCGGTGGTCATTCAGCAGCAGAACTGCCTGCATTGCGGCAACTGCTATGAGATTTGTCCGGCCAGAGCCATTGTGAAGCGAGGTTAAGATGAACCAGGCTGAAAAAAGAGTATTTCTCATCCAGCGGCTGCTGGATGAGGACAAGCGCTATTGCGGTATGGAAGTCCCGGCGGATTCCTATGAGCAGAAGCGAATGCTGCGCTCCCTGATGAATATCCGCCGCCCCCAAGCCATTGACACCGAGTTCCTGACCGTGCAGGACGATTACCTGCGTCAGGAGCTCGAAGATGCTGGCATCACCCGCCTGGACGATTTGGAGCCGGTTTACGGCGATTTGTACCTCTGGCAGGGCGACATCACCCAGCTCCGGTGCGGCGCCATTGTCAACGCTGCTAACAGCGGCATGACGGGCTGTTATGTGCCGTGCCACGCCTGCATCGACAACTGCATCCATACTTTTGCGGGTGTTCAGCTCCGGCTTGATTGTGCTGAACTCATGGAACGCCAGGGCCATGAGGAACCCACCGGGCAGGCCAAAATCACCAAGGCCTACAATCTGCCTTGCGACTATGTTCTGCATACCGTCGGCCCCATCATCGAGGGCCGTGTAACCCCGGAGGATGAGCGCCTGCTGGGCTCCTGCTACCGTTCCTGTCTGGAGCTGGCCCAGCAAAACGGCGTGGGGAGCATTGCGTTTTGTTGCATCTCCACCGGCGTGTTCCATTTTCCTAATCAGAGGGCCGCTGAGATTGCCGTAGAGACTGTGCGAGAGTTTAAAGCGGAGACCGGAAGCGAAATGAAGGTGATTTTCAATGTTTTCAAAGACCTGGACCTCGAAATCTACCGGCGATTACTCACAGAAAATTGAGCATCTGAAAGCAGAGCTACAAAGTGCGGATGCCATCCTCATCGGCGCGGGCTCCGGTCTTTCCACCTCGGCTGGCCTGACCTATGGCGGCGAGCGCTTTCTGAAATACTTTTCCGACTTCCATGAGAAGTACGGTATCACCGATATGTATTCCGGTGGTTTCTATCCGTTTCCGTCTCCAGAGGAATACTGGGCTTGGTGGAGCCGGCATATCTACTATAACCGTTACGATGTGATGCCCGGCAAGCCTTATGTGGACTTGCTGAAGCTGGTCATGGATAAGAACTACTTCGTCCTGACCACAAATGTGGACCATCAATTTCAGTTGGCTGGTTTTGATAAGGCGCGGCTGTTCTACACCCAGGGCGACTACGGCCTCTGGCAGTGCAGTGAGCCGTGCCATCAGGTGACTTATGACAACGAGGCTGTTGTCCGCCGGATGATTGCAGAGCAAGCGGAAATGCGTGTCCCTTCTGAGCTGATTCCTCGCTGCCCCAAGTGCGGCAAGCCCATGACCATGAACCTGCGCTGTGACAACAGCTTCGTGCAGGATGAAGGCTGGTATGCCGCAGCGCGGCGGTATGAGGAGTTCCTGCATCGGCATAGGAACGGACGCATTCTGTTCTTGGAGCTTGGTGTCGGCGGCAATACCCCCGGCATCATCAAAGTTCCATTCCTGCGTATGACGGCTCAGAATCCCAAGGCCACCTACGCCTGCATCAATCTGGGTGAAGCCATCACCATGAGAGGACTGGAAGCGCAGTCCATTCTGCTCGACGCTGATATTGGTAAGGTGTTGAGCAACCTGCGATTTTTAATAGGCAAGACTTGTTGCAATTAGCTCTTGATTTAAAAGTTCCTGTTCCAGAAATCTATGGAAGCATATTAAAGGACGAACATGGACTCCTATACACTTCTGGAGAACAGCGAACTGGATGCTCCATGTGTGGATTTGGAATTCAACTTGAGAAACGCCCGCATCGCTTTGATCGTCTCCGAGAACGAAATTATAAAGAGTGGGACTTTTGGATGAACAGGTGCTGTGTTGACGAAAACGGAATACCATATGGATGGGGAAAAGTTTTAGATTATCTTGAAATTGGTTGGCAAGATATTCCGGATCCCCATAACAAAAAATAGCATTAATTTCAAACTATATTTATTGCCAGGCTGGTGACTACAACGAGTTCGCAGTTCTGTCGGATCAGAAGAAGCTTCGTGAATATATTGCAGTATATGGCAAAGATGTTGAAGACATCAGTGAAATGGCTTTGATTTTAAGCAATGAGTTCCGGGTCTGCACTTGTCAGGAATTTTTCGAACGCATCCGGGTATACGAACTTTTTCTCGCTGTCTCCGAAATTGACGGTGAGGTATGCACTTGATAGTTCAGTAATTGTCCCACATCCAAAAACCTTGTGAGTCACTTTTCGCCCAATCATAACAGCACCTTCTTCCATTTGACATTTTATCATTTGGTTTTGAAAAAGGCAACGACAGTCCATGAACAGCAGGAGCCCTTACAGCTTCTTAAGCTGCCGGATAAAGCGTGAGGCCGGCACGCATACTAAAGCAGAGGTGATTGTGATGTCAAAAGCAAGCGTATATTTCACTTTAGGCGCTTTAGAGGATAAGCACAATAGCAAGGCAATTAAACGGGAACTGGATACTTTGCTGGGCGTGCGTTCGGTCAGTATCAGTGACAGTTCCAATCGCGTTGCTGTGGATTTTGATACTACAGGCGTTCAACCCGACCGGATCAAAAAGCAGCTTGAAAAGATGGGCTATCAGGTCCTCGATTCTAAAATGGACGACCATATCATGTAGGAGGCAGGCAAATGCCGGAGAACAGTCAGGAAAAAATGCAGGAAAAAGCAGACAATGACCAGCAGCTGAAGAACTACAATCCAAATCAGCAGCACAACAGCAAAAAAACAGCCCTTGGCCCCAATACCAAACGATAGGAGCGAACCCGATGCCGAAAGACAGTCAACCGGACCCCAAAGAAGTCCGAAAGAAAAAAGCGAACGGCCAGACACCTCTGACCCGTGAAAATCAGGATCAAAACCGTAATGCCAAGAAGAAATCGATTCAGAATAACGATGTATAAGCCGTCAATTTTGCGCCGCATAAAAAAGAAAAACCTCTGAAATCAACTGATTTCAGAGGTTTTTGGTCCTCCGACCGATTGCAAATCCGAACTCTCAATGTCAGTAAAATCAAGCCTTTCCTCGCCCTCCTGGTAGTTAAAGGTAATCAAAATGTAATCGTCCAAGACAGTCACGGAATTTACAAAGCTGTCAACGAGCCTCCGGCGTTCTTCCAGCTTGGACACATCAAGGGTACGGAAACGGCAAATCCAGTATGTCACATCCTCACGGGTCAGCATGGGGTGTTTCATTTCCTCCTGGATGATTTGCAGCTCTATATCCGCTTTCCTGTCCTCCAACTCGTCAAGCCGTTGCTTGGTGGAGGCGTTTATAATCCCCATCTGGATGGCGTTCAGCATATTGGTGATACCCCGCTCTGTTTCCTCCAACTGGTGCCTGAGTGCCGGAAGGACGCTGCTCTCTCTGCTCTGAATGTCCATCACGGTGTCGGCTATGTACTCCACAAAATCATCGTCAATCACCTTTGCCATAACAGCGTTGACAACAGCGTTTTCAATGGGCGTTTTCCGTATGCTTTTGTGCTTGGCGTTGCAGCTTTTTTGTTTCTTGGTGTTTACACAGCGATAATAATGGTATTTCCGTCCCTTGCTGGCGCTGGTGCCGCTCTCGCCAACCATCATGGCCCCACAGGTGCCGCAAAACAGCTTTGTGGTCAGCAGATAATCGTCCTCGGCCTTGTGGCGGGCCGGGGCTTTTCTGTTTGACGCAAGCCGTTTTTGTACCCTGTCAAACAGGTCTTGGGGGACAATGGCGGGGATACCACCGGGGGTGACGATTTCCCGGTAGCTGTATTCCCCGATATACTTCCGGTTTTTCAGCAGACGGGCCATAAAGTTAAGGTCGATTTTTTTGCCCCGTACTGTGGCAACGCCCTTTTGCCGCATTTCCTCCATAATCTCTTTCATGGTGGCTCCCTGGTCGTACCGGGTGAACATTTCCAGCACCACGGGGGCAGTGCGGGGGTCAAGCTGGTACTGCATATCCTTGTCTATGACATAGCCGAAGGTGGGCGTACCACCGTTATACTTGCATTTTAGGGCGTTTTCCGTGTGGCCCCGGATAACCTTCTCGGATAGTTCGGCGGAGTAGTATTCCGCCATAGCTTCCAGCATACTTTCCAGAATGATACCCTCCGGCCCCTCGGAAATGTTTTCCGTAGCGGAAAGCACCTTGACGCCGTATTTCCGAAGCTGGGCCTTATAATGGGCGCTGTCGTAGCGGTTCCGGGCGAAACGGTCTAACTTCCAGACAATGACCACATCAAACAGGCCCTTGGCGCTGTCCTTCACCATGCGCTGGAAGTCCAGGCGGTGGTCGGTCTTGGCGGACAAGGCCCGGTCAATGTATGTCCGCAAAATGGTGATGTCGTTTTTCTCACAGTAGGCCGTACACTCCCGAAGCTGGCCCTCAATGCTTTCCTCCCGCTGGTTGTCGCTGGAATACCGGGCAATAGATCACCGCTTTCATTCCTCGTTCGCCTCCTCTGTCATAATCCGAAGCAGCGCCTCTTTCAGACGCTTGTTGACGGGCGCTTGCGGGTCAAAGCACATTTCTATAAATTCCCGCATTTCCTCGCTCTGCTCCATCTTTTCTTTGAGCGCCTGGGGCTTGTAGTCGTACAGCTTGCCCCGTGGCTCGTCGGTGCGGCAGTAAAGATAATCCATGGACACATCAAAATAGTCGGCGTACTTCACAAATATTTCCGGCCCTGGGACGGCCTGGCCCTGTTCGTATCGGTTGATACTGGACTGCTGTGTGCCGAGTATCCCGGCAAGTTTTGCCTGGGATAGACGGACACCCATCCGCAAAGTTTTCAATCGTTCACCAATCATTTCCTTCATTCTACGGGCCTCCTTTCTCTGTTGGTATAAGACTATCGCAAATAAACATATTAGTCAACCCCTTATTTTGTTTTCTCGTAAATCCCAGTATTGAACCGGGGTGTCAGCCAGCCTGCGGCTGACACCCCTTGATAACCGAAAAGCCCAGGCCCCTCCCCCTGTCAATGGCGGCACATGGGCCGTTTATCTTGACCATTGAC
>Ga0129308_1003608_pt1 | contig 10832 bp, 10 predicted proteins | sample L827metagenome_FD_94440 | JGI IMG/M metagenome (GOLD analysis project Ga0129308, IMG submission 94440) | Ring-tailed lemur group fecal microbial communities from Wisconsin, USA - L827 metagenome | ecosystem: Host-associated > Mammals > Digestive system > Large intestine > Fecal | place: USA... | reverse complement strand
GCCCACAATACCGCCCCGGACGGTGACTGATGTATTTCCCTTAACGCCGGCGTCCTTTGTCGCCGCCCTGCCGCCTCCGGTGAGAAATTTCACCTTGCCGCCGGTCATGGTGATCTGGGTGTCCGCGGCCACGTCGGCGTCCTTGCTGCCGCCGTAAACGTTCCAATTGGACAGATCGGTGCCGTCCATCGGTGCATTGGCTATTTCCTTGTCAAAATTCACCATGGCAAGGCTGGTATGTTCTTTCTCCCTCTGGTCCAGCACCCCGTCCCGGTCGAGGTCCATGTAGGCGGTGGTCTGTCCGCTGTCTGTCCCGTCGATGAGGAGGGCCGCGCCGTTGGCGTAGACAGCGGAGTCCTCCACTGTGGGCATCACGTAGCGGATTCGGATCTGCCCCTCACCGCTGTCCGTATGGTAGTACGGCTCCAGATACTTGGCGCCGTAGCCCGACAGGGAGAACTTGGCAAGATCCTCCTCCCTTGCCCCTGTGACGGCCACGGCGGTGGGGCGTTCGCCGTCCGTAAAGGGGTCGTAGCCTTAATTCAGCTTGATTTTGATGAGTGCGTCAGCGCCCAAATTGCTGACGGTAAACTTGTCCACGCCCCCGGTACTACTGTTCACGTTCAGGACCACGCCGCTGAACCCGCGTCCCGCCACCTTGGCGCTGCCGCTGACGGAGACGCTGGAACCCCCCGTGGCCCCGCCGCTGCCGCCGCCGTAGACGTCGCTTTTAATGTCGCCGCCTGTGATGACCACTGCGGTATTCCCGGTGACTTTTCCCCTGCCGCCGCCGCAGACGTCGCCGCTGTCTATGGCGCCTCCGCTGATGGTGACGCTGGAACCGTTTCCCACCGTCCCATAATAATCTTTGCCGCCGCCATAGACGGCGCCCTGTATATCGGCATCGCCGGAAATCTGGACGGCAGCCGATCCGCCTACCGGTCCCATGCCGCCGCCGGCGATGCCTCTGGCGTCGTTTCTTAAGCCGCCTGTCTTGCCGACGGCGGCATTGCCGGAGACGGCGACGAAGGTATTGCCCGTGACCGTGGCGCTGGACCCGCCTCCTCCGCCGCAGATGCCGTATACCTCCCCTCCTGTCATGGTGACGCTGGCGGATGTGCACGTGTTGTTCTGACATCCGCCGTAGATAATATATTTGGAGAGGTCATAACCGCCATCTGTGGAGCTGGAAAGGCCGCTCAAGGATAGTTCATTTCCGCTCCCGTCTTTTATGACAGTTCTAGTCCCCTTTCCCTCCAGTGTGATGGCCATGCCGTTGGCGTAGATGCCCCCCGGTTCTATTATCGTCCCCGATTCCCATGGCTTTACCACCGTCAGCCCCGGGCCGTCTGCCGCCCGCGCCGGAACAGGCGGCAGAGCCAGCAGCAGGCAGGCGGCCAGCGCCGACGCCAGAACCCGGCGGGCAGGCCGGCTTGCCGCCTGACGCGGCCGTCCGTGGAGCCGGAGAACATGGCTCAGTTTCTTCATCATTTGTTCCATTCGCATTTTCCTCCCTTGATAAAAATACCGTGTTGCTTCACTTTTTGGGGTACTGGCAGATGCCCACTTCCAGTGCCTTTTCCTGGTTCAGATGGAAGTCCGCGTATCTGCAGTACCAGCACTCATGATCGGGGTCGGCCGGCAGCGTGTACCGCCGCTCCCTCCAGCAGGGGCAGCCCTGATGGGGCCATACGCTCTCCCCGGGCTTCGGCTCCGGAAACAGCGCGTATTCCGGCTGTCCCCTGTAGATCGTGCGCATGTCGATCCGTTCCATCGCACCACCTCCCTGGCGTTCCGGACCATTCCGAACTTGTGGGGCGTTCCGTGAAAGGGACGCGGGGCCTGTCCTGGGCCGTGTTTCCGCCGCCTTTTCCGTCCCGCACCTCCTGTTTGACGAAAGGTATACTCTGGGTCAAACGGCGGAACCGGCGCTTTTGGTACAAAAAAGGAGCCTTTTTCGAGGCTCCTATGGGGGGAATGACGTTCTGATAATAAGTATAGATTTCGTTAAACTGAAAGAAAGGTTCTGCCTGTATTGTAGCGCATATTTCAAAAAAAAGTTCACGCTGCACGTACTTGGTAGCTGAATACACGTACTTTGCATAGTGCGGCGAAAAAAGGGGAAGAAACATGCGCAGACCGTCCTTTGCGGCGGCGCTGCGGAATGGGAGCGGACCGGGCGGGGCTCACAGGGATCGCGCGGCCTATGGAGTTCTGTCCGCGAGAAGCAGACCGGCGGCGGATTCGGCCTAAGGCCCTGTGAACACGCCGCTATATCAAGAGAGAGACGGAACAAACGATCAGCGTTTTGAATAAAAAGCAGCAAAAAGAGACAGCCGGCGTCATCCGCCGGCTGTCTCTTTCTTCTTGCCTTCGCGCTATCTCAGTATTTTTTTATAATAAGAACCCAGCGTGTAGAGGGCCGCCACAGGGTTGTGGCCCAGCACCCTGTCTTTTGTGACAAGGGTCGTGACCAATGCGTCGGAATACTTGATGAACAGAGAATCGTGCCCCACGCACAGCCCCACGATGACGTTCAGGTCTGTTCCCTCTTTATTCAGCAGCTTGGCCTGGGCCACAGGATTGCAGATGGGCTCGTAACCGCCCCGGTCCACCTTCTTCTCATCGGGTATTCCGATGACGTTTTTGTCCACGCCTCCCACCTTGCAGGCCACGCCGAAAGGCTGAAAGCCCTTGGCCCGCAGGATCTTCGCAAACAGTTTGCTCTCCTCGATCAGCCCCACGCAGGTGGCGATGCCGATCTTTTTCGCCCCGATCTTCTCCGCAAAGTAGAGGATCTCCTCCACCCTGGTAGCCTGACAGTAATGCTCGCCTTCTACCTCCGCGGACGCTCTGGCCACACGTCCTGTCTGCTCGTCTGTCTCGTAGATCCGTATGGTCTCCTCTATGATCGGTCTGTTTTCCTCGTTGGTCAGACAGAAGGGCGGAAACGTCTTGTCTCCGCTGTCGCAGTTGTATACGCCGCAGCTGATGCAGCTGGCCCGCTGTTCTCCGTTTTTGCCGTCCATTGATAACCGCCTCCCTTATCCCGGTGGACAATGAAAAAATGTTTTGCACTGTCTTTATTGTAACACTCTTTCCCCCTCCCTGAAAAGGAAAATGCGGTCTATCTGCCGGCGGACGCCAGCAATCGTTCCATCTTCGCCCGCGCCTCCCGGCGCACATCCTCCGTGACCAGCGGCCAGGGACCGTACTGTCTGGCGTTGTACCCCGCCGAGACGTTGGCCATGGCCAGTGTCTCCAGCGGAGAGAGACCTTCGGCAAAACCGATGAGAGCCGCCGCGGTGGAACAGTTGCCGCATCCTGTGGCGTCCACGCTTTCCTCCGCGCCCACGGAGGGCAGAAAGCTCACAGTCCCGTCCTGGATCTGATAGGCGCCTTTTGTGCCCGCCCGCAAAAAGCAGGGCTTTTCCAGGCGCAGGATCGCCTCCAGAGCTTCTTCCTCCGTCTCGACGCCGAAAAAGCTCCTGGACTCGTTGAAATTCATCGAATAAATATCCGTCTGCTCGATGCGGGAAAGCACCTGTTCACGGCGCGCCGGGTCGGTCAGGTCCCCCGTAGCGATCTCCCACATGAGCTTGCCATTGGGCATCAGCGCCTTCAGTTCGCTGAAATGATCCGCGATCTCAGTGGAAAGCGACGCTTCCAGATAGATGCCCCTGGTATCCTCCCCGCAGAAGGCGGCGAACATCTCCGGCGTCAGCATGCTTTTGGACATGGCGGACTCCTCGTATTCGTCGCCGTATTTGCAGGTCTCGCTCCATCTTCCGTCCGTTTCGTACTTCATTACGTAGTGAAGAGTGTGGGGAAATTCCTTTTTCACCTGAGTCCGTATCCCATTGGCCTGGAAAAACGGTCCGTAATGGCGGTCGAAGTCCTCCCCCGCGGCCCCGATGTAGGCCACGCTGTCCCGCCACAGCTTCACGCCCGCGGCGGAAAAGACCGAGCCGCCCAGCTGGTTCGTTATGGAACTGCCGTCGGCAAAGACAATATCGTTGAGCATGGTGTATCCGCCAACTAAATATTCCATCCCCTATTTTTCCTTTCTCAGGGCGTTTACCGCCGCCATAAACTTCAATGTGTTCTCTCTGCTCACGTCGTTCTCCGCTTTTCCGCCTTCCTTCAGACAGGATCCCACGATGCCCCCGTCTCCGACGGAAAGCTGTTCCTCCGCCGTATCCGGCGTCAGCCCCGCTCCCACGATCAGCGGAAAATCTCCCATGATGGACCGGAATTCACGGATCTTTTCGATCTCCGTGTTGATGCCTGTGCCCACGCCCGTCACAACGATAGCGTCGCAGCGCTCCATTCCAAGTTTCAGATCCTCCTCCAGACTGCGCCCTGAGAGTACATCCTTGTGCTTGAACCGCACGCCGCCCATGATGAAGACCGTTCCTCTGTCGTGATAGGACTTCAGTTCTTTCTCGTACTCCGCGTCCTCCTCGGGGACCAGATGACCGCACACAGAATCCACCTGCATGAACTTTGCGCCGTACTTCTCAGCCAGCTCGTAAGTTTTGGCAAACTGGTCCAGCACGTTGACGCCGTAACAGTAGTGAGGCCGCTGGGTCTGCAGCCACTCAAGCACCCGGACCACATCATCCTCGCCGCCGAAATAGTCCTCCACGATCACGGCGTCCACGCCGCATTCAAACAGCAGATCCGCCTCTCTCTTCGCTCTCTCAAGAATATCCTCCGGGGAATCCCCCTTCAGATGCAGCATGGCCAGAATGGCTTTCTCCACCGGAAATATATCTCTGAATTTCATTTGCTTCCTCCGTTCACTCGTTAACTCAGGTCTGTATTGAAAAGCGTCGATCAGGCGCGCTTCAGTCCCAGAAACTCCAGCTGGTTCTCCAGCTCCGGAAACAGCGGCCTGCTGTTCTTCAGCTCGTGGAGCAGCACGAATTCCTCATTTTCCTCTGCCAGACGGGCGATGAGCTTCTTCATATCCTCCGCCAGTATCACGCCGCCGCGGCCCATGGGAACGTGAGAATCGTACATTCCCAGAACGATGCCCACGCCGTAGTCGGATTTCTCATCCCGGCCCTGGATCGCGTCGATCTTCTCGCCGTATTCGCCCATCAGACGGCCGTTCCTGAAATACTCCACTTCCTTGAGCTCACAGTCCGACAGATGCAGGCAATTGGTCCGTCCGATGACGGCGGGATGGAGCAGATTATGGCCGATCCACTTCATGGCGAAGGTCTTTGGATCAGAGCCGTACTCTTTTTCCATAGACGCCATCTCCGGCGTGATCTCGAAATCCTGCAGCATAAAACAGGCGCCGCCCTTTCCGTCCGTGCCGATGGCGTGCAGCAGATGGTTGATGTCCCATCCCACGCGCACCTTTCCTCTGGGATCGCTGATCTGCGCGAAGATCTCCGCAAAATCTTCGCAGCGCTGGACGCCGTACTCCAGTCCCCAGCCTGCGTTCTCCAGCTCGATCACCGGCGAGGTCTCCGTCAGCAGATTTTTCTCTTCCAGATACAGAAGGAACGTCTGCACCAGGCCCACCATGGCCTGAAGGATCTCTTCCCGGGTAATGTGGAAGTCCCAGGCGCCGTCGATGGCCGCGTAGTCGATCACGTGGAAGACGAAGCACTGAGCGCCCAGAGCGCAGGCCAGTTCATACTCCTGGGTCCAGCGTTCAAACATGTGAACGCCGCGCAGATCGCCGTAATAATCGACGATGCCCTGCAGGCCGTCCATGCGCTCCACGAATTCGCTGAAATGGGTTCTGGTCAGGAAATGGGTGGGATACGCATAGTAGGAACAGTGCACGCGCTTCACGCAGAGCGCGGAGAATTTCTCCACCCACTTACGCTTTCCTTCCTCGTCGGAAAAGAGATCCTGGGTCCGCGGCCAGGCCTCGTTCATAAAAAATTCCGTTCCTTCCATCCCATATGTTTTCAGGAGGGAGGCGATGTTCTTCGTCTCCTCCCCGGAAAAGATCGCTTCATCATAGGTCAGATACTGTCTGATGTTTTTCATTTTCTACTCCTTCTTTCACTCTCAGTTTCCGGGCTGTGCGTTCAGGTTCTTCACGCTGCTGCGCTCCATGAGCTGCGGTTCAAAGCACACATTGGTATCCTCATCGCTTCCCGTCTCGATATACCGGATCATATTCTTCGCCGCCGTCATTCCCATCTCATAGATCGGCTGTCTCACAGTGGTCAGCGAGACCTCCAGAAGATCGCAGAGTGGAACGTCGTCGTAGCCCACCAGGGAAATGTCGTCCGGGACGCGGATCCCACGGTCCCGAAACGTCTTGAAAGCGCCGAAGGCCATCATGTCGTTGAAAGCGAAGACCGCGGTAAAGTCCCTGCCGATCAGCTGCTCCGCCGCCCGTATCCCGGATTCCATAGTATAGTCACCCTCCACCAGAAGGTCCGGCTCATAAGGGATTCCGGCTTCCGCCAGCGCTTTTCTGTAACCTTCGATACGTCCGCTGACATAATCCGGTCCGTTGGGACCCGTAATGCAGGCGATGCGCCGGTGACCATTCTCGATCAGATGACGCGCCGCCAGGTAGCCGCCTCTCTCATTGTCAAAGAAGACGTTGTGTCTGGCTGTCCCCGCATAATCGCTGTCGATCTCGATGAAGGGCATGTTGTTCTTCTGAAGCAGGGCGTAGCTTTCCAGCGCTTTGTCCTGATCGCTGTCGGAGCTCATGCAGTAAATGATGCCGTCCACGCCCCGTCCTGTCAGGACCTCAATGAGTTTCATGTCCCGCTCGTGCAGATCCCAGGAATTGCACAGCACCACGCTCCAGCCTTCCCGCTGGCAGGCCTGCTCCACCCCCTTGGCCAGGATGGAAAAGAAGATATTGCTGATGTCGCTGACGATCAGTCCCAGAGTCTGCGTCTTCTTGGTAATGAGACCCACCGCCAGCTTATTGGGCGAATAATTCAGCCGCTTCGCAGCCTCGACCACCTTTTTTTTCGTCGCCTCCGAAATCTTGGACGGTCTGTTGTTCAGCACCAGCGATACGGTCGTGATGGACATGCCCGTCTCGCTGGCGATATCTCGAATCGTCGTCCTTTTCATATAGTCACCTGCAATCCTTGTTATCTATTTGTCCTCCGCTTCACCGCAGAGCACGGATACGCCTGATTCCGCGTCGAATATGTGGATCAGCTCCGCAGGCATCCGGAAAAGCAGCTTTTTATCTTTGATCACGCCGTGCTGGTACTCCTCCGGCAGGCCGATGGTGGGCACGCGCATGATGGCGTCATTTCCCAGGAAATCCATGTGGATGTAGATCTCATTTCCCATCATCTCGCTGACGGTGATCGTTCCGCTGAACGTATCCGGGCCGGCGCTTTCCGCCAGCTGAATATGTTCCGGACGGATGCCCAGCACCACCTTTTTGCCTCCGTCCCGGCCTTTCAGCGCTTTCTGCATGGACTCGGGCAGAGCCGCGGCGGGACAGTCCTTCCCCAGCGACACGCTGTAGACGTCGCCGTTCTTCACCAGTTCTCCCTCGAAGAAATTCATCTGAGGCGTCCCGATAAAGCCTGCCACGAACAGATTGTAGGGATGATTGTAGACCTCCACCGGCGTGTCGATCTGCTGTACCAGCCCGTCCTTCATGATGACGATACGGTCCCCCAGCGTCATGGCCTCCGTCTGATCGTGGGTCACATATATAAATGTAGTGTCGATCCTCTTTCTCAGTTTGATCAGTTCCGCTCTCATCTGATTTCTCAGTTTGGCGTCCAGATTGGACAGCGGCTCATCCATGAGAAATACCTGGGGTTCCCGCACGATGGCCCGTCCGATGGCCACCCGCTGACGCTGTCCTCCGGAGAGCGCCTTAGGCTTTCTCTGCAGAAGATCTGTAATGCCCAGGATCTCCGCCGCCTCCTTCACTTTCTTGTCGATGACGTCTTTCTTCACCTTGCGGAGCTTCAGAGCAAAAGCCATGTTCTCATATACGGTCATATGAGGATACAGGGCGTAATTCTGAAAGACCATGGCGATATATCTGTCTTTGGGCGCCACGTCGTTGACCAGCTTATCGTTGATGTACAGTTCCCCGCCGCTGATCTCCTCCAGCCCTGCGATCATGCGCAGCGTGGTGGATTTTCCGCAGCCGGAAGGGCCTACCAGCACGATAAACTCCTTGTCATGGATGTCCAGATTGAAATCGTGGACTGCTACCACATTCTTGTCGTACACTTTTTTGATGTTCTTCAGCGATACTTTAATCATAGATCCCGGTTTTAAAAGCAATGCCTCCGCAAATACTCTCTCGCCCCCATTGCTGTGAATGGCGGGCCTTACGGCATGTCTCCACAATGCCGCACCGCAAACCGCAGCGGCCGATGTCCTCCTTTTCTGCGCACCTGCACTTAAGTTCTCAGTCCGTCCTCTCCGAGTCCTCTTCTGATTCGGAACTCTCTGTTTCGGCTCCAGTCTGAGATTTTGAGGAGTAAGTACAAATGCCTTGTGTTTTTATCATGAAATACATATAATGTATCTATGAACTTTTTTAATGATGATTACAACGACAGATCGAGACCCGATCTGAATGACCCGGTACCGGAGCGCGGGCTGAAACGCTGGCTGTTCATTTTCTCCAACCACTTCACGCGGCTGGTGGGCCTGAACCTGCTGTTTCTTCTCTGCTGCCTTCCCATCGTCACCATACCGGCGTCCCTGTGCGCCCTGACCCGGGTGCTCATGATCCTCTACGATACCGGCAGCTGTTCTCCCTGGCAGGATTTTCGCGGGGAGTTTTTCCGCTGTTTTTTCGGCCGTTTTCTGGCCGTGTTTCTGCTGTGCTTCTTTCCGGTGTCTCTCTGCCTCTGGTTCTTCGCCTTCGGCATGTCCAGCTTCGGCGTAGGCGTGGGGGCTCTTCTGATCCCCGTCTGTTCCGCCGTCCTCTGCTATTTTCTGGCCTTCACGGTCGATCCCGGCGGGGAGAGCGGCTGGGGCAGCCGGTGCAGCGATCCCGCCGGCGACGTGCGCCGGGCTTTTCTCTCGGCCTTTCGCAGCCCCCTGCTGAGCCTGAAGCTGCTTCTGGTTCCGGCCCTTTATTTCGTCTGTTTCTGGTATCTGCACTATACCGTCATCATCGGCGCGTTCATCCTCTTTGCCGGCGGACAGCTGACTATCTGCTGTCTCCTTGAGGATCTCCGCCGGCGGTGAGATCCTTTTCCAGATCGGACAGAGCGGCGATCCCTGTGTAAAAACCCGTGAGTCTGGCGTCTCTGGCGATGGCATAGGTCCTGGCGTCCACGGCGTAAAAAGTGAAGGTCTCCTCCGTTCCCGCAAGGGTGCCCACCGTCACGCTGTAGTCGGGGGTCAGGCTCCCCACGTCCGCGTCCGGTCCCTTCCAGCGCACGGCTTCCGGTCCGTTCCCCTTCTCCGAGGTATCTCCCTTCAGGAACAGCCTTCCGTCTATGTGTATATTCAGGACCTTCATGTAAAGCTCCCGCAGCCTTTCTTCGTCTATGGGCTCTCCGGACAGCGTTCCGCTCCGGATCTCTCCGCTTTCACTTCTCACCGGAGTCAGCTGGAAGCTGCCTGCCGGCGTCTCCACCTGCACGGTTTTCACTTTATCAAGAGAACGCATCCACAGACTGGTGTTCACCAGATCGTACCACTGCAGATCAAGCGCCGCCAGTTCCTCCGCGTCCGCCGGGATCCGCAGCACGGAGGGCAGATCCATACGCATGGCGTATACATACCCGTCTCCGGCCGCCTGAGAAAAGCGGGCCTGACAGTCCACGTCCCCGGCATTGATCCGCACGGTGCGGAAATTCTGCCCCTCCGCCAGCCCATATTGGGCCGTGTCCCCGGGATGGTCTTCCGCCACCTCTGCCCGGCCGTCCAGGGCCAGAAGCGGCGTCAGCACGTCCGCGTCCACTTTGCCGTCGGAACATTCCCGGCTGACCGGCCTGTCCATTCTATAATAAGAAGGCGCGTCCGAGAAACTGTTCTCTGTTTCCTCCGCGCTCTGAGGCCGGATGAGCAGCGTATCTCCGCCTCTGATCTCCACAGCGTTTACCGCCAGATCCCCGCCTGTTCCAAAGCAGTCCGCAAAGAGCTGTGCCTTTCTCAGCGCATACACCGGACGGGCGCAGCGATCGGCGATATCCTTTCGTATCACGTAGATCCGATCCTGCTCCTCCGCCAGCACATAAGCCCTGCCGGCCACGGGCGTACCGCCGCCGAACACCAGATTCAGTGCGGTCCCATCGGAAAACTCCAGCACCGCTCTGGAGGACTTGTCTGTGATCCCAAACTGCCCGGGATCTCCCTCCACCTGTTCGTAGGCCTTCAGGCGTTCCAGAGACGACAGCAGCGTTCCGGCCGCGTTCACATCCATGGCCAGACGCTGGTCGCAGCCGGAGATCCAGAGGGAACGTCCTCCCCCTTCTTCCTCTTTCACCAGCAGCGTGTACGCCTGAGCCCCCGCCGGCTCCATCCGCAGGGAGACCACATCCGTCTTCGTATTGACCGCGATGCTGTCCTGCTCCTCCAGAGCGGGATCCGTCCCGCCTGTCAGCCGGACCGCGCCGTAAGCGGCGCAGAGAAGGACCAGCACGCCCACTGCGATCATGAGATTGCGTTTTTTCTTCATTACAGCTTTCTCCTGGACAGCCAGCGCCAGAGACCGAACAGCAGCACCGCCCCGGAGGGCAGGACCACCACGGCGAAAAACAGCAGACCGTTTCCGGCTCCCACTGTGTTCAGCGCACCGTCCTTCATATTGCGGGCGGGAATGGTGACGAAGTCCGCCGCCCCTCCCGTCATATACGACAACGCATTGCTGAAATAATAATCGTTCAGCAGATTGG